>Ga0115004_10004941_pt1 | contig 10606 bp, 8 predicted proteins | sample ArcticOcean_MG_C_10_FD_88737 | JGI IMG/M metagenome (GOLD analysis project Ga0115004, IMG submission 88737) | Marine microbial communities from western Arctic Ocean - ArcticOcean_MG_CB11_90 | ecosystem: Environmental > Aquatic > Marine > Oceanic | place: Arctic Ocean: Canada Basin | collected... | reverse complement strand
GTGAAGGCGTCCAGTTGGCCGACCCTACACGGTTTGACTTACGCGGCGAACTCACCGCTGGTAAAGACATATACATCGACATTAATGTCATCATAGAAGGACAGGTGCATTTAGCAGATGGCGTTCATATTGGCCCCAACTGTCACATTAAAGATGCACACATTGGTGCGGGTACACAGATTTTAGCCAATAGTGTTATTGACCAGGCCCAAGTTGCAGCAAATTGTAATATTGGACCTTTTGCTCGCCTACGACCGGGCACTGTACTGCATGACAATGCCAAAGTGGGCAACTTTGTTGAAACTAAAAAGACCACCTTAGGCAAAGGCTCTAAGGCTAACCACTTTACTTATCTAGGTGATACGGTGGTTGGTGAAAACGTAAATATTGGCGCCGGTACCATTACCTGTAACTATGATGGCGTGAACAAATTCAAAACCACTATTGCTGATGGTGCCTTCATTGGTTCAAATAGCTCTATTGTGGCCCCAGTGACTATTGGTGCAGGCGCTACTATTGGTGCAGGCTCTACCATTACTAAAGACGTAGCCGATAACAACCTAGCTATTGCTCGTGGCAAACAGCGCAACTTAGCCACTTGGGCTAAGCCAGTTAAAATTTAACCAAGGAACAAATATCATGTGCGGAATAGTTGGCGCGATCGCTCAGCGTAATATAAGCAGCATATTAGTAGAAGGGCTAAAACGCCTAGAATACCGTGGTTACGATTCTTCTGGTGTAGCGATTTTAAGTGATCAAGGTTTACAGCGCACCCGTCGGATAGGAAAAGTGACCAACTTAGCTTCAGCCTTAACAGCTGAGCCATTGCAAGGCCGTTTAGGGATTGCCCATACTCGTTGGGCTACACACGGAATTCCTAATGAAATTAATGCCCACCCGCACTGGTCTCATAGTAGTTTAGCCGTGGTTCACAACGGCATTATCGACAATTTCGAACTGATTAAAGCAGACCTCATTGCTACAGGCTATGGTTTTGAAAGTGATACCGATACTGAAGTTATTGCCCACTTAATTCACCGCAACCGCAAGCAAGGCATGTCGTTGACTGCTGCGGTTCGTGATGCAGCAGGTCGTTGTGAGGGCGCTTATGCATTAGGTGTGGTGGATGAAACCGAGCCAGATTTATTGTTGGCCGCACGTAAAGGCAGCCCATTAGTGATTGGCCTAGGCAGTGATGAAAATTACATCGCTTCCGACCAACTGGCCTTGCTGCAAGTTACCGACCGGTTTATGTTTTTAGAAGACGGTGATATTGCAGAAATTAGCCGCACGAAAGTTACGGTTACCGACGCTAGTGGAGCAATAGTAGAGCGTCCTAGCCACCGCTATGAACACAGTGAAGAAAGTAGTGATAAAGGGGCCTATAAGCATTACATGTTAAAAGAGATTAACGAACAACCTAAGGTTATAGCTAATCTCATATCTCAGCAAATTGTTGATGGCCAATTCCAAAACATTCTCAACGACAGTGCTATTGAAGCTTTATTAAAGGTTAAAAACGTACAAATAATTGCTTGTGGTACTAGCCACCTGGCAGGTATGGTGGCGAAATACTGGATCGAAAGCTTGGCTGGTCTTGCTTGTCAGGTGGAAGTAGCTAGCGAATACCGTTATCGCCAGGCTGTAGTGCCCGAAAACACGTTGCTTATCACCTTGTCACAATCTGGTGAAACAGCAGATAGCTTAGCTGCTTTACGTCACATCGACAAAACCAAATTAGCTGCTAGCCTAGCCATTTGTAATGTCCCTTCAAGTAGTTTGGTGCGTGAATCAGACATGGTGCTGTTGACTCAAGCTGGCCCTGAGATTAGCGTAGCCTCTACGAAGGCATTTACTGCTCAGCTAGTTACATTGTTGCACCTTACTTTACTGCTTGCCAAGCAACGCTGCGCTATCGACATCCAGCCTATTGTTGACGCCATGCAAACTCTACCTAAGGTCTTGCAACAATGCCTTCAAATGGAAGGCAAGATCGAAGCAGTGGCACAACGGTTTGCCGACAAGCACCACACCTTGTTCCTCGGTCGAGGCAGCATGTTCCCAATCGCCTCAGAAGGCGCTCTAAAGCTAAAAGAAATTTCTTACATACATGCCGAGGCGTACCCTGCAGGAGAGCTTAAGCACGGCCCGCTGGCCTTGGTAGACGCCAACATGCCCGTGGTTGTGGTTGCCCCTAAAGATGACATGCTCGATAAGCTTAAAGCTAACATGCAAGAAGTGCGTGCCCGTGGTGGTGAACTGTTTGTGTTTGCTGATGTTCACGCCAGAATGGCAGAAAATGACGCTACCCATATTATTGTTGTGCCAGAAGTACATGAGCTGCTAGCGCCAATCGTTTACGCAATTCCTATGCAACTGTTGTCTTACCATGTAGCCATTATCAAAGGCACAGACGTGGATCAACCTCGTAACTTAGCTAAGTCAGTCACCGTGGAGTAATTTCCAATAGCGAATTAAAAGAAGCAGGTTTTTGCACGGCTGAGTCAATGTCATCAAACTTGTTTGGTTTAAAAGCGGCTGTTGAATAGTGTATTATGGTGTTGCACTTGTACGAGCAAAACATTGATCTAGAACTTAATATTGATGACTCTGTAGATGATGTAGCAGAAATGTATAACATTTCCAGTTATCGTATAGTGCAAAAGCTGGTAAATAATGTGGTCAAATATTCTAAGCTCACTAAGCTGACGGTATATTTACACGCTTCTGATCAGAATATGAATATTATAGTTGAAGATAACGGCATTGGTTTTGATCCACTACAGCATAAGGAGGGTTTTGGTTTGTCTGGAGTGGATGAGCGAGCTCGATCTTTAGGTGGAATAATTGATATCATTACTGTGGTTAATGAAGGCATAAAGGTTTGTATCAACATGCCGTTACAGGACTCTTAAACCACGCAAATATATGGAGGCGGTCCCTTGGATTTAGGTGTTAGATTAAAAACTATTCGTAAACGCTTAGGGCTTTCGCAGCGCGAGTTGGCTAAGCGTGCGGGGGTGACTAACAGTACCATCTCCATGATTGAAAAAAACACCGTTAGCCCTTCTTTTAGTTCTTTGCTTAAGGTACTTAAAGGGTTTCCTATGGGCGTGGAAGAATTCTTTACCACTGACCTGGTCATGTGCAATCAAGTTGTTTTTAAGGCCAGTGAACAAGCTGATATGAGCGCTCAAGGTGTGTTTATAAAGCTTATTGGTCACAGTGTGGCAGACCGCACTATCTCTATGCTCAGTGAAACTTACCCCCCAGGAGCTGACACAGGTGAAGATATGATCACCTATGATGGCGAAGAAACAGGTATCGTTGTACAAGGTGAAATTGAACTTACTGTGGATCAGAAAGTTTACCTATTGGTCACAGGAGATGGTTATTTTTTCCATACTCATTTGCCTCATCGCTTTCGTAACTTAGGCGCCGTAACAGCCAAGGTTGTGAGTGCTAACAGCGGCGGTCACTAGCCTCAGGCTTATCTTTGCTACAACATATCCCGTAAACGATACCAAGCCATAGCCAACACTAGTGCTGGCGTTCTGAGCAAGGTGCCGCCCGGAAAAGGTAAGTGGCTTATTTCATTAAAGAGATCAAATCGTTCAGCCTGTCCTGCTACTGCTTCAGCTAGCAACTTCCCAGCTAAGCCTGTGGCAGCGATGCCATGGCCAGAGAAGCCCTGCGCAAAATATAAGTCTTTACCTACACGCCCAAAGTGCGGGCCACGATTCATAGTAATGGCAACATTTCCACCCCAAGTATAGTCCATGCTAACGTCTTCTAATTGTGGAAACACTTTTAACATACGCTGACGCATAGAATTTTTGAGGTTGGGTGGTGCTAAGGTAGAGTAGCTAACTCGGCCACCAAAAAGCATACGATAATCTGCCGACATACGGAAATAATCTAATACAAAATTGATGTCTGCCACGGCCATGTTGTTCTTAATTAAGGCTTCAGCCCGCTCTTTCCCCAAAGGCTGAGTAGCGCCAATATAAGTGCCAACCGGCATTATTTTGTTACTGATTTCTGGCACTAACTTGCCCATATAGGCGTTGCCGCAGAATAGTACTTGTTTAGCGGTTACTTGTCCTTGTGCAGTATGACAAACATTGGCTTGGGATTTTCTAGTCACCTTAGTCACTGAAGAATCTGTGTAAATGATGACGCCTGCATCTAAAGCCGCTTTTGCCAAACCTAAGGTGTAATTGAGTGGGTGAATATGGCCAGAGTTGGTATCATAAAGCCCTCCTATATAACGCTCACTCGCCATTTGTGATTGTACTTTTTGCTCGTTCCAAAGGCTTAAGCTTGCATAGCCATAGTCTTTTTCTAAAGAGGCTTGCCATTCTTCGAGTTCATGCATTTGCCGTGGCTTTATGGCAGCGTGAAGGTGGCCTTGCTGTAGGTCACATTGAATTTGGTGTTGGTCTACACGCTGGCGCAAGGTGTCAATGGCTTCTACAGACATGTCCCACATGGCTTTTGCGGCTGTTTTCCCGGCAGACTTTTCGAGCACGGACATATCGCAGCCAAAGCCAAAGATCATTTGCCCACCACTGCGTCCAGAAGCCCCCCAGCCCACCAAGTTGGCCTCTAAAACTGTAACTTTATAACCTCGTTCGGCCAAATTTAAGGCCGCACTAAGCCCAGTAATTCCAGCACCTACAACGCATACATCTGCACCGTGGTTACCTTTTAATGTGGGGCACTCAATTTTTTGGTTAGCGCTCGCGGCATAATAGGAGTGGGTGTGTATTTGGCTCATAAAAATCCTGCAATTTAAAGTGTGCGTTGATACCAGTCTATTTCTAAGCTGCTTACGTGGAGGTTAAACTCGTCATACTCTTGCTGCTGCACCTGGGTGTATACTCGCAGGAAATCTGCCCCAAAATAGTTTGCAGCAAACTGGCTATTGCTTAAAAGGCTGTAGGCATCCACCCAATTCAATGGCAGGCTTGGGGGTGTTTTTTCTGCGCCATTGCCGGTGGTTTTAGGGCCTAAAATCAAGTCATTGTTGATGCCATGAAGTGCGCCTGCCAGTAGTGCAGACATAGCCAGATAAGGGTTGGCGTCGGCTCCAGCTACGCGGTGCTCAATGCGTGTGGCAGAACCAGAGCCATTGGGAATGCGTAAAGCCACGGTACGGTTATCTACTCCCCATGTAGGGGCCATGGCGACAAAAAAATCGGGTTGAAAACGACGGTATGAATTCACTTTGGGGCACAGTAATGCCATGGTTTCAGCCATAGTAGCTTGTAGGCCAGCTAAAGCTTTATGTAAGGCAGGGTTAGGTTGGTTATGCTCATCACAAGCAAATACATTGGTATCAGACTCATCTAGTAAGCTCATGTGGATGTGCATGCCACTGCCAGCTTGGTCAGCATAGGGCTTGGCCATAAAGGTGGCGCTAAAGCCATGTTTTCGGCTCATACTTTTGATAATACGCTTTAGTAGTATGGCTTGGTCGCATGCTAATACTGGATCTGCAACATGTTGTAGGTTTATTTCAAACTGACCAGGGGCATACTCAGCTACTGCTGTAGAGGCGGGGATGTTTTGCGCTTGCGCGGCGAGCATGATGTCATCTAGAAGAGCACTATAGTCATCTAAATTGTCTACCGCATAAACCTGAGTGTCTGCTTCGCGCAGGCCTGTAATTGGCGCTATAGGGGGCTGTAGTTGGCCAGAATCAAGGCGTTTAGCATCAGTGAGGTAAAACTCTAGCTCTACCGCTACCATAGGGGTTAAACCCTGTGCTTGATATTGATCGCAGATTTGATCCAGCACATGGCGCGGGTTGGCGAAGTAAGCTTCACCAGAGGTGTGTTCCATAGTGATTAAACACTGCGCCATAGGCTTGTTTTGCCATGGCACCAGCGTTAAGGTGTGAGGTATCACTCGGCAAGGTTGGTCACAATCTCCTGTATCAAAACCAATGCCAGTACTTTCTACAGTATTGCCGTTTATATCAAGAGCGAACACAGAACCAGGTAAATAAAAACCTTGCTCATAAACCTTGAGTAATTCCTGTGCAGGGATGCGCTTGCCCCGCAAAACGCCGTGCTGGTCTGGCAGTAATAAATCTACACTTACAAGGTCTGGGTGTGCGCTAAGAAATGCTTCGGCTTCGCAGCTAGAGGCGATGGCATGGGGCATGAGCTAAAATCTCTTTAATATGTCTTCCTGCGATGGTATCAGAAAGGTAGCGATAGGCAAGCTTTGAGAAAAATATGTTTGAAATAATGCTATTATTTTTTCATAAAAAGTGTGAATAGTTAATGGTTAAAAACTATATAATACTTATAAAACAGTATTTTAGCTGTAATATTTCAATCTTTTTTTCATCTGACGTTGGTGTTCATAATAATATACGTTTCACTTGAAGGTTAAAACTATTCTATGCTATTGTCGAACACTTGAGTCAATCGCTATTTAACGTTATTTATATGTCCAAACCTCTTATCGGCCTTGTGTGTGAAGTGAATCAGGATGGCTTGCATCCGTACCACCGTGTGAGCGAAAAATATGCTCGGGCCGTGGTGAATGCAATGGGGGCTGTGCCAGTTTTAATTCCAGCCTTAACTAATGCAGACAACCAGTTAGATATAGATCTAGACGCCTTATTAAGCCATCTTGATGGTGTGCTATTACCTGGTGGGTATAGCAATGTAGAACCTCATCACTACGGAGAAACCAGTCGTGTAGGAACCCAGCACGATAGGGCTAGAGATAGCCTTGCATTAGTGCTAATTCCAGCTGCCATTAAGCGAGGAATACCACTGTTGGGAATTTGTCGTGGTTTTCAAGAAATGAACGTGGCTTACGGTGGCAGTTTACACCAGCATGTACAGGAATTGAGTTGCTACAACGATCACCGTGAAAATAAGGCAGAGCCTATAGAAGTACAATATGGCCATAGCCACAGTATTACTTTAACTGACAATGGGTTACTGCAGCAGCTTTATGGTAAAACAGAGGTGCGGGTAAACTCATTGCATGGCCAAGGCATCCACCAAGTGGCCGAAGGCCTAAAGGTTGAAGCGGTGTCTGAGGACGGGTTAGTAGAAGCAATCACAGATCCCAGTGGACAAGCCTTTAATCTGGCAGTGCAATGGCATCCAGAATATCAAGTAACCAAGGATGATCTTTATGAATCTATTTTTTCTGCCTTTGCTAGCGCCTGTAATGGGCGCTTCAAAAATCGAGGCATTAGGTGATTTATGACTAATTTCAATAGCCTAAAAACCTGGTTAAAAGAACATAAAATAACAGAAGTCGAATGCATTGTTAGTGATCTTACAGGCATTGCGCGAGGTAAAATTATGCCTGCGTCTAAGTTTTGTGATGACGCTGGAATTCGTTTACCTGAAGGTGTATTGGTTGCCACAGTCACGGGCGACTATTTAGACGACTACAGCATGATTGATCCTGCCGAAATTGATGTTTACCTAAAGCCAGATCCTAATGCCGCACATCTATTACCTTGGGCAAGTGAGCCTACTGCGCAAATTATCCATGATTGTTATGATATTCACGGCGAATTGGTAGACCTTGCGCCACGAACAATACTGCGTAAAGTGCTTAAATTATATGAAGACATGGGGCTTACCCCCATTGTGGCACCAGAAGCTGAATTTTATCTGACCCAAAAAAGTAATAATCCAGATTTTCCCTTAGCGGCCCCCGTAGGGCGAACAGGACGTGCTGAAACCGGGCGTCAGTCTTATAGTATTGATGCCGTAAATGAATTCGATCCACTATTTGAAGACGTTTACGCTTATTGCGAAGCACAAAATCTTGATGTTGAGACCCTGATCCACGAAGAAGGGTTAGGGCAGATGGAAATTAACTTCCGCCATGGTGAGGCCCTATCCTTAGCTGATCAAGTGTTCTTGTTTAAGCGTACCTTGCGCGAAGCGGCTTTTAAGCACAATTTATCCGCTACCTTTATGGCTAAGCCATTACAAAATCAGCCAGGTAGCTCTATGCACATTCACCAAAGCATGTTGGATGCACAGGGTAATAATATATTTGTAGGAGAAGATGGTGGTATTAGTGAAGCCCTTAAGCATTATATTGGCGGCTTACAAAAATACACTAAAGCGGTCACCGCTTTGTTTGCTCCTAACGTCAATTCGTACCGACGGTTTTTGAAAGACGAATCGGCACCAGTGAATATGCACTGGGGGTTTGATAACCGTACTGTGGGTTTGCGAGTACCAGAAACAAGCGGGCCTAATATTCGTGTTGAAAACCGAGTAGGGGGTGCGGACGCAAACCCGTATTTAGCTATGGCGGCAACCCTAGCGTGTGGTTATTTAGGTATGAAAGAGCAGTTGGAACCTAGCGCCCCAGTAGAAGGGAGTGCCTATGATAAAGGCACCAGAGAATTGCCTCGAAGCCTTACCGAAGCGCTTATTCAGTTGGATCGGTGTGAGCCGCTACGAGAAATCTTTGGCGACCGATTTGTGAAAGCGTATTTGGCCGTGAAAGAAAAAGAAAACGATAATTTTATGCAGGTCATCAGTTCTTGGGAACGTGAATACCTGCTATTAAGTGTTTAAAGGAAGTTAATATAATGAACGCAAAACAACACGAAGGTCATGATACTAAAGCCCTGCAAGAGTTAGATAAGCAGAGTTATATGCACCCGTTTACTGATTCAAAAGCCATGCACGAAAAAGGCACGCGTATCATCACTAGCGCAGACGGTTGTTACATATACGACTCTGAAGGCGGCAAAACCCTCGATGGCATGGCAGGCCTTTGGTGTGTAAGCATTGGTTATGGGCGCGATGAGCTGGCAGATGTAGCAGCTAAGCAAATGCGAGAACTTCCATACTACAATAGTTTTTTTGGTACTGCGCACCCTCCTGTCATCAAGTTAGCTGCACAGCTTAAAAGGCTAGCGCCTGATAATATCAGCCACGTATTTTTCACTGGTTCTGGTTCTGAATCTAATGACACCAACGTACGTCTGGTTCGTCACTACTGGCAAGCCAAAGGCCAGCCAAACAAGCGCACCATCATTTCACGCGATAATGCATACCACGGTAGTACCATGGCTGCCATGAGTTTAGGTGGAATGAAAGGCATGCATGCTCAGGGTGGAATCATTGATGGCATTGAACACATTATGCAGCCGCACTGGTATCACGAAGCCTTGGCTGGTGAAACTGCAGACGAGTTTGGTTTACGTGCAGCTCAAGCACTAGAAACCAAAATACTTGAGTGTGGTGCAGACAATGTGGGCGCTTTTATTGGTGAACCTGTGCAGGGTGCAGGTGCGGTTATTGTGCCACCAGCGACTTACTGGCCAGAAATTCAACGGATATGTAAAAAATACGATATATTACTTATTGCTGACGAAGTGATTACTGGTTTTGGCCGCACAGGAAACTGGTTTGCCTCTGAAACACTGGGTATTAAAGCTGACCTTATTACTATTGCTAAAGGGTTATCCTCTGGCTATATGCCAATTGGTGGTGTATTAATTAGCGAAAAAGTGGCTAAGGTAGTGATTGAAGGGGGTGAGTTCGCCCACGGTTATACCTATTCAGGCCACCCTGTAGCGGCAGCTGTAGCTTCAGCCAACCTCAGCATCATTGAAGATGAAGGCATGATTGCACAGGTTCGAGATGAAACTGGCCCATACCTACAAAAACGGTTAGAAGAGTTATTAGATCATCCACTAGTCGGTCAGGTTCGTGGTATTGGTTTAATGGCAGCAGTAGAGTTAGTGCAAGACAAAGAAAGCCATACTAACTACCCGAAAGAAGTAGGCATTGGTGGTATTTGCCGTGATTATGCTTTAGCTAATGGCTTGGTTATGCGAGCTGTAGGGGATAGTATGATTATGTGCCCACCTTTGATTATAAGTAAACTAGAAATTGATGAACTGATTGAGATAACGAAAAAGTCCCTCGATCAGACGCTAACCCAAATTGAGGGTTAGGTTTTTTTTGCCTAGTGCAGCTAGTGTGAGCTAGGCTTGTTTTTGTGCCCAAAGTAGTGGGCACGTAGTGGATAAATAGCGACTAAACTAAAAAAATAACGGAGTCTTTATAATGCTAACCAAAAAATTAACTATCACTCTAGGGTCCTTGGCTTTAGTTGCAGGCCTTGCAGCAAGTGTTGTGTATTTGTCCAAAGGCCCTATTGAGGTTACTGAGGATGTTCAGGAAGTATTACATCTCTATAACTGGTCCGACTATATCGCCGAAAATACTATAGCTAACTTTGAAGCCGAAACTGGCATTAAAGTGGTCTATGATGTGTTTGATAGTAATGACGTACTAGAAGCCAAGTTGTTATCTGGCAACTCTGGCTATGATTTAGTAGTACCCAGTTCGTCTTTCTTAGGTCGGCAGATTATGGCGGGTGTATTTCAGCCTTTAGATCGATCTAAGCTCTCAAATTATAGCCATTTAGACAGCGCTATAATGGACCGCTTAACCACCGTTGATCCAGATAATACCTACTCTATTCCTTACCTGTGGGGTACTACTGGCATTGGTTATAACCCAGAGATGGTCGCAGCAGTTTTAGGTGAAGACGTGCCTGTTGATTCTTGGGACATGTTGTTTAACCG
>Ga0115004_10004938_pt1 | contig 10612 bp, 6 predicted proteins | sample ArcticOcean_MG_C_10_FD_88737 | JGI IMG/M metagenome (GOLD analysis project Ga0115004, IMG submission 88737) | Marine microbial communities from western Arctic Ocean - ArcticOcean_MG_CB11_90 | ecosystem: Environmental > Aquatic > Marine > Oceanic | place: Arctic Ocean: Canada Basin | collected... | reverse complement strand
ATAAAATTTTACATTATTATATTTTTAGAAAAATAAGGACCTTGACATGGACGCTGAATGGCCATATTTTGGCGCTCAATTTTTCAACAAGAGATCTATTATTTCCACATATGATAACAAGTTGATGTGTTTCAGACAGTCTAATAAAGACTTGTTATGAGAAAGTTAGCGAATATAGTTCGAGCAAACCGTTTCGATAATTCCTCAGCTATTTCTGTTATTTTGCCCATGCCTTCACCACCTCCAATTAACATCACAGTCCGAGCATCCTTTTGCATACCTAACTTCTCCCTCAAATATGCTCTTGTTCCGGCAGGAATACTGAAAGATGGTCTGATAGGAAGTCCATGACATATAATTTGTGTTGTTTTCAGTCCTAAACTTAATGCTTGCGAAACCACTATTTTTGTCGCCACAAAGCATTTCAATACGCTCTAAGTAGAAAAAAATGGTTATGATATTACGAAAAAAATATGATAGAAAGAACCTTGTGAAACCAAGTCGGGTGACACCGGGTTAAATCTGTGACCACAGTTGTAAATGGAATCGGTTTTGCAACTTTATCCCGGAGTCGCTCCAAAGACATCAACTTATAAAGAAAATTATTCAAAGTGACATAAATTTTGATGATAGTTTCTTACGGGCACATGTTGCATCAGTGGGTGTACACTTACAATTAAGTGAGGATTATAATCCATGAAAACACGAGAAAATTGCGTGCTAACAATCGCAGCGTATCCCTAGAAATAATGTGAAGGTAAACTTTGATTGTATGCTATCAATTAATATGTTTATTTCTCCCCCTAAACAGTGTTTCATGAACGATCTTTGGTTCTGAGCATCGGAAATTTAAGCGCCAAAGCCACGGGTTTTTAACCAAAAAAAAGTAGCTTTTTGGCATGTTACATAAAGGCCACGGAGAATGTGAGCTCCATAAATCCACAATATTCACATCATACGAATTCCCTGATATAATTTGCGTTAATAGTCAAGAATTAAGATAAAAAAGAAATTACCATAGATGCACTCAAATCCATCTTTTAAAGCCTGTGCGCTTGCTTTATGCCCTCCACCAGTATGACTCATCAGACAGAGAACACGATAAGAAGACTCGACTGTGATGTCTTTCTTCGGAGGAGAATCGGGAATTTCTGACAAGTTCGTGTCACCGCTTCCGCGACTTTTATGAGTTGCTAATCCAATAAAGGCAAGTTGCTAGTGAGGAAAATTGAAAAATTATATAATTATTATTCGGAGAAAGAATACCTTCGAAGCTAGCTGACGTATTGTGTTCACCTCAAATCCGACCGTACCCCAACTTGGAAACGGATTATTCAATATTGGTCGATTAACTCTAAAAAGTGGTACATTATGATACATGAAGTTTAAGTGCTAAAGGACGAACCTTTCTTTTGCTGTAACTGTTTCTGCATTTCTCCCTCGTTCTGGTCCTTGAGAATGCCCGAAAGAAAGGTTTAAACTTCGCTCTCTTGCTACATGATTAACGCGAGCTCGATATTGTTTAAACTCAAAATTGAGTACAAACGCATCCTTCTTGCACAGAACTTGCGTGGAATCCATTTGAACGGTAAGGTTCTGCGAGACGAGCGATCCTGGGTTTTTAACTTTGTTCAGAGTGTTTTTGTACCTTGTTTTTTTTTTAAAAACAGTATTTCATTTAGTGTTTCTCCCTGAGATGAGGTTGAGGTCTTTAAAAAAGGCACTTCTCTTTTTTTTTGCCGATTTCACCAAACGTCTTCTCATACATACGTTTCTCGGGTAGCTTGGGTAGACTCATAACCTTATCCATATCCTCAGTCAAGACCTTCATTAATGGCGCATCGATTACAAACACGAGCTTTGAGGATTGCAGGGGTAGCTCCAATTAAATACAATGTTTCCCTTCAAAACTATTCGAGAATGAGAGGTCGAACCTTCAATAAAAAGACGGTCCGGTTACATTCTGATTCGATTAAAAGCGTCCAGTCTGTAGAGAGCCTGAGTGAAAGGAAGTCAGCTTTATTCAAGTTTGAAGAAGATAATTTGAAAGCCTCGTTAAAATCTCTTTTCACACAGGCTGTTCAAGCCGCATATCCTGAGAATTTTAAGGAGGTATCGCTAAATGAATGCGCGAACTCGGGTCTTGGAGACTATCAATTTAATGATGCCATGCATTTATTTTCTGTAGTGCGTGAAGTCGGAGGATGCGATGTTAAAAGTCCTCGAGAAGTTGCTCAAAATATTATCAACATGCTACCCGTGAACCCCTTCTTTGAGAACCCTAGTATAGCTGGACCTGGCTTCATCAATGTCAAAATTTCAGACTCATACATTTCTTCAAAAATCCTGCAAAACTTCAATATTTGTGAGCCACGAGAGCGACGAGTAAACACTGCTGAAAATGTAAACTATCCTCGCGTTATTGTTGATTTCTCATCTCCTAATATAGCAAAGGAAATGCATGTGGGACATCTTAGAAGTACTATCATCGGTGATTCTATATGTCGAATGCTAGAATATAAAAATATTGAAACTTTACGCTTAAATCATGTTGGAGATTGGGGTACCCAGTTTGGAATGTTGATAGAATATTTAAATGATGAACACGATGGTTTTGTTGATACTATTGGGGATCTTCAGTCGTGCTATAAGCTTGCAAAGAAACGATTTGACGAGGATACTGAATTTAAGATTCGTTCTCAGGCAGCTGTTGTGAAGTTGCAAGCTGGCGACCCAAAAATGTTAGAAATATGGGAAAATGTGTGTCAAACGAGTAGGAATGAATTTGAAACTATATACGAAGCTTTAAATGTGAGAATCTCGGAAAGAGGTGAAAGTTTTTACAACTTAATGATATCAGGCATACTCGAAGAATTAGAACAGAAGAATATAGCTGTGAAGAGTGAAGGTGCTTTGTGTATATTCAGCAGTTTTGAAGGAACACCTCTTATATGCAGAAAGAGCGATGGTGGTTATAATTATGCATCTACGGACCTTGCGGCAATAAATCATAGAATCAAGTACGAAAAGGCGGACTGGGTAATTTACGTAACGGATAGTGGCCAGAAAAAACACTTTGCAGGTATTTTTGATGCAACGGAGCGAGCCGGTTGGCTCGAAAGATGTGGAAAGTCAGATGTTCGTTTGAGTCATGTTGGTTTTGGATTGGTGATGGGGGAAGATGGTAAAAGATTCCGCACTCGTTCTGGTGAGGTCATACGTCTGAAGGAGCTCCTAAGTGAAGCTGAGTCACGATGCTACGATGAGTTGAAGAATAGGGGCACATCTGGACTTAGCGAGATAGAAATGAAACAGACTGCAAGAAAACTGGGTATAGGTGCGATAAAATACGCTGATCTCCAAAACAATCTGTCCACAAATTATGTATTTTCCTTCGATAGAATGCTGGATCTGAAAGGTAACACTGCCATATATTTGCAATATGCACATGTCCGAGTTAGTGCGGTACTGGACAAAACGCAGATAGATGTACAGAACGTCACACCCCAAGAATTTCGTTTTAAAGCGAAAGAAGAGAGGGCGCTGGCTTTGCACATTCTTAAGTTTGCTGAGTCACTTGATTCATCTCTACAGGATTTGATGCCTTCTCGAATCTGTGATTATCTATATACGCTATCCAGTCTATTCAATGACTTTTATGGTTCTTGTAAAGTGATAGGTGATGATAATGAGGAAAGCCGAATAATTCTTTGCCATGCAACTGCATCCGTGATGCGCAGATGCTTCTTCATCTTGGGAATAGATCCAGTTTACAAACTTTGACTTCAAGATGAATTATAACAGCACTTTAAATGTATTTGTTTTTAAAGTACGATTATTAATAATTAGTTACTAGAATTAAAACTCGAGTTAAAATAGCTAAGTACATAATGTGAAGATCAGGACAGTCGGGCGGGAATAGCCCAACTACTACGCCTCGTTCGAATTGAATTCAGCAGCCATCTTCTTTAAAGTTTGAAAACTTTCAGGACCTTTAGCGTGGTTGAGGTTCAACTTTTGAAGGGTAGAAGAGAAGATATTTTCGCACCTAATTGACTAGCAATACTTGGAAGTAAATCTTGTAGCTCTAGCCAATGTTGTAAGCTGAAAAAACTTGCACCTTCTAAATTTACTTACTCTTAGTTTGGGATTGTCCACTGATTACATAAGTATTTGCTGGTGTTGCAGCTTGAACTACATAGCTTAAGTTTCTGGAGCGTAGAATTACAAGGTGAAATATTACCTTTAGGACTTGTGAAATGGGTGACGGTATCGTTACAGAATATGTTAACTTCATCGATTCCGGGCACAGTCGTAACGCCGAGTCTTTTTAAGACGCTCTGAAGTCGCTTATCATCTGTTGAGGTTGTTTTATGGGCAACCTTTTTTTTTCTTCGAAAAGGAACAGACAGTAAAATCGTGTTGAAACGAAGCAATAAAGAATAAGGGCAAACCTTCGAACTGATCCTTTTCCGCCCGTGCGCACAGCGCCGGCAAGCTTTTGCAATCTGTTTACGTCCATGAAATAGTTGATCGTGAGCGTTAGTGAATGACGGTTAATTACAACACGCTAAACCACTGCTGTTCTTTAAATTTATGCATTATCGCATTAGGTTCTTTCCGGAGCCCGAAGTTTAGGGGTTTCCGGTTTTCCTCCCCCTCCCCCCCAAAAATGCGAAAAAACACCCCACAAGGAAAGAAAGGAGACTGGGCGGTTCGAAATAGAAAGCAGCTAAGGAGCGTGTTTGTTCAGCTCAACAACTCTATCTGCAACATGCTCTCACTTCAATGGCAACTGATGGAGATTATCCAGTTATGGCATTTGTCACTACAAAGTTATTCTTTGATTGATTTTCTTATTTTTTCTGGAGTTTTCATATTATTCTCCTCGTTCGTTCTCCACACGAGCGTTCAAATTGCTAACTTCTTGCGACACGAAAAGTTAAAAAGTACGTTATTTCGCTGCTTTCGAACGATGCCGGTCGTAGCTTTCTTTATAAGTAAAGAAAAGCAAAAAATGCTTTCACAGTTGCGGAAAGATATATCTTCCAGCCGTAGTTGCATACTAAAAAAGAATGAAGAGCTTCCAAAGACAGGCTGGCCTGTTGCAAGAGTTTTGAAAGAAGCAACTGCACTGAAGGAGAAAGATACTGTAATATCTGTAGCAACAAACAAAATGTCTGGTACCGTTTACATAGCTGATAGTGATCATTTTGAAATGTGCAATATTGTTTATTCACAGTTTGCGCATGCTAATCCACTGCACAGCGAAGCTTTTCCTTCTGTGTGCAGAATGGAAGCTGAAATAGTTTCTATGACGGCGAAATTGTTAGGCGGTGGATCTCCGGATAAAAAAAACGTCTGCGGAGCTATTACTTCTGGTGGCACAGAGAGTATTTTAACGGCTATTAGAGCAACCCGTGATTATATGCAGAAACGTAAGAAAATTTCATTCCCAGAAATGTAAGATCTTTTTGCTTTTTCTTTCGTACTTCATTCAGCTTACATCGTTATTTCTCCAGGATTATTGCTATTTCGGCACATGCTGCTGTGTATAAGGCTGCTGAATACTTCAAGATACAACTTATTAGAGTAGGGGTTGACAAGGAAGGGAGGATGAGAGTGGACGAAGTAAAAAAAAAGATAAATAAGAATACTATTTTGATTTACACATCAGCTCCAAGTTACCCACATGGTGCGATAGATCCAATAGCAGCTCTTACCGAGATTGCACTAGCATACGATTGCTGCCTTCACGTCGATGCTTGCTTAGGTGGTTTTGTTTTACCTTTTTTGAAAGCAGAGATTTCTACTATTATTTTTGATTTTGAGTTAGCTGGGGTAACTTCCATGAGTGTAGATACTCACAAATATGGTTGTGCTCAAAAAGGTTCATCAGTAGTTTTATATTCATCGAGGGAATTGCGTAAATTTCAATACACATCAGTAATGGATTGGACTGGAGGGCTTTACATATCTCCTTCACAGCCTGGTTCACGCTCAGGAGGACTGATAAGTCAAACATGGGCTGCACTTGTTCACATGGGTATTGATGGATATACGACCGTAGCTAAAGAAATTTATGCTGCTGCTGTGGTGCTTCGGACAGAGATTAATTCTATTCCAGGTTTGCAAGTAATTGGTGAAGATATAAACATGATAGTTGCCTGGAAGAGTAATATGAATAAAATCAATATTTATATTGTGAATGATATTTTACAGTCAAAAGGCTGGCAACTATCTGTGTTGCAAGCGCCACCAGCTCTGCATTTGTGTATCACTGCCGCAAACGTATCGTGTGTTCCACGATTGGTTGCGGATTTGAGGCTTTCAGTTTATGAGGTTCTTAGCTTGCCTGAAGGAATTAAAGGAGGGAAAGCTCCTATCTATGGCATGGCAGGAAGTGTCCCGGATAGAGGAGTTGTGGGAGATTTGTTGAAGGATATTCAGGATATATTATTGTCGACATACTAATAGAAATCTATCTACTTCAAATCAGCGGCAGCTCCCGTAAGAATTCTTTCTTCACGAGCTGCAATTTTTCTAGATCTCACTACTTTGTTGTGAGTGCGCCTGGCCTCAAACTGGTCTGCCAGCGACTTTTCACGACTTTTCTCTGCCTTTGTCTTGTGTATTGCCTCCATCAGTACTCTCTTGTTCTTGAATACATTCCCCTTACATTTAAGATACATGGAATGATACATATGCTTATCAATTTTCTTAGCATCTCGATATTTCTTTAGTAATCTACGAAGGACTCTGTGTCGGCGGAGCCAGAGCACCTTAGTAGGCAAACGTGCCTCTCTCGTACCTCTTCTTTTACCTGTTGAGTTTAAGATTTAGATGTTCAGTAGATAGTGAGGAAATAATAGATATACCATATCCAGTATGACGTCCTTTTCTTTTAGCTTCTTGTTCCCTGCGAGTCCTTGACCGCGAGTGGATCTACAAGCAAACTGATTAGAGAAGAGAGCAAGAAAGAATAGCGTTCACGTACCTTTTCTGGCTTGCGGATCACAAGCCCATCTTTGACAAGTTTTCGAATATTCTGTCTGGAATTCGCGTTCGAAATTTCAGTTATCTAAAAGCAAGATGATCAGAATAAGAAACTTTCTGTTAATTATACCGGCTCGGTTCAACAGAACAAGAAAAGAGTTGCTAAAATCACTCAACGTACCTCATTAGGGTCGAGCCAAATCTTACGCTTCCCACAGTTTAAAATAGAGGCAGCAAGACGCTTCTGCAACTTTAATGATACCATCGATGATGACAATTGAAGTAAATATAGATGAGATTCTGCACGTGCACCGGTTCCTAGTCGGTCGCGTATTCTTTTTCTGACGTCTGAGCGTGAGTTTATTCCGATTCGAAAATCACGGTACAAGCCTACAACCAAGCATTACTGGCTTTTTGGAAAGTTTTATAACCCTAAATACGATTCCGGAACCCGAATCGGAACGGAGAAGAGGAAAAACGAGTCGCACCTCCCCTCACTTAAGGCGCTTCGGAAATTGTCACACAATAGCTAGGCGTCAAACAATTTATTCCGCATTTGAACGAAAACTAGGATAATTCTCTATTCGATAGATTGTATTCTTATCACGTCTTCGAAATGGTACGCATTTTTTCTTTACCGGCAAACTCTTGTCTTTTGTTTATGTTTATTGGATGCACTGATATGATGTAAATAGGATCCTATTAAATTGTAAGTACATTCGTAGTAATTATTCCCTCGGCAATAAGCCGAGTGATCCCTTTACCTAGCTTCGCGCTGAAGATTTTTATCTAACTTAAATTCCACCTAGGGCTATTGTGATGAAAGTTATTGGACGAACTGGCTCAAGAGGACAGGTCTTTGCCTATAAAATGTGTGATGTGACAGATACTTACCCGTTTTTCAGGTGACTCAGGTTCGTGTAAAGTTTTTGGACGATCAAAATCGTCAAATCATGAGAAACGTGAAAGGTCCCGTTCGTGAAGGTACGTTGAAAAAAGCAGTGTAGAATTTTGTTTTTAACTTTTCTCTCTTCAGGTGATATTCTCACGCTGATGGAATCAGAAAGAGAAGCTAGAAGACTTCGATGATTCGATTACCTCGTGACATGATGTGGAGTAGTGGGATTTCTAGGAATTTTCATCGTTGCAATAAATTGAATTCTGCATAGAAACATATAAATAATTCTAAGAGCTATCTGAGAGAATATAATAACACTCTGCCACGTGCATTGCCTACAGCGAGATACCTGCTTTCTCTACTAAAAGTAGTACAAAACACAAAATTGACAGGAGTCTTGGATGTAGGCCATCGGGAGCAAATAGTGCACGAAGGCTGCTTGACCATTCTTAAAGAATCCTTGCACACACTTGATGAAAGTGCTAGTAAGTTACCACCACAATTATAGCTCACACCGTCTACTACAGACTTCAAGCTCATTATTTTCTCACCTGCAACCAACTCCTTTTGAGATGAATCATTAAAAAGCTCTTTCCATCGAGGAAAAATATTTACCACTCCATCGCTATCACCAACTGCCAACTGGTCTAAAGCTGAGTAGTTGAGGGCTGTTACTTTTCTGGATCCAACTAAACTCTTTTTATCCATGCACCTCATCTTCCTCAAGTCCCAAGTGCAAACTTTACCGTCAGACCCAGCTAAAAATAATTCTCGTCCACTGTGAGAGTAAGAAGCACCAACTATGTCTTCGCTAACATTGAGAGTCGCAACTTTTCGATAGTCCCGACTTGAGAAGACAGATAAAGTTCTTCCAATACCATATATTGAAGTAGTCTGAACTTCTGAAGTATTAGGTGACTCTGCAAAACCTTTGATCAGTATTTCTGAGCCAAAAACATCAACACGGCTCATGACTGAACTTTTATTTATATCATATACATAAATGAAATTTGCCTTGCCACTTAACAATATTTGACCAGAAGATGTAAATTTAACCTTGCGAAGAGGTAAATCCTCAAACAGAGAGGAAGACTTTAGTGAATTTCGTTTTCCGTCAATGTCAAATATCCTCAACTTTCTATCAAAACCAGCAGTAAGAAGCAGAGAAACATTCTCATACGAAAAGTCAACAGAAGTAACGACAGAATTACAAGGTGCTGCTGAATTTGCATCGGTAACTCGGATCGCATTAAACTCTTCTTCCACGAGATTTTGATCGATACCCTTCCCATCCGACATTTTTCTAACATTTTCAACAACTTTTGGAAAGTTCCTATTCGTTTTACTCCAATTCAAAGCACAGGTATCGTTGATGCGATCGCGATCACTCACTTTCTTACGCATATTTAAAGTATATAAACTAAGTTTATTGCAGCAAAAAAATGCTAAATATTTTGAGTACGGTCCAAACTGTGCCCAAACTTTCAATTGCACACCCAAGTACAAAACAGTTAAGTTCGAAAGTACCTCAAAATTGAGTTGAGATCACAGTAAGATAATAAACTCTAACGACAATAGTAGAACTTTAGTTTGCGCGACATATAAGTGAATGTTCTGCAGCATTGAAGCGTATTTCAGAAAGGGAGCCCAAGGCAAAATACGTATATAAAACGCGTGCTAAGAAGAGAATGTTTATTGGCCAGCTATTTAGTTTTTTCCCGTCTTGTCGTTTGCAGTTACTACTCCGACTTCAGCGAATATAATATGTGTATATAATGAATATTTGACAAAGTTAACACGGCAGTGTCTTCCTTTTGCCGTTTGGCAAAGGTCGAAAGGAGAAAGGTCGAAGGGTGGACTCGTTGACAGTTGAGGAAATTTTTGGAGAAAGCTTTTTACAGACGGCAGCTGAAAAGGAGAAAGAAGGCGAAAAAAAAGAGTGAAAGACAGGGAGGAGCTGGAGAAAAATGAAAAAGCTGAAAAGAGAAACGAGTAACTACTTTGCTACCATCCACGAGAATATACCACTTTAGCTTGCCTTTGCTGCCGTTTGAAAATAGAAAAGCAAAGAAATGGTCATATGCATATGGTTTCCAGTTCGAAAAAGTCAAATCCCTTTCTCTATCAGTAACTTGACTTATTTTTCCATTTTTTGTTTGCGGTGGTGGTAGATGTCGGAAAGCAAAAAGCATAGAAGTTCGGTCTCACGTCTGCATACTGTGCAGGACGGATGTTGTGCCTTTCCTTAATACTTTTTTAAAATACAGTGATATTGATAACTAGAACATTTACATCCATACCTCACACTACGAATTGCAGACTCTTCAAACATGTTACAACAATACAAGTAGAGTGTATGTGCACAATATTTTGTACTGATTCACGTCTAAACAGTATGGATTCAATGTGCGTACGTAGCCTTCAGATTATTACTTCTGATCTCGTTCATTTTGGCAACGCTCATAAGTGAGGATATATTTTCTCTGGCAAACCATGTACTCATTTGCCACCCACTTTTAACTTACGTTCATGTTCGTAACTTGGCAAGTAGCTATGCTATCCTTTGCATTCCCTCCGTTCTTATGGCATATTTATATAATCAGAAAAGAAATCAAGCGAAGAACTAGCAATGTACTTCATAGAGCATCCTGAGATCATCTGAACAATTGAGCGTAGACTTTTTCGTTACCGGACAAGTATTATATTTGAACACATGTT
>Ga0115004_10004931_pt1 | contig 10622 bp, 8 predicted proteins | sample ArcticOcean_MG_C_10_FD_88737 | JGI IMG/M metagenome (GOLD analysis project Ga0115004, IMG submission 88737) | Marine microbial communities from western Arctic Ocean - ArcticOcean_MG_CB11_90 | ecosystem: Environmental > Aquatic > Marine > Oceanic | place: Arctic Ocean: Canada Basin | collected... | reverse complement strand
CAATAGGAGCAGAACTATCGAATCCTTTTGCTATTTCCCAAGGCAAGCCTTTTTCTTTGCATTCTTGCTGTAAGTCGCGCGCAGTTAAGTCTAGACCTAGGCTAATCTCATTATAGTACTTATGTGCAAACTTTTTATTTATAGACTTCCCCACTTTCATGATTTTCACAACAAGCTCTAGCTCATAGTGCACATCATTACTAAATGGAGGAAGATAGAATTCGTGTGTTCTTAATAAAGCAGTATCGGGCTTTACAAAAAATATAGGCTTCTCAGGCACAGGATTATTCAACTCCTTAGCGTGATCCACATAATTACGTCCAATACAAATTATCTTCATCTACTTTTAGTATTTAGTACAAAGTACTAAGAATTTGTTTTTTCAAACTAAATCTTCAACTTACTTATTAAAACTTCTAAGCTTAATTGCTGTAAGTACCTTTTTAGTATAACGAGGGAAATCTGCATTTTGAATCCATCCATAATAGCCAGGTTCTTTAGCCATTACCTCTAGCACCTTTTTACCTTTATGTTTTCCAAAGTTGAAAATCTCATCTCCATCAGTATCAAACTTAATCATACCTGCTAAATCTGCATTAGGCTGATGAGGTTGGGTAAAATCTGCCATAGACTGAGAATCGTTGTCCAATTCTTCGTAACGCTCTACTTGAGCTTTTAAAATCTCGTAAGTAGCTCTCGTATCCGCTTCGGCGCCGTGAGCACCTAGAAGGTCTTTATTGCAGTAAAACTTATAAGCAGCAGTAAGTGTTCTAGGTTCCATCTTAAAAAACACAGACTGTACATCTATAGAACGTCTATTTTTCATGTCGAAATCTATATCCGCTCTAAGAAATTCTTCTGCTATTAGCGGTAGATCAAATCTGTTAGAGTTGTAACCCGATAAATCAGAATCTTTAATAAAACTATAAATCTCTACAGCAAGCTCTGGGAATGTAGGACAATCTTTTACCATCTCATCGGTAATACCGTGTATGTCTGAAGATTGTTTTGGAATAGGCATTCCAGGATTAACTTTCCAAGTTTTACATTCCTCAGTCCCATCATTTTGAACTTTTAGAATACAAATTTCTACAATTTTATCTTTCCCAACTTGAATACCAGTGGTTTCTAAATCGAAAAATGCTAAAGGTCTGCTTAACTGTAAATTCATAATTTTTATCTTAAAAAAAAGCACCAACTTTAGTTGATGCTTTTAGTAATTATATACTTGTGTTTGGATCAAATGCTTCTAAGTAGTCGGAGAACCTTTTGAGGAACATCCCACCTAAAGAGCCATCTACAACCCTGTGGTCGTAAGACAGTGAGCAGAACATTTTATGACGAATTGCAATTACATCACCCATGTCTGTTTCTATAACCGCAGGTTTCTTAACAATTGCACCCACAGCCATAATAGCCACTTGTGGTTGGTTGATAATAGGCGTTCCCATTATATTCCCAAATCCACCCACATTTGTTAATGTGAAAGTACCACCAGAAACTTCATCTGGTTTTAAATCGTTACTTCTAGATCTACGAGCAAGGTCGTTTACCGCTTTCGTAAGACCTATCATATTTTTTTGGTCAGCATCTTTAATTACAGGAACAATTAGGTTTCCTGAAGGTAATGCTGCAGCCATTCCTACATTAATGTGCTTACGCTTGATGATGTTTGTTCCATCAACAGCCACGTTAATCATAGGAAAGTCTTTAATCGCTTTTACTACCGCATCTACAAAGATAGGAGTGAAGGTGATTTTTTCTCCTTCGCGCTTAAAGAATTCATCTTTTACTTTATTTCTCCAGTTAACGATGTTGGTAACATCGGCTTCAACAAATGAAGTAACGTGAGGAGAAACGTGCTTAGACATTACCATATGATTGGCAATCATCTTACGCATACGATCCATTTCTATAATCTCATCTCCTTCCATTGCTGGAACTTTAGGAGCTGAAATTGCAGCTACAGTAGCTGTGCTTGCTGCTGGCTTACTTGCTTTTGGTGCAGGTGCCGCTGCAGGAGCAGAACTTCTATTTGTTAAGTAAGCTAATATATCTTTCTTGGTAATTCTTCCGTCTTTTCCAGAACCAGCAACAGACTCTAATTCTGTCATGCTCATTCCTTCTTCTTGTGCTATAGAACGTACAAGAGGAGAGAAGAATTTATTTGAATCAGAAGATTTTGGAAGCGTAGTCTTTTCCATTGCTTTTTCAACAATTTCTTCTGCTACGGCTACTTCCTTAGGAGTTTCTTTACTTGCTTTTGGTGCAGATGAACCAGCTGCAGAAGCATCTGTTTCTATAATTGCAACAGCTTGACCTACAAGAACAACATCATCTTCGTTGAATAATTGTTTAATAAGAACACCTTCTACGGCAGAAGGAACTTCAGAATCGACTTTGTCAGTTGCTATTTCAAGGACAGATTCATCCATTTCAATAGTCTCACCAACATTTTTGAGCCATTTAATAACGGTTGCCTCAGCAACACTTTCACCCATTTTAGGCATTATTAATTCTACTTGAGCCATAAGAATATTTTGATTTGTTCTAATTCAATTTTTTGGTTGTGCGAAGATACAATAAATGCCCTTTTGTACCAAGAAATAAAATTTACTAAAAGCTTTAGCTAATACGATTTAAATTTTTCAAAAGAATATCAAAATCATTTTTCACCTGATACTCCTTAGCATACAGCATGTTGAGTTTGAAAATAGTGCGTTCTGTAAGCTTTGATTTTAGATGAGATACAGGATTTAGCACCCCTTCTTTAATTTTAGGTAAGGCATCCTTTTTACCTATTTCGTGGTACGAAACCCAAGATTTCACTCCCATTAATACAAGTAGGATGTTTTTTAATACGTTTAAAAAATTCTTGTTTAAAAGAATAAGAATCGGTGAGAAAGCCAATAGAACTAGGCTTGACGTAATATCGAAAAAGCGCTTATTACGAATGTTTTCTTGCTTATTAATACTGCTTAATTCAAAGGCGTAATGCTCTCCTTGTGTGTTTATAGAGTTAGATCCTATAACATACAGGCTTTCTTCTGGAGCTATTTTAAAGTCTAAATCGTGCTTATCGATTACAGACATATGGGCGATTATTTCTTGTGCTGATAAGTCTTTAGAACAGAAAATCAATTCGTCTATTTCGTAAACACCAACAGCTTCTTCTAATTGATTTATTTGTCCGAGGTATAAATCGTGTTTTTCAATCTTATTTTCGATATGTATAAAACCTATAAAGCCCGTTTGTATGTCTGTTTGTTTTAAAAGGTTAAATACGCGAATACACTCTTCTTCAGATCCAATAATTAAAAACCTTTTCTGAATGATTTCTCCCCATTGGAAAGATTTTAATTTAAAGAGTTTGAACAAACTTCTGGATAAAGTAAGTGCTATACCAGACCAAATCCCTCCCATTAAAATTAAGGCTCTCGAAAAACGCAATTCTTCCGGTAGTAAAGAATAGATTGCCAGTAGTGTAATTAAGCCATAAATGGTACCTCTTACCAATTTAGAGAGTTTAAAAGGCTTGTCGTAAACACCACTAAGTTTATCTATTGCTAGCCATATTAAAATATAGGCTGGAATAACTACTTGCCAATATATGTCTGGATATGCGCCCCCTTCAATATATCTATGGTTTGCTTCCCAGTAATTTTTAAGGTAAATCATACCCACATAAATCAAACTTACATCAAATATTGGGAGTGCTATCGTTTTTACAAATCTTGCACTTATTGATGCAAGAGCACGTAGGTAAATAGCAGTATTTATTAAAGAGCTAAAGAGCCAAGCATTCTTGGTGCTAAAATGTTTTTGAGCGAATATAATCATCGCTTTGTAAAACATAAATACATAGTTTAAACTCCCCTTTTTAGTGCTCTCTCCCTTGTAATGAATGATTCTAGTTTCTGGGAAATAATAGTTTTTATAACCGCCCAAAATTAAACGATACGATAAGTCTATATCCTCACCATACATAAAGAAAGTCTCGTCTAGTAAGCCTACTTTGTCTAAAGCTTCCTTTCGCATTAGCATATAAGCACCCGCCAAAATATCGGCTTCGTTGGTTTCGTTTTCTGGTAAATGCCCTAGATGATACGCTCCAAATCGTTTTGATTTCGGAAAAATCTTTGAAAGTCCAAATATTTTATAAAATGCAACTGCGGGAGTAGGGAGACTTCTTTTAGACTCAGGTAAAAACTTCCCTTTTCCATCTACCATTTTCACACCTAATCCTCCAGCTATAGGATTGGCATCCATAAATGCCACACTTTTCTCAAAGGTGTCTTGCTCTACAATTGTATCAGGATTTAAAAGTAGAAAATACGCTCCTTTTGCAATTCGCATTGCTTGATTATTAGCAACCGAAAAACCCGTATTTTCCTTATTGGCTATCAAATTTACCCATGGAAACTTCTCAGCAACCATCTCTACAGAACGATCTACCGAATTGTTATCTACCACAAAAACCTCCGCATCCATATGCTCAATAGCTTTGTGTACAGATTGTAAGCACTGTTCTAAAAAGTACTTTACATTGTAGTTAACAATTATAATGGAGATTTTCATTGAATCTTAGCTGTTAATAGCGTTTTCGTAAGGCAATCTATTTACAATAGACCTCCCTAAGGTAATTTCATCAGCGTATTCCAATTCATCACCAAAGGCAATTCCTCTAGCAATGGTAGAAACTTTAATAGCGTAGTTTGTTAATTTCTTAAAAATATAGAAGTTTGTGGTGTCTCCTTCCATAGTACTACTCAGCGCAAATATTATTTCTGTAACCTCTCCATTTGCAACCTTTTGTAGTAGGCTATCTATAGATAAATGTTGAGGACCTATTCCTTCCATAGGAGATATTACTCCACCTAAAACGTGGTATAAACCTTTAAATTGTTGTGTGTTTTCTACTGCCATTACATCCCGTATATCTTCAACCACACATAGGGTAAAAGCGTCTCTACTAGGGTTTGAGCATAACTGACATACTTCAACATCCGATATATTATGACATTTTAAGCAGTAACGAATCCCCTCACGTAAGTCTTTTATTGCTGTAGCAAAACGATTTACATCGTCTTTTTCACGCTTCAACATATTTAAAACCAAACGCAGAGCTGTTTTTTTTCCTATTCCAGGGAGTTTAGAAAACTCTTCTACAGCCTGTTCTAATAATTTTGATGAGAAGTTCATAGCCCAAAAATAGCTTTTTAACGCATAGTATCAATAGTAAATTATATATTAGATTTTTTTAAATTTAGCTATGACACCTACTTTAATTATCACCGTTTTAATCGCATATTTTGCTTTGTTAATCTTTATTTCAAGGATTACATCTAATGAAGGAGACAACGAAAGTTTTTTTGTGGGTAAAAGACAATCTCCTTGGTATATTGTAGCTTTTGGAATGATTGGCGCAAGTCTATCGGGTGTTACTTTTATTTCTGTTCCAGGTTGGGTGGCTAGCTCTCAATTTTCGTATTTCCAAATGGTTCTGGGGTATTTAGTTGGGTATGCTGTTATTGCAACTGTTTTAATGCCTTTGTATTACCGATTAAATTTAACCTCTATTTATACTTACTTAGAAGATCGTTTTGGTTTTTGGTCTTATAAATCGGGTGCTTTTTATTTCCTTTTGTCTAGAACTATAGGAGCAGCTTTTCGGTTATTTTTAGTTGCCAATGTTTTGCAAATTCTCGTTTTTGATGCTTGGAATATTCCATTTGTTGTAACCGTAGCTTTAACCATCGCTCTAATTTGGGTGTATACTCATAAGGCAGGTATAAGAACAATTATATGGACAGACACACTACAAACCCTCTTTATGCTCGTAGCAGTGGTCCTGTGTTTTTATTATGTAGCAGATGCAATGGACTTTAGTTTGACTACAGCCATTGAGCAAATTTCACTTTCTGAGTATTCAAAAACCTTCTTTTTTGACGATGTAAGCAGTGCCTCTTTCTTTCCTAAGAAATTCTTTGCGGGTGCTTTTTTAGCGATCGTGATGACCGGTTTAGATCAGGATATGATGCAGAAAAATTTGTCTTGCCCATCTATTAAAGATGCCCAAAAGAATATGTTTTGGTTTAGTATTGTATTGGTCTTTGTAAACCTATTATTTTTAGGGCTAGGAGCATTGCTGTATCTGTTTGCTACCAAGTTTGGGATAACTGCTACTGGCGACGATTTATTTGCTACCGTTGCGATGCACGAACAAATGCCTATTGCTGTTGGTTTATTTTTCTTATTAGGACTAATAGCAGCTGCTTATTCAAGTGCCGATTCTGCGCTTACTGCATTAACAACCTCTTTTTGTGTAGATTTTTTAAACATCGAAAAGCGGGAAGAGTCTAAGCAGGTTAAAATTCGTAAACAGACTCACATTTTGTTTTCTGTAATTCTGTTTATTGTAATCCTCATCTTTAAACTCATAAACGACGAGAGTGTAATTTCAACCTTGTTTAAAGTGGCAGGGTATACGTACGGTCCTTTATTAGGAATGTATGCCTTTGGATTGTTTACCAATTGGAGGATTAAGGATAATCTAATTATTCCTGTTGTTGTACTGGCGCCAATCTTAAGTTACGTACTTCAACTAATGGCACCTATTTACTGGGGGTTCCATTTTGGTTTTGAACTACTAATTGTAAACGGAGCGCTTTGCTTCTTGGGGATGATTCTTATTAAGAAACCTAACTGATCCCTTATATTTTGTGATGAATACTCAATTGGATTTGTGATTTTGTCCAATTATTAGTGGATTGTTGCATCACTCCCAATTGTACATTTAATCCTTTCTTAATAACATAACCTAAGGCCGAGTAAAAACGGTTTCTGTCGAAAATCTCTACAGTATTTCCATCACCAATTTCTCTTTGTCCGTTAATGAACAATTCATTGTAAAAGGCAAGGTAAATGGTATTCTTTTCGAAGCTAGATTTGTTGAGTGGTACATTTACAAACAGATTGTAACGGTATCGCGTTCTAAAATCCTGATTTCCTACAAAACGCTGCTCATAACGGAAACGGTGTTTGGTGTATAAACGTTCCCCAAAATTAACAGGAAACAAAGCTTCTTGATAAATTCTACTTTCGGCTTTTGTTTCAGTTGGATCGCCATAAGTACCAGTCGTAATATTCCCATAACCTAATGTTAATAAAACATCAGCGTTTTGAGACTTGTAAGTAAGGCCACCACGAAGTAGTAATTGCTCTAAATCTCCACCCATATCCCAATTACGAAATTGGATATCTCCCTGAACACCCCAAGAACTTTCATTAATAGTGGTATTGAAGAAATACATATACCATGCACCCATAGCGTTTTCGTCTATTTGTGCACTGCTTGTTTGGCTAAATGATAAAATGCTGATTGCAAGTAATACTAAAGTCTTTTTCATCTTCTATTGATTTTTTAATCAGGAGCGAAGATAAAAATTTATCCCTAGTAACTACGAACCACTAATTGGAGAATTGAAAATTCCTACTGCCAATTCTGCCCATAAAAGTATAAAGGCCAGAATAATTATAATCAGTAGGACGAGGTAGTATTTGTAGGTTTTAATTTTCGAATAAAGCATTATAGTCAATAATCCTGTACCAAATAGGAGTAGAGCTGCAATCACAAAATCATTAAGTGACCAATTAACTTCTGTGCTAAATTGCATAGCGATTAGTGGAATGCTCAATATACAGAGTGTGATTACTCCTAGGATAGTGTTTTTAGAATGTAGATTCATTTTGAAATGATTTACCTCTTACTGGAATTGTCTTAGATAATGAGTAATTCAAATTATTAACAAATGAAGTGTTTGAAAAAACGCATCTAATTATCATTTGTTTTATTTCGTTTCAGAGCGTTCTTTTTCAATTTTAAGTATGTTGTTTTGAATGTCTTTCATGATCCATTTACCCCACCAACCTGCATAAAAATTAAAGGTAGTTTTCATTTTGAAATGGCTGTATAGATGAAGTCTATGTATTCCATTCCCTAATTCTTCAAGCTCATAAGTTCCATTCAGCACATCAAAGTAATCTCCTCCAATTAAGATATGTTCATCTAGCGTAGTAGACGGAATATCATAGGTATTGGCTCTTATGGTGAAAACCATTTTTTCACCATCAATATATTCTGTAACGGTTTCGTTAAAAACCAAACCATTTGTAAATATTGCCTCCCTAAAAGCACCTACACCTTCAAAATCTAATTCTGCTTTTACGGGTCTAGGAAATCCTAAAAAGTTACTTAAATACCCTTTATCCTCTTCTTCTGAAATTTCTTTTACACTTGTAACATTATCCCATATTTCTTCTGCTGGGGCGTTTATGTCAATGTAAGTATAGGCTTTATAGGTGCCAGGAATAGTTTCTATTAAACTTTCGAGAGGTGAAATAATAAAAGGGAGTAAAAACAGTATTGAAATGTTTAATTTATCATTTCGTTTATTTGATTTAAGATAGCCACCTATGAAACCTCCAATACTTGCGGCAAATAAAAACAAGGGTACTATCATTAGCCAACATGCCCAACCCTCAATTGCCAAGATTATCGTGATAATTAAAAATAAAAATATCGGAATCCAAGGCGCAAAAAACTTGTAAGAGCTTTTTTTGGCATTTTCAGTACTGGATAAATACACTGTTAAAGTTCCAACAATTGTTGGTAATAAAAATAGGAATGTAAGTGTCATAACACCAAACATATCCTCCCAATTTTCAATTCCAAAAAGCAGCCTTAAAATTACTGCATATATAGTTGGGATTGAAAATGCAATTAATGTCGTTTTTAATGTATTGTTCATTGTTCAGAGTATTGGTGTTGGTATATCATACTTAATTTGATATTTCCCTAAATAATCTCACTTAGATTATAAATTTAAATCAATCGTAAATATATGTATAATAAGAAGATTCCTACTCCTTACAATGGCTAGTAATTATTCATAGTAAATTTAGAATAATTTATTCATTGTAAGAAATCTCATATTTAGGAAATCTCTGTTAATAACATTTTAGTCAAAAAAAAACAAGAGTTAAAATTCTCATACAATTCTATGTACTTTTAAACGTTTTTTGTTCTGTAAGGATTTAATTCTTCGAAGATCGAATTCAGCTCAAATTTGTAATTTTAATATCGATTGATCCATGTTGTTAAGAATATTTTCTGTGCTTTTCATCAGTCTAGGGTTTTGGGGATTCTGGGGTAAAACAGTTGCTCCAATACCCGAACCACCTTTACAGCCGCCATACTTGCTCTCGGAGTCTCCTTGGGCAGATTCACTAGTTCAAACTTTGAGCTTAGACGAAAAGATAGGTCAGTTATTTATGGTTGCTGCAAATGGTAAAGATACTGAGGAGTCTTATTATAAGTCTATCGATAGCTTGATAGAAAACTATCACCTTGGGGGATTAATTTACTTTCAATCTACACCAACTGCACATACACAATTGGTAAATCGGTTCCAAAGTAAATCTACCCTACCAATGATGAATGGTATTGATGGAGAATGGGGATTGGCAATGCGTATAGATAGCTTGCAGCCATTTCCGTGGAATATGACTTTAGGTGCCATTCAAAACAATGATTTACTTTATGAGATGGGGCTTGCAATGGCTCAAGAGTGTAAAACTTTAGGTATACATTTTAATTTTGCGCCTGTAGTAGATGTAAATTCCAATCCTTTAAATCCTATTATAAACGCTCGTTCTTATGGTGAAATCCCACAAAATGTAAGCGATAAAGGCTTGGCTTTGATGCAAGGAATGCAAGATGCAGGTGTTTTGGCATGTGCTAAACATTTCCCAGGTCATGGCGATACAGAATCAGATTCTCATAAAACGCTTCCTGTAATAAAGCATACCAAATTGAGAATCGATACAATCGATTTACTCCCGTTTAAGCAATTGGTTGATGGAGGAGTAGCATCGGTGATGGTGGCACACTTAAATATTCCATCCTTAGATTCTACTTTTAACCGTGCAAGTACTTTGTCTCCATATGTGGTTGATACCATGCTGCGTAAGCAATTAAACTTTAACGGACTTATTTTTACCGATGCCTTAAATATGAAAGGGGTAAGTAGTTATTATGAAAGTGGAGCTTTAGAAGTTGCCGCTTTAGTTGCTGGTAACGATGTTTTATTGTTTCCCGAAGATATTCCTGCAGCTTTTATAGCCATTAAAAGAGCGATTCGCGATAGTGTACTTTCTGTAGCGAGAATTGATGCCTCTTGCTCGAAAATATTAAAAGCCAAAGAATGGTTGGGTTTAACAAAACCTGTTCAACTAGACACTCTGAATGTCTTAGAAAGAGCAACTATTAAAAAGAGAACACTTTTAACTCGTAGACTCGAAGAAGCTGCATTGACATTGGTTAAAAATACTGAGAATATTTTACCTATTGTAGCGCTGAAAAATAAGAAGATTGGAGTCCTTACATTAGGCGATTCCGATTCTGATGCATTTATAAATCAATTGAAAAGATATGCAGATGTAAAGGTTTTCGATACTTCTATGGATGAGCCTTCAGACTTTGATCAGTTGATAATATCCATTCATAAATCTACAGAATCGCCTTGGAAGTCGTATGAAATAGCCTCGGACGAAAAGGAACT
>Ga0115004_10004928_pt1 | contig 10627 bp, 18 predicted proteins | sample ArcticOcean_MG_C_10_FD_88737 | JGI IMG/M metagenome (GOLD analysis project Ga0115004, IMG submission 88737) | Marine microbial communities from western Arctic Ocean - ArcticOcean_MG_CB11_90 | ecosystem: Environmental > Aquatic > Marine > Oceanic | place: Arctic Ocean: Canada Basin | collected... | reverse complement strand
GCTCTAACTGAGTACCGTTTCCAGATCGTAATTCAATATAATGAATCCATGATCTCAATGTACCGTTTGCATATAGTCTTGATACTGTGTTACCTTCAGGCAATACCACACGTGCTTGTTCTTTTGCTATTCCTTTCGATATAGCCCAGTTATATACTTCTGTTGATTTACGAATAAGCTCCATCTGCTTCATTCTAAAATCTTCGTTGATCCTACGATGACCTTCATCGTTCTGATCTATGTTAACACTAGCTTGACGGTTCTTTGGATCTTGAAACCTTGCTTCACGTGGTATTAGTTCTAAGTCAGTTGTTGGGTCAGCATAACGTTGACTAAATTCCTGAAAGCTAAAACTACGATGCCGTAAAAATTGACGTGCAATATCTCGAGTTGTTTCTACTTCCATACAAACACTGACCATCTCTAACGGACTCCAATGTTTATGCTTAATTAGATAATTAACCAGCTTATCGTTTGTTGCTGTATTGTTTTGATTACTCGGATTACTTACTCTTGCGCAGTACGCGACTAAACCTAGAAGGCTTGGGTCTTTAGCAAGTTCGAGTGTTGGTGCTTGACTATAACTTAACAACTTTACTTTCATATTCTATGTCCTTCTCCACTGTTGAAATTTCATTTTGGCGTCTAACCCTTTATATGTAACTGTTCTCATTAAACTCTCAACACAACTAATCTTGCCACTGAGAACCATTTCATTAATATCCTTGCCTGGGATATCTTGTGGCCATATTATAATGCTATGACCTGCATCGATAATCTTCTCCATCCTTTTGTGAATCTCTCGATTGCGAGGTTCTGCATCAAAGACAAAGACTGCATTTTCCGCCCGTTTGAGCGAAGAGGTATTACCATCTGCACCATCCATTGCTATCGCATTTGATAGAAACATACTATCAATAGCTCCTTCCACAACATAATACTTTTCGTTAAAGTTTACTTTGTCGAGTCCATACAGTTTAGGTACTTCATCAAACATTATAGTAATATAACGAAGGAATGCGTCAGGATCCATTGACCTAGCTGACACGCCGAAACATTTTCGGTCCTTATCTAAAAACGGTATTACAATACGAGCTTCATCAAACTTTATGTTCTCAAACTTGTTTGGTACAATCCCATTTATCCATTCTTTAAATTTAGGTGCAAAGTAAATTCGATAATGGTGCTTAGAAGGTATTTGCCGTATATCTATATATTTCTTTACTGGGTGTGAATGTCCGAGTTGAGAGATCTTTTTTAACTTTTTTAGTGGATCTCCATGATCAAATTTTGGTTGAGCAAATTTTGTCCCTTCGAGGGTTGATGTTGCTGTTTCTGGTGTATTATTTGCTTTTCCAATATATTTCTCAGCGACATAATCATTATATGCCATTGGGTCAATTGCTTTTAGAAAATTAGGGAAGGCGTGGCTTGCACCACAATTATGGCAGAAGTAGAATAGCTTATTATCTTTCTCAAGGAGCCAACCGCGAGCCTTTGCTCTATTCTTTTTCGAGTCGCCGCATAAAGGGCAACGAAAGTTGATTTTGTACGGGTTTGTGTTTTTAATGCGATATCGGTCCAGACGACCTGCTAAATGCTGGGCATACTGGATATCAACAAAGTCAAGCATAATATAAAAATCCGAAAAATTTGTTATTGGATACTATTATAACAAACTATTAGTCACATGTCAACCAATAAATGATTTTAAATCCAATTTTGATATGATGAAGATAATAGCGGCAGATATACCCATCATGTAATATTTCCACCTCTCAACGGCGGCTAACTTTGTTTCTATTACCGTAAGACGTTTATCAACCTTGCCATCAATGTGTTTTAACTCTTTTATGATTTCTTCGTTACGTTCTTTGCGATGAAGTTGATTCTGATCATGTATACGTTGATGATCTTCTTTTGACGACTTACGATATACTTCCATTCTATCGCCTAATACAGCAGAACGTTGTTCGTCGAGTCTTTTATTCTCTTCAACACGAGATTCAACTGCATCAAGCTTATCATTGAAGTTTGTAATGATCTGATGTTGAACGGCTAAAGCCTGTTGAATACCTGCCATTGAGTCTACTGCATTATCTACTTTATCAAAGAATCGACCGATCTGCTTAATGTCTTTCTTTATTAGTGCTACATCGGTTTTCATGTTGGTTATATCTTCAGGCATCTTACAGGTCCTCTTTGATCGTAGCTATTGACTCACACGGCTCGCAGAGCCACCAATCCATTTCTTTGCTCATTTGCTAATCCTTGTGGTCGTCAATAGTTGTTATTATAACACATTAAACATGTTATGTCAATAGATTATTTATAAAGATGGGAGATTGTGATTAAGACTAGAACATAAGTAATTGAAAAAATATATACATAAATGTATTGACATACTGTCTAGACTGTGTTATAATAGATTTATCGAATCTAAATAATAACTGAGTCTTTTAATCAACTGTTTCGGTAGGTTCTTCTTTAATTGTAACGTTGCGATAATAAACAATTACTTCACCTAATTCTCGAATGTATCGACGTAGTTCCTGAACATTTGCAGACATCATTTCATAGTCTCCAATCGTCATTGCAGTGAACACCATATCACCGTTGTTAAGCTTTCGCATATCGTCAATAAATCTATCAAGGTAAGTATATCCAACAGGCCAGGAAGGATTCTCACGTTCCTGGGGAGAACATATTTTAGGTCTTTTATCTTCTACCTTTTTACAAGGATTGGTTATAACAGCTTCAGATACGACATACCATTTTGGATCTTTTAATGATATAGGTCGTGGGAGGATTGGTTGAATAATTTTAATCTCAACCGGCTTTGATATAATCTCTATTTGCTTAGTACCGAGGAGCGAACAACTACTTAGGAATACTAGGGCTGCTGAGATCAGAAATGGTTTTACTATCATTCTCGATATCCTCGAATACTTTTGCTGTTCCTTTATTAAACGTTTTCTCTATAAGCCCAGGTTTAGCAACAGCGAGTTTATTTACGTTATGTCTTTGAAACACAGCAAGGTATTGATCTCTCTCAGCTTCAATCTGTTGATTGGCTCGAGTCATGTGAAGTAGAGATGTAGCTTGCTTTTCGTGTGATTCTTGTATAGCAGCCATAGCAGCTTTTTGTTCTGCTACAGCGGCTTCAAGTTTAATGGAATTTGCCTTGAGGGTTTGATTCTCAGAATAGAGCCAATAGCCACCTAAACTGAGAACCAATATAATTCCAATGAACAGTTGGTTAAACATTAGTCTTCTACAGACTCTACCGTTTGACCTGAATGTGCGTCAACTTCATCAGCAACAATTCCATCAATAGATGCAGGAGTATCAGACGCCATTGCCTCTACCTCCGCAACTTCTGGATGTTCAGCTGTCATATCGGTATACTTTTGATTTAATGCAGCTCTTACACGACCTGTCATTTCGTCGTCAAATGCTTGCTTTACTTTTAGTGGGTTATTGTCCAACGCTTGTTGAATAATGTCATTTACTGGCATAATTGTTCTCCATATTATATTGTTGTAAATTTATTTATACTGATTCTAACCGAACCATTAATCTCTCGGCTCTGTTAGTAACTTGTTTGTGCCATTGGGAATCTCTACCCTCAACAGCTGCTTCTGCCCAATCACCTTCGATAATTGCGGCATGCATTTTTTTGAATTTGCTTAAACGAGTACGACCCATGTTAAACATCATATTAACCAAGATCTGTTGGACTTCGTCCGGTAGGTCTCTAAAGACGCCGTCTTCGTATAGGTGGTCACACTCGCTGACCGCAAGTTCGAGATCATGGTCGAAACATTCTTTGACTCTCTCCTCAGATATGGGGAATCCAACCTCAGCGCCGTATTCTGGATCCGAGTCCAATACAAGATGTCCCACCCCGAACGTAGGGTACCCAAGATGGTCTTTGTAGACTTCATACACAACGCCCTCATCAATCTTTAACTGTTCAAATACCGCGTCACGGTCTAATTTCGTATCTTTAAAAAACATTTCTTTTCCTCTTTATGATAATGTGGAAATGTCAATTGAAGTTGTTCCTTGGAATTGTAATAAGGACTCCACTTGACTTTCTGCAAAATCTTGAATATTATTTGCGTAGTAATTATCACCACCGGCATATTCATATCCCCATAATGTAATATCAACCGCAGTGTTTGCTGTTGTAACTTTTGTTACTTCGCTGTTGGCATAATCTTCTGCACTCAATACAGCAATCATAGGCTGTTTGGAAAATACAGAAGATCCAACACCAACATCGAAAGTTTTAACACTTATTGTTACTTTCTTAATTGTATTGTCAGTATCAATTTTTAATACTTCAACCAATTCTAAAACTTTATCGTATGTAGGCATTTACTTTGCCTGTTCAGCGTCGCGTTTTTTCTGCTGCGCTTCACGAGTTTTTTCAACCTCGTCAATACCTCTTTGTCTTTCGACTTCAGCATCGTGTTTTAATTTCAATTGCTCTTTTGCTTTTTCTTGCTCATCCTTTAAACGATCAGCCTCACTAGCTTGTCTTGCTTTTAGTTGAGCTTGAGCAACTGCATCTTCTTTAACATTGATAGTGCCCATGATATCACGAATACGTTTCTTATGTTTCTTTTTGGTTTTTCCAGTTACTCCTGGTTCACCATTAGCACCTACGCCAACACCAGCAATGTTTCCACCACCAACGTTATTAACAGGTTCTTCTTCAATCTTTGCGGCTTCGGCAATAACAGAACTGTTTTCATCCATGAATCGTTCTAGTGCAGTATCCAAGTCTAATTCAACAGATTCCTCTGTCAAATAATTGGTTGCGTGGATTCTTTGCTCTTCTCGTATTAACCAGAGAGCGGCTGCATAAGAAGCAAGTTTTGTTTGACCGCCAGGAAGTTTACCGAGTAGTTTCTTTACATTTAAAACCATTTGGTCAAATATACCAAACGCTTTCTTTTGTGCATTCTTAGAGTAATCTTTGCGTGAGATTAGTATATTACCTTTCTCATCAATGATTCCCTCTTCATATGCATCCCACTTTTCAAAAGGTGTCACCAACTTTCGAATAAATGAATATACTAAGAATAGATCTACTACCATTTAAATTTCCCTTAACCTTGTTTCAACGAACTCATCGCCATCTATAGATTTTGAGTTCACTGCCAATCCATCATATACTAATAACTCAGGCATATAGTTTAAATACTGTACGAATGGTTTTAAGTACTCGTGATACTCGTGCAATCGCATGAATAACATATTTGTCGCCGTCACGCCGAATACATTGTATATTACAATGAGATGGTTCAAAATCAACCTTTCTTTCAATTCGTTATCTTGTCTATATCTACTAAAGAGTTTACGGAGATATTGAAATCTCTTAATATCCTCTTCAAACTCTGACATCTCAATACACTGAGGGTTGTCATAGTGTTTCATAGCATAAAGTAGAAAGGTTGACTCTGTCAATATCATAATATAAAAACTTGCCTAATTGTCTTAAGCGTCAGCTACGATAGCATCTTCAACAGCGGTATCACCAGTAACACCCAAGTCACCAGCAGCAACTGCTGTAACTTTCATTGGTACTAAACATTCAGCGTGGTGTCTTCCACCTACTGTATGATATAACCACCAACCTGGACCGGTAAGACCTTTTGCTCTGTTTGCTGCAACGGCTGCTTCTGTCAAGTCAACAAAAACTGCGTTGTCTTTATCGTTAGACTTGTTAGTATTGCCTGTAACTGCGCTGAGCCAATTGGGTGCGTCAGCTGCGACGTCTGTTTTTCCCCATAGTGCCATTGTTATTCTCCTAATTTATTATTTTAAAACTTTGTGAAGTTCATTAACTAAATCGGCTTTCTTTTTTCGTTTATCTAACTCAACGCCTGCTTTACGACCTTCGGTTTCAAGTTGAGCTTTTGTTAGTTTACCTAACTCAGCTTTAGTAACTTTTGAACCTTTTACAGCAGTAGCCTTTTTCGGCTTCTTAACTGTTTCGACTTTAGCAGGAACTGGGATATCTTTATCCGAAAATAAGCCTTTAATCCATTCAATCAAAAACATAATTTACTCCTCTAATATAATGATTTAGCCACCGCAGTTGCTAGCAGCCAAATCCTTTTTCTTTGCTGGCTTTACAGAGTCCTGAGCTTCAGTACCCTCTGCCTTTTCGTCATCTCCTTTCCAGTTAGCATCGATGTAATCAAAGAATTTCTTCTTCGCTGCATCGTCTTCTAGCTCTGCTGGTGATTCGATTCCAAACTTCTTAAGTGCAGATTGAAAGAATTCCTGATAAGCGTTTTCTTCTTCAACAGTTCTTTCACTAACCACTTCTAATTTCTTTTGAACAGCAGTTGACATCTTATCGTCAATCTTGCTTTCAATAACTTGTTTCCAATCCATCTCTCAACTCCTATTTAATTTGTTTGTACTATGTTATTTATACAATCTGGTCATACGGATTTGTAAATTATTAATACCCTTAATCAATCTATGATATTCGCCTTCCGTAATTTTAAACTTTACACCAGGCTGTAATAATAATGGTAAACAGTTTTCAGGTTGAAATTGCCAACCATCTCCTGCGAGTACTTCAACAATACGATCTTCTTTATCTTTATGCCAAACAAACTCTGACTGATCTTCATCTACGTCAAATACACGGATATCATCAAGATCCGTATAGGGTTTACCAGAAATAATCCCCACCTCCCTTGAGACCAAGGTCTGAGGCATATTTAGGTAATCTACAAGACCAATATCCTGGCGAGAGTTTATCTGTCTTAGTATCGCAATTGTGTCTGCTTGCGAAATTCTTCGCTGCGTCTCTGTTATTGATTTTAGAAGTGAGCCCACCCTTTTCATCACCGAACTCAATCTTTTTAATATTATCGGTTTTAGGGTTGCGTACATAGACAACATACTTTTTATTTCCGCTTGAACGTTTAGGGGTATTTAATTCTTGTTCTTCATCAAATTCAATCATGGGAGTTTCTAAAGGAACAGTTACTCCTTCATATAATCCAAAACCTTCGTGTTCCCATTCTCCAAACTTTTTCATTTGACTAACTCTATAGTATTCATTGGAACAGACTCAGATGGTGCAATACCCATCTTCCAGTCTCTTGGTGAAATTAGAACTCGAGGACCGCGTAGATCCATTACAATAAAAACAAGCTTTGCTTCTGCTGGTGATTCGGCAAACTTTGGTTTGAATTTAACTTCAGAACCTTTCTTTATTCCAGCTTCTTCTAAAGCAGAATCTTCTTTGGCGTACTGCTTCTTTAATCTGTCGTATTCAGCCTTTCTATCCTTAGCCCGTTTATCTAAGTCAACTCCACGTGTTTTAAGACGTTTAGTAATCCTGTTAGCTTCAAGCCAATTATTATATGTTTCCATTAGTGATCGCTCTCATCATTCTTATCTGTTTTATTACTCAGTATAAATCTTCTGTTAGGATTCACCGCTACTTTGAACTTTGTCATTAGTTTACGATTCACTAACATCTCTGAAGCGGTATCTTTTAATGATAAAGCAATCTCAGCAATATGGTGTTTATTATTAAAGTATATTTCGTGTTCAATTACAGGTCTGTCATCAAATGATTCTTGACCACGAGATGCCTTTGAGATATACATTAATTCGTCTTCGAATTTATATCCGTTCTTTTCCCAAAATACCTTTTTACCTTTTACTTCTAATTTATCAACGTGTAACATACTTGCTTTAGTACTATTACCTGTATCAAATTTAGCACGTACTGGATTCTTTTCCATTCCTGTAAATATAATCGTTTCGAGATATCCTGCTTCCTGTATAAATATAGGTCTTCTATTGACATCTTTAGAAAAGAATTGTATAATACTTTCCACTACATCCTTATCAGATACTTTACCTTGAGCTTCCTCAGTCCAAGGATCGTATCCTTCAAAGTGAGAACGAATACCTGGAGAACCATTTACTTCGATAATATAAGGATCGCCTTTCTTATCAACAAAATGATCCACTCCACAATATACAGCACCAGTAGCACGAGCAGCTGCTTTAATAACATCTATCTCTTTCTTACTTAAACTATAAGGTTCAGTAGTTGCACCTTGGTGTACATTGTTTCTAAAATCTTTATTGTCTGGTGCTTGTATACGTTCGGCTGCTGCTAATATTTTACCACCAACAACTAAAGTACGAATATCTGATTTCATTTCAAAGAATTCTTGAATTAACAGATCGGCATTATATTTCCATAAACTTTGACATACACCAGTTAACGAAGACATACTATCAATCTTCATTACACCAACACCTTGAGTTCCTTTTAGTGTTTTAATAATAACAGGGAACTTTCCACCAACTCTTTTGTGAGCATCTTCAATAGCCGATTCATTTGGAACCGACGATGTTCTTGGAATAGGTATATTGTTTCTACCAAGCAACAATGCGTTGGACATTTTGTTATCACATACTAACATTGATTCTAAATCGTTAACAAGTAGGAACCCAATATCTTGTAGAGAAGAAATGAACGCCTGCGAGGTAAGACTTCCAATTGCTCCTGCTCGTACAAAAATAATTGAGTTACTTGTTTCTATATCTATATCAGTATTCTTACCATCAACGTTACGTAGTTTAACTGTTCCAATATCAATATCAGAATCGCCTAAGTACGCTTTAGTAACATCAACGAAATCATACTTGATATTTCTTTTAGTAGAAACTTCTTCAACAATCTCGGCAAATGTTCCATCGCCATCACCTGTACCTAATACAACAATATGAAGTTCATCATATGATAATACTTCGGCATCTTCTGAAAGCGGTAATCTGTATTCGGACATTGATTTCATAAAATAAAATAAACTCTGTTTTAATCTTTTGCGAATTTAAGCAAAGCCGCAAACTGATCTTTATCAGCAACAACGTTAGATAACCAATCATCTGCTTCAGTAGAATCCTTACCACTAATTTCGTTATGTTGTGCTGCCCAACCAAGCAGTTCCTTTTCGGCTTTCTTTAAACTATTAGAATTACCAGATTTCTGAGCTTTAGCGATATCGCCTTTATACTTTTGGGCAATTTGCTTTAGAGTCATTACTTTTTCATTCATATCGGAAACAGATAACATCTTCTTATCTGTAGTAGATTCACCCATGTCTTTCATAAAGTCTTTAATTGCTTTAACATCAATTCCGATCTTCTTAGATATTTGCTCGGCAGTCATACCTTTCTTTACCATATCATGGAATTCTTTCATTTTGCCTTCGGTAAGATCAACTGATTCAATAACACCTTGCTTAACCATACCTAATGCATCAAAAATATCCTTAACCTGATCTCTAAGGTCTGTATCCAATGCTCTTATAGCACCTTGGAATACTTTATTATTACCAGATCTATATAGCTTTTCGATACGTCTTATGTCTTTCTGATCTCGGCCTTTCATTTTGTTACCAAGATCATTTAAACCGTTAACGGCCTTGCCTACTGATTCTTCAATTGATTCGTATTTGTTAGTTACTGTATATGGCTTACCTTTAACAAATACAATAGCTTCACCTTCTTTATCAACGTTACCATCCCAAATACCTGCGGCATGATCTTTGCGCGCAGCTTTAACTTTTGGATCGTTATCAATAGCAGGATTCTTCGGCATCTTCCGCGCTTCATCAATTGACTCGTTGTGCGGATAACCTTTTAATGGATGCGTACTCGGCTTTAGCTTAGCTTTAATTTTTTCATAAGTTAATTTAGTAAGCTTCTCTCTAAATTCCTTAGTACGAGCATCGATGCCTTTCTTCATCTCTGCGTCTATCTTTCCTAGATCCATGTTATCCTCCGAATTCGTGACCTGCGACCCGCTTCATTTGTTTTTCAAATTCTGCTTGATCAGGTTTAGTTTTGTATAGTTTAATTGACAGGTTGTCTTTATCTTTGCCTTTGATACGCCATTCGTAGCCATCAGCTTTATGTTCTGGCTTTGTTGTTTTAACAACTCGGCGTTTATATCCGTCATCCCATGTTTCTGAACCTTCTGATAACTGTTCATCAACCATTAAGGCAAGTACATGGGGATCTAAATTAAATTGTTGTGCAATCTTACCTGCATAGTACTCTTTACCATGTCTTGGCTTATCACCATGTTTAAACATGATTTCTTTTACTTTAGCAACACCGGCCATGTATTTCTTTTTGAATATTGTATCAGCAGCGAACTTTTTAATTAATTGGTTCGTGTTCAATTCTTCCAGCTCCTTGGATTCGGGTACACAGTTGGGAACGTTTTTACCGTTCTTCTTTTTCATTCCAACTTTCTTGTACCCAGACCAACAGCCGTCTGCTTCACAATACTGTTTAAAGGTTTTCATTAACTGTAAAATTTCGCAAAGGTTTCAATAGACATATCTTCAAACATTGGGACTGGTCTAAAGCCTTCTTTCTGAATTGAAAAACTATTCATTGGTGCAGCTTTAAGAGCAGGATCGCCCCACAATTTCATTGCTTTATTAATTGCTTCGAAAGCAGAACGAGCTTTAACTTTTTGCTCTGCGCCTTTCTTAAGTTTATTAACTGGTTTAGCAACAGTCACAACCCAATTATCGACAGCTTCTGCAAGTTCTTC
>Ga0115004_10004923_pt1 | contig 10634 bp, 14 predicted proteins | sample ArcticOcean_MG_C_10_FD_88737 | JGI IMG/M metagenome (GOLD analysis project Ga0115004, IMG submission 88737) | Marine microbial communities from western Arctic Ocean - ArcticOcean_MG_CB11_90 | ecosystem: Environmental > Aquatic > Marine > Oceanic | place: Arctic Ocean: Canada Basin | collected... | reverse complement strand
TCATGAAAAATTTTATAGGTAATTTCACTCATATTTCAAGGTGCTAGTTATTAAAAAGTTTTTTTTGCTATAAGGTCCAATTTCTAAATCCCCACTTTTAACCAATAGTTTGCTGCCTTTCTAGAAATAGTGCCAATTGTGTGTTCTCCATCAAGCCTTGAGATATTTATAAAATATGAGTATTTAGCCATTTTTAAACTCCCCTATTAGTCAATAACTATACCTCAATAATTTATAAGGAGTAAATTATAGGGGTATAGTTAAACTTGATTTACAAAAAAGGAGAGTATTATGTCTAATTGTATATATTGTAATAGTTCAAGCTCAGCTGGTCAAAGTTGTCAAAAAAGCCCATCTCGAGGCCACGTTCATGGAGTTTTTCAGTAGTTCGCTTAATATTAATTTTTTTAAAGTTAGAAAATGGCAGGCCAATGATTGTAAAAAAGTTTTTTGCAATTCAAATACCTTATTTCTAAAATAGGATGTAGTAATGAAATTGAAGAGCTTGAAGTTAACTATTTTAGGCACTGCTATTTTATTTTTTTGCGGAGTTTCACAATCTGCAGAACTAGAAGTGGGTTGTGGATTGGTAAACTATTATAAAAATGTCCCAAAGGATAAAACTGGCAATACTTGTTATAAAAATTGTGATACTACAAATGGTGGTATAAGCACACCTTATGTCGAATTTTATGCTTCAATTGGAGACTTCAATAAAGACGACTTTTCTGATGAAGGTATTACCACTGTCGCTATAACAATATCAGGAAATGAAAAAAGCTGGACCACTACTGGCCAAGGTAATTACGAAAAAAATGGCTCCAGCATTGAATTTGGAACTTTTAAGAATAAAATAGATCTTCCTTTATCCTTTCAGACGCTTAGTGATGAATTTGGTATATTTATGAATGTTAAATGCAAGGCACTGTATTAAATTTAACCCGAATAATTTAACTAATAGACTAGATAAATTGATTAATGTAGTTGTATGCGCTGGCCATAAACTCTAAGATTGCAGTTAGTATTTTGACTGTTATCTCTTCTGGGACTATATAAAAGAACCCAACAACTAATAGTAAATAGCCCAACCATCTTAATCGAGTTTTAATGGGGATATTGTCCTTTTGATGTGTTTTTAAATTGTTATTCATAGTCGATAATATGGTCTATTTTTATATCAAGTTGATCCTTCAACACGATTTTTATAGACCCAAAAATTACCGCAAGAGAAGCAATACCAAGTTCTCCTATAGTGGTCGTATTTTTTATTATAATTTTTACGTCCTATAATTTTTACAATCACAATTAAAATAGTAATTGCGCTAACAATAAAATAAAAACTACCACCATCTATACTGCCACTCTCTTGAACCCCAACCCCAATAAACAGCCATGTTACAAATATCCATAATAAGATACTAAAAATTCCAGGTTTTTTTGGAACTCTACTTTCTATATCTTTAGCTACTTTAGGCGCTAATGTACCTGAAGTTTTAGCTGCACCAACTCCAACTCCACCTCCTGTAAAAATTCCAGCACCAATTGTTGTTGATTTAGTTTCAGTATTATATTGTTCTCTAATAGCTTTAAGAGATTTCATATCATGAGATCCACAGTTACAAACTTTTGCCATTTTGATTTATCTCCATTGAAAATAAAAAAAAACTATAACATACAACTAAATATTATATTGCAAAGAGTAACAATCAATGGAAATAACAAGTTAAATTTTTCCCATATTTTGATTACTTAAAATAATTACATACTTTTTAATATGACTATTCCTTATGAAAGAGTATAGTTACATTTGATCTATTAGCGAAACGAGTAATTATGAAGAATATATATTTGAAAACTGAACCAGCTGGTGAAATTGGGTTTGGAAAATTAGACGATGAAAATATTAAGGTTATTAAATCTCTAATACAGTCAAAAGGATTAAAAAATTCTGAATTTATTGATGGACCCCATAATTTCACTCAACAGAGCGCTTATGGTGTTTTTATAAATGATAGAGATACAATTGATGGAGAGCTTCCAAAGTATGAATTTACTGAGACAATTAGTTTTCTTAAGGATAGAAGCTATGAAGATGGTTGGTATCTGATTCATACTGCACTATCAAAAGGATCAGTCGAATTTGAATTTGAGCCTGAAGGTGGTGATTTTGATATTAAAGAGCTAGTAATTGAATTAACAAGTGTTGGCTTGAGTCCTCTTAGTGATGACCTATATGGGATATTAAACTTCTCAGTTCTCTCTAGTTTTCAATATAAGAATCATTCAATTGATGAATATCATAATGCTGAACTAGTTGATAGAGGCTTAGATAGAGAGGTTCATATAGTAGAGATTAAAGATGGTGAATTTAATTTAGTTTATAAAAATAGAAATATTGAACAGGAAGAGTATTATGAAGGAGGGGTTCTTGTAACTCCAGAAGATAAAAGTTTAGATCGTGATCATGCACTTGAGTCTGTTTCAAATGATGGTTTTGCTCTCGAAGATATAGATGATATATTCAAAAAAGATAAAGAAATTGTGTTGGCAGCAATCAATGATTATGGAGGTGCTTTCGAGTTCGCTCATGAGTCACTTAAAAAAGACCGAGAAGTTCTTCTTGCAGCATTATCGGAACATGTTTTTGCTATGGACGATGACGATACTGATGATTCCTTTAAAAAAGACAAAGACTTTGTAATAGAGGCATTGAGTATAAATGGCTGTGTTTTAGAGTTTATTGATAATTCTTTTAAAAAAGACAAAGAAATTGTCATGCAAGCAATCAAGCAAAATGGTGAGGCTTTTGAGTATGCAGATGAGTCTCTTAAAAATGATAAAGACTTTGTTTTAAGCGCAGTTAATATAGATGGTAATTCGGTGCTCTATCATTCAAGCGAATCTTTCAAGAACGATAAAGAAGTCGTTTTGGCTGCAATCAAGCAAAATCCCAACGCACTTTATAACGCCTCTGATGAATTGCAGAATGATCCAGAATTAAAGAAAATTGTTGAGAGTTAAAAATGGATAAATATAGCCATTTTATTTAACTCTGGAAAAAAAATGGAAATAACAAGTGAAAATTCATATCGCATTCTAATAGCTCAAAATGATGAGATTCTAGTTAATATGGTTTATGCAGAAATAAATGAAGAAGTTTGTGGAGCTTTTTCAGGGGATGGAGGTGGTGGACTCTTTTATTTTAATGAAGACCATGAGGTCTCAGTTTCTGATGATTTTGGCGAGTTTGATGCACCATTACTTGGTGATTATGAAGATTTAGCAAAAATTTACTCAAAACTCGAAAAGTTAAGGGGTGATTTTGAAGATTGTGATGATGATGGCAATGTTATTGGAATCTCTGAAGCAGGTTTTGAATTTTTAAATAATTACCAATCAAATGCAAATGGATATGCTGAATGTTATAGTGATGGTGCATCTGAAGACTTTATCTATGACATTCAGTATGAATGGAATTTAAATTTTTCTATGGAGTAATAATTAGTAGTAATTAAATTTTCTAATTATATTTTTTCCCAACCCTTTTTAATGTTTTTTTCAAGCATTTGTTCTGAAATAGTTGTAGCTCTTTCTTTAGCTGAAGCGAGCCTAACTTCTCTTTTTAAAGGGTCTTTTCTATCTGGACTATAATCGGTCCAATGGATAACGTAAGCTGGATAATTTGAGTCTAGTTCCTCTTTATTAGTTTTCCATATAACGAGCTTTTTTACGGAGGTAGATTCTTTAACTGTCTTGGAATAAACTTCTCTTCGAATAATTTTACTTGTAGGTAATTTGGGTGCCTCTGCCTTCATTTGAGTATCACTAATTAAGCATCTGTCTATAATTTGTTCGATACGAAGATCTGTAATATTTATGTCTTTGTCTGAGCGATACCTAACAAAAACAGGGTGATGAATGCTAGCAAAAGGAAGTTTCTGGAGTGCTTGCCATTCATCGTCATTATTAGAAAGAACCATCTTGCGGATTAAGTTGCCAGAGGAGTCTTCACTTTGTATGTCAACTGCCTTAATTTCAACAATAACTTCAGGCTTTACAAAGTGATAAATGGCACCATCTCCACTGGTGTATCGCCAATTCGATTCGATTTGTAATTTTTGTATTTTTTTCATCATTTCTTTTCTGGATTTAGCATCCCCTAAAGAGCCGCATGAGCCAAGCAATTGAAATGATTTGTCAGAACGCATTAAGGCAAGCATAATTGAGCGAACTTGAGAGCTATCGTCATTATTTTCTGTGTAACCAATGATTACAGCGTCAACTGATAGTGAAGGCTTGACTTTATAAATTCTTCCTTCTCCTGCTCTAATTACTAAACCTTCAGCTTTTCCAGCACCAACCCAATCTTCAAAGTAGCTGACTGCCTCTTTAGGATTATTGATTACTTCTGTTTTGACGCATTTAACTCTTTTACCTCCGTCTAGAAGCCTCTGCATTAATTCAAGTCGATCTTTATAGTCTGCAAGAGGTATGTTAGAGAGCTTATCTCCGCCTGAGATAATGTCAAAGGCAGCAAAGCCTAGCTTTTCTACTTCTGCCTTTACACCGCCCCCTAGGGCACTGGAAAGATCACTGACTCTTGGTCTGCTGTCTTTAGTTACAACAAAAAGCTCACCCACAAGAATTGATCTACCAATAAAACGACTGGATATGTTAGTGACCTCACTTACTAACGGTATATCTCCAGCAATAAGTTTGCCATTTGTATTAGATAAAACTACTTCATTACCCTCAATAATCATGAACCAAAGTTCACCATCTATCTTAGGTGAAATATGCATTTCTCCAGGCGTTAGATTTGAATTTATATCATCTAATAAGAGCGATCTATAGCCAGCCACTACAGTCTTTCGGTAGCCTTTAAGTTTAGAGAGTACTTCTAGCTCCAAAATACCATTATCTCCAACAGTTACTCCAGACCCAAGAGGTTTGGCATTTTTTAAATTAAAAATACTCATTTTTTTGGCTCCGAGCTAATTCTTTTAAGTTCCATATTGCTTAAGTGCAGAAGCAGTTGGTATTTCTTACCATCAACTCTACCCTCTAGAAACCCCCTATATGGCATTCCATTTGCTTGAAATATTAGCGGTTCATTGCCTTTTTGACCAGCCCCAACTAGAACCATCACATCTTCATCTTGCAGCTCTTTTGCCATGTCAAATAGATAGTCATAAGTTAAGCCATCAACATGTTTGATTTGAATTGTTCTTTTAAATGCAAATTTAACTGCTACTTTAGATTTAGGCATTTTTTTACCTGTCCATCGAACAGGAAGTTCATCATCTACATTGCCTGGAATATCTTCAGGGCTTCTTCGTTCCTTTTCAGTCCCATCAGGGGCAATTATTACTTCAACAGTTTTTGGGGGTGAGTAAAGGAGTTCACCTTTACTACTAAGATAGACGACATCTGAGCCTGAAATAAATTTACCAATTGCTTCAATATCTATTTCTGGATCTTCTTCAATTAGCTTAGAAGAATAATTATCACCATACAAACTAGCAAGGTTTTTATCAAGATTCTCTTGGGTTGCAGACAAATAGCGTTTAAATTTGAGCTCCTTATTGGGTATGCCCATTTCAAATGGTTTTTCATATTTTAGAGAGGAGATAGCTACTGTAGCATCCCTGTTTTCTTTGTTCATTAAGTGAAGTTTTCTCATGAATTACCTCTAAAACATTTCAAAATCAAGATCATCATTATCATCACCCACCTCATCTTCAAAGTTTTCCTCAACAACCTGGTCAAGTTCCATCCATATAGGTTTTGTAGGGTTGCCAATTAAAGCAAAATATCCTTCGTCATTCAAGACAAGGTAAGCAGATTCAGCATGATAATCTTCACGATAGTTGAAAGGAAAATTTAGAACCTTACCAGACTCTAGAGCGGCTTTTATTGATGGATGTACCTCTTCTGGATCTAACTGATAAATTGAATCAACCGCTAAGTCTAGGAGTTGTTCTAGATCAGATAGCAAAGCATCTTGAGCTATACCTAGAGTAGCAGGAATCTTATCAAGCACTTTGCCTCTTGAATCCATTCCTATTAACTCTTTATTTGGAATCCAGTTCATATCATTATCAAAATAACCTTGTGAGGTCATACCTGACATAATAAGTGTTAACCCATCATCACTCAATGAGCATCTAAGACAGTTTTCTCCTAATGGGTCTAATGGGACACGTTTTCTTGAGCCATAGAGTTTTGAGCGGTCAATCTTTTTATGACTGAATCGAGCTTCCTCACCTTTGAAGTTAATATGTAACAACTTTGCCATAATTTGGTACTCATAATTTCCATTGAAATCAATAACATAATATAGTAAATTCACAAATTCAAGTTATTGTTAATGCTATGATAATAGAATTAACAGAATAAAAGGAGTAAGAGTGTCTTCTAAAGAGATTACTATTTGTGGACCTCAATTAAATTTAACCTATGTAGAATTTTCGTTAGATAGTATTAAAACCAAGAAAGAACTTCATGAGGTTTTATCTGAATACATACCTGAGTGGGATTCAGGTAATTCTGAGTCTGGGCTCTTATTTCCCCCTGTTAGTGCTCAAGATAATGATGCTAATGAATTATCAATAAATTTAAAAAAAGATGAGAGTCTCATTCCAAGACCATCCCCAGGAAAGATTTTATTCGTATCTTATTATTTCTATGATGAAGAGGTTTATAAGGCCACACTTATAAATAATGAGCCATTAACCGTTAAAGGCCAAAGATTTAATGATGATTACTATTTTTCCCAATTTTTTCAAGGTGATCACAATTTAGATGCTGACCCAATTGATGTTGGAGAGCACAATGGTGATGTTTCATGGCAATTTATGATTCATAATAAAACTATATCTATGGGAGATATACGTGGAATACGTTTTGAGTCTGAGGATATGAATGAGCTGGTTGATAATGTTTACGCACTTTATGAGGCATATCTCTCACTAAATAATGAAATACAAATAAAGAGCGAAAATAGAGTGGTTACCGAGGTACGTTTTCTTTCTCTTGATAGTGAAATGTATGATTGGCTTGAACTTGAAAAGAAAGAGGAGACAGAAGAAAGCAGAAAAGAATTTTTTGTTCTAAAGTTAAATCATTTCATTTTAACTTTAAAAGAGGAATCTGGAAATTCAATTGGAGATAAGATTCTAGTTAGTGATAATGGTAAAGATTTTAATGAATTGAATCAGGGTTTAAATTCAATTGATTTTGAATTCTATGAGGATCTCAAAGTTTATATTCCAATAACAAATAAAACTTCAGGAGATGATTTAAATATGCTGTTCTTATCTTCAATGAAAGACTATGCTATCGCAACAAAATTTCCAAATAATGACGAGCTTATTTCACAAGCTTATGACTGTGGAGAATATGATACTGGCTATTATGAGCCATCAGCTGTGCTCCCAGACGAAGGATACATTTGTGGTAATATAGATGAAAATGGCAGTTTTAAATCATTAAGTGGGTGGGAAGAAGATATAAAAACTTATAGTATTGCTGTAGAAATGTTGAAAAAATAATTTTTTAAAAATTTTAAAATTAAAAATGGAGGTTAAGATGGCAGAAGATTGGTATGAAGATGCAGATGTTGAAGATAAAGTAGAATGGGCTGAGGAGTGGTCGCCTGAAAATGATGGCGTAAACATAAATTGGTTGGCTGATGATGTAGAAAAGGATGTGCGTGAAGCACTTGCTCAAAATCCCAATACACCTCAAGAAATTCTTGATAAACTAAAATAAGTGGATGTCAAAAAAGATAATCAAAAAAAACTTTAAAAGATGAGTGGTCAGATGCTCACCAGAAGATAAAGATAAGTTAATAGAAGAATTTTATGGTTATTTTGCTGAATCAGAAGAGACAGAATTACCAGAATGAAATATAGTCCAAAAAATTGATGGCTCTATAGTTAACTTTTATCCCTCACATATATGCTCAAGTTATGGAAATACTGAAAGAATAAAAAACTAAGGAGATAGAAAATGGAAAAAGTTAAAGGTTTTATTGTTAAAGTAAGTCTTGGGAATATTGTGATTTCACTTGACGACTGGGACAATTGTGGTAAAGATGATAATGATAATTTTACTCAAAAGGCTAAAGTTTTTGCAGTTAATCAAATGATGGAATTTGTAGAAGAGCTTGGTAGTAAATTAGACGGCTCAATTGGAGAAAAAGTTTTAGTTAATGAATCTGGACTAGATTTTTATGAATTAAATGAAAGTCTAAGTGATATTGATTTTGAAGACTATGATGATGTTTCTTTGTATATTCTAATCAAAAAAGAAATATTTATTGGCCCAAACCCAGTAAATAAAATATTTATAGATATGCCTAGTTTTGGTCAATTTAATGCAAAATTTCCAACTTTTCAAAATAATCTGATATCACAGAGTTATGATTGGGGAGAGTACGATACTGGTTTTTATGCTGATTGGGTTCCTAAGGAAAATTATATTATTGCATTTGCTAAAGAGGATGGTAGTTTTAAACCTAACGATGAAAAGCCATTCTACGAAGAAGTTATAAAGACATACAATAATGCAGTTGAAATGCTTAAAAAATAAAATATATTAACGTTTGACTTTAAATAAAAGACAAGAAGCAAAGCTTTTGACTAAAGGCCGTATTCATTGGTTTGACCAGAAGACTAATATTTTTTATAAGTTATACAAAAAAGAAAACCTCCTTGATAGTGCAAAGGATCTTGAGTTAAGACTCAACCAAATAGTTAAACTTTCTTCTTCTATGGAGTTTATACCTGAGATAACTTATACATTTGAAGAAGGCTTGCTAATTATGAGGCAAGATAAACTGTCAATGGACAATCATCTAGACAAAATTGAGCCATTCGAAAAAAAACTCACTCTTATCAATCAATTAGCCCAATCGCTCGATCAGATGCATGCTGAAGGCTTCGTTCATGGGGATGTTAATCGTAAAAATATAATATATTCTGATGATAGGCTATGGTTGATAGACTTTGAGCCATCCTTATTACAGATTAAAAATCATGCTAAGCAATGGATGAGCACTATGCCATACATACATCATGATGATATGAAGAGCAATACTATTACAATTAAATCAGACCTTCTTGGATTTGGTTGTTTTGTTAATTGGTTATTAGTTCATTCCGACCTCAAGCCAAAGCTTCATCGTTCAGAGAGCTCTATCCAGCCTCAAGATTATGTTGAAGAATGTTCAGAATTGATTAATGAGCATGAATTTGAGTTCAATTCCTTTCAAAAATTAGTTGAAATAATATTAGAAAAAATTAATACTAAGCCACCTTTTATAAGTCCTGAAGAGTTAGCAAAAAGTATTAGTCGAATCGGTGCTTTACAATATTGGAATGACTTTAAGTATATGTATTTAGCTGTATTAGAGGTTGCAATTTATTTCCGCGAATTACCATCTTTTAAGACTAATGACAACCAGTTAATGGAGTTGTTTGAATTCTGTGATAAAAATAAATGGGACGTAATAAGTTTCTATGAAGAAGATATATCTATAACAAAAGATAACAATGAACAACCACAGTGGGATCTAATGATGAGTGACGCAAGTCAAAAAAAATTCAGTAGAGTAGTTGTCTTGTCATTAGATACACTTTCAAGCTCGCAACTATCTCAAATGGATGACAACACTATAGATATTTTTTTTATGAGATAGAGTAATGAATTCTTTGAGCTATAATAAACAGTTATATCTTTTACTCTTAAGATAATATGGCAAATTGGTGTGATAATTCAATAACTATTTCTGGTCCTAAGGACATCATTACAGAGCTATGGAAATCAGCACAAACTTCACAAAAGGGTGAGTTTGGACTTTTAGAGGCTATGGTTCCAATTGGTGAATGGGATTATGATATTGCTGTTGAGGCTTGGGGTACTAAATGGGATGTCTCAGATGAGGGCCTTGAGCTCAGTATTAATGGAAACCAAGCAGAGATCAAAGGATGGTTTCAGTCAGCCTGGTCTCCTCCAATTGATGCTTATAACAGTTATCTTGCTGTATATCCAGAAGTAGATATTCATGCTACTTATAATGAGGGGGTCAACTTATTAGGACAATATGAAAAAGAAAAAAGTGTCCATTATGAAGACCTTAAGAGTCTATTTTACGGAGGAGCCATGAAAGATGATAAAACTTTTTTTCGTTTAGTAGGGGACTATGACATAGAAGAAGATATCGAGAATTCCGAGTAACTATAATAGAGATTAATAGTTTAGAAAATTGCGCCCAACCTTCTTAAAATTTCATAATATTCTTTAGCAGAAACCTTTCCTCGCATTTCCTCACAATTTCCATTGGAATCTATAAAATAAAATACTTTCTCTTCAATATTTCCAAAAGACTCACTTTCAAAATAAAGCTCTTGATCTTCATTTTCAGCAATAAAAGAATAATTTTCAAAAGCTTTATTACCCCATTCGTCCATGCATCCATATGTGTTACCTTTTATCTTTAGATTTAATTCACTGATGCCCTCTGGAATATCAATCGAAGCATTGGTTTCTTCAAGCATTTCCCAGCAAACAAGCCTGATTTTATTTTCCTCAATGGCAGGCAATTGGTTTTCTTCTGAATATTCAATCTT
>Ga0115004_10004918_pt1 | contig 10635 bp, 7 predicted proteins | sample ArcticOcean_MG_C_10_FD_88737 | JGI IMG/M metagenome (GOLD analysis project Ga0115004, IMG submission 88737) | Marine microbial communities from western Arctic Ocean - ArcticOcean_MG_CB11_90 | ecosystem: Environmental > Aquatic > Marine > Oceanic | place: Arctic Ocean: Canada Basin | collected... | reverse complement strand
GATTACGCGAGCGAGGAGGGAATTGTTTTAAGGAGGAGCTCGTTCAGTTCTCGCCATTCAGCGATTTTAAGCGCGATTTTGAATCCGAGGAAGGAGCTGTCGATGCTAACGCGAGAAATGCGACGTCGGTGCATAAGAAATGGGTCGACGATGATAAATCACCGATCGTGTTCGTTGGAGGCACGGAGATTAAGAAGAACGGCCGCGCTGGTTTGGATTATGCAAGCGAGGAGAACGGTTTTCGACTCGATTTCTGTGACCGCGTGGACGAAGAAAAAGCGAAAGATGATGAAGTAGTAGCAGTAGAAGAAGAAGAAGAAGAAGAAGAAGAACCATTTTCTGATAACCGGGATGATAAAGAGAGAGTGGATCCGACGGAGGAGATTTTGAGGAGAGTACGGGAGAGGAATTTAACATGGCACGCGACAAAGCAAACGCCGAGGTTTTATCCAATGATTCAATCTACGAGAGGGATTCCGCCGACGCCGATCGGGAATAACGCCGTGCCTTGGCCGAGCGAAGTTATGAACGAAAATACTGAGAGCTTTAATACAGAGTCGTTTTTGAATAGCATTCAAACCGGTACTGCGTATCGAGATCCGACGTTCGGGCCGTCCATTACTGCTGCTGCTGCTACTACTTCTACTACTCCTACTCCAATCGTCAATTCTCCGCCAGTTCACCATCGAACGCCTATACATTTTGTTGGCGGATTACAAAAATCTTCCATCTTTGCGGCAGCACAAAGAACGCCAGCCGTTCCGTATTCAGGAAATTGTACTAATAAAGAGCCGCCGTCGTCGGACGAGAAGTTAGCAATCGAGCTTCGAAGAGCAAAGGAGGAGATTTTAAATTGTCAAGATCGACGCAAGCGTTTGAGAGATACTTTGAAACAACTTCGAGAAAAAGAGGAGACGTTATACGCAAAAGCAGCCGAGATGCAAAGAGAGTTATTAAGTCGAGACCCGTCGAGAGCGTTGGAATTAGGAGGGACGAGTATATTCGAAGCGATTCCCCCGTTGGATGATATGGACGCGGTATGGATGGCTGAGAAAACGACCGCCGCTTTGAACTTGGAAAATAAGGTAGGAGAACAAAGACGAAGAGTCGAAGTAGAAGAAACCATTGTCGATAAAGAAAACAAAGTCGAAGCTAATAACGTCGACGACGACGAAAACGCAGCAATCAATAAGAATAATAATAATAAAACAGAAAATGATGTAGAGGCGAAACATAGATTCACATCGACGGTTTTGCAGACGTATGACGTGCACTCGAGTGTCGTGCACGTGCAGTTTCTTAACGCGGACAACGACCCGGATTCGTGGCTCTGTGGACAAACGTCGCTTCTCGCGGCTTCGTCCGATGACGTCATTCGTCTCTTCTCCCATGAATCACGAAAACCATTCGCGTTGATACGTATTCCAGATAAAGGTTTAAGCTGCGTTGCGACAACTATGTCAGATCGCGTTGCTTTTTGCGCCACAAAATTCGGAGGCGTCTCTCAAATCGATCTCGCCACTGGCGCGAAAATAGGAACGGTTATTCAAAATTTCGAACAAGTTCGAGTGAATAAACCAATCGAATGCATGAAGGCGACGAGTAATATTCTCGTATGCGCCGGCGAAGGAAGTACTATTCGCGTCTGGGATGCGAGGTGTTCTAGTAACGGCGTTGCGCCAGTAACGTTCCACGCTCCAGGCGCGCGAAGCGTTTCCTCGCTCGCTATTAATGGAGACTTGTCTAGTTCGACAGGTCAAACGACTTTGCTCGCTTCCGCACCGACTGCTGGATTATTTGCGTTCGATTTACGCATGAACGATACTGCATATTGGGCATCATCATCACCGACTAATAATAATAACAATAGTAGTAGTAGTAGTAGTGGTAGAAGTTCGACGATTTATAACTCGTCGATATCGCGTCTGTCTGGACCACATTTCGAAACCGAGCCGATGTGGGTAAACGCGAGATTCTGTCGCGATGAAATTTTTGCCATTTCATGCGACGGTAACGCGGCAACATTCGAAGCGCGCGCGCCGTTCAAAGCAACTTCTGCTTTCGCAAACGTATGCGCGCCGTTCACTCCTTCTATTCAAACGAACGCGAACGTAACGACGATAAAAACCGGCGCAGTTTTAGAGGTCTCTGCCGACGGCGAACACGTCCTCGTCGCGACTGGCCAAACCGGCTCGAGCTTCCAATGCTTCAACAAAGCGACTGGCGCCGTCGTCGCGGCATGGGATCCGACTAAAAATACCACTACTTCTAAGCAACAACAGTTTGCTCCAATAACGACCGCGTGTTGGGGTCCAACGCGCTCAATCGCGAACACGAACGAGCCATTCTCTCAAGACTCTTTCGTAACAGCCGACGCAACCGGTATCATCCGCGTCTTCGCGTCTTCCTAAAAGCGCTAATTATATATATAGAGATAGATAGATGTACACGTACTGCTAAAATCGAACTAACGCGCGATAACTCGTTCACTCACTTCATGGCCGATTCGCCTAAACTCCTTTCGTGCTATTCCTCGCTCTCATTTTATGTCAATCGTAATCATTAGAGCTGGCCGTCCGGTACCGAAAACGTTCATAAGAAGAACCCCTTCTCTCTCTCGCTCTTTAAAATTGAAGAAGTCGTATTTTGAAGAAGGGCAAGGAAATAAGAAAAAGGAAAGAACGAATAATAAGGGTTTAGGGTTTAGGGTTTAGGGTTTATAGGAACAAGGCACTTTTTCTGCCGCAATTGCTCTGCAGAAAAAAAGAGCTCTTTCTTCCTTTTAAAGAAAGATGTCGCTCGCATTCGATGAATACGGACGCCCGTTCCTAATCATCAAGGTACGCCTACACACACACACACACACTCGCGCACGCGCGCGTTCGTTTCATGCAACGATCCGAGATTTAAGAATCGTTTCTCAGAGCGCTCGTGTTCTTCGCGTTTTCGAATCCCAGAAATTTCGCACAAAACACGGTTCCTCGCATTTTTCCAATCCTCGAGCGAAGAAGAAGAATCAGAAGAAGAAGAATCATGATCGAACTAACGCTCTCTTACTCTCGATCATTAACCGACGTTCGCACTCTTTTCCAATCCAGGAACAATCCACTAAGCAACGATTGAGTGGGATCGAGGCGCAAAAGCAGAACATCTCGGCCGCGAAGAGCGTCGCTAGGACGTTAAGGTCTTCGCTCGGCCCAAAAGTAAGCCCTTTCGTTTTCGTTTTTTCGTTGACTTTTCGCTCCTGTTTGTTCCCAAAAGCAACGCTTGTGGATTTTCGAGTTACCGAGTAAGAGAGAGAGAGAGCTTTTGAACGCGACGCGTGTAGTGATACGGATACGGATGAACGCGAAGAAGAGGAAGGCGAGCGCGCGCGCTCTCGCTCTCTGTCTCTCTTGGTTTTCAGGAAAGAGCGAGCTCGCATTTTCTTTTTCTTTTTGGTACGACGACTGCGCGTATGTATATGTATTATTCTGTATGCGCTACGGCGCGATGAAGTGTAGTGTTTTTTTTGAATGTCGTAATAGTAATACGGATACTGATGACGCGCGCGCGCGCGCTTTTGATGTTTATGTAGGGCATGGATAAGATATTACAATCGAGCGATGGCGATATAACGATCACGAACGACGGCGCGACGATATTAGAGCGCATGGAAGTCGAGCATCAAATCGGGAAGTTATTAGTCGAGCTCTCGAGGTCGCAAGATTATGAGATTGGTGATGGGACGACTGGAGTTGTCGTACTCGCCGGGGCGTTGTTAGAGCAAGCGGAGACTTTGTTAGATCGAGGGATTCATCCGTTGAGGATCGCGGAAGGGTACGAAATGGCTTCGAAAGTCGCAATCGCGGAGTTGGAGAAGATTTCGGAGAAGTTTGAGTTTAGTAAAGATAATATTGAGCCTTTAGTGCAGACGTGTTGTACGACGTTGAGTTCGAAAATTGTGAATAGATGCAAGCGAGAGATGGCTGAGATTTGTGTAAACGCAGTGATGGCGGTCGCGGATTTGGAAAGAAGAGACGTTAATTTAGATTTAATCAAGTTGGAAGGTAAAGTTGGCGGGAAATTAGAAGATACGTGTTTAGTGAACGGCATCGTGCTCGATAAAGATATTTCGCACCCGCAAATGGCGAAAGAGATTAAAGATGCGAAAATAGCCATTCTCACGTGTCCTTTTGAACCACCAAAGCCGAAAACGAAGCATAAAATTGATATCGATACGCCAGAGAAATACGAAGAACTTCGCGCGCAGGAAGCAAAATATTTTACGGATATGGTGAAACAATGTAAAGACTCTGGTGCTACTCTGATCATTTGTCAATGGGGTTTTGACGACGAGGCAAATCATTTGCTCATGCAGGCTGATTTACCGGCCATTCGATGGGTCGGCGGCGTCGAGCTCGAACTCCTCGCGATTGCCACTGGCGGGCGAATCGTCCCTAGATTCCAAGAGCTCACGGCTGATAAATTAGGCTCTGCTGGTTCGGTCAAAGAAGTCGCATTTGGTACAATTAAAGAACGCATGGTTTTAATTGAAGATTGTAAGGCATCAAAAGCGGTGACAATATTCGTGAGAGGCGGGAACAAAATGATGGTTGACGAAACTAAACGTTCGTTACACGATGCAATTTGTGTCGCGAGAAACTTAGTAAGAAGTTCGCAAATTGTCTACGGCGGCGGTAGTGCTGAAATTGCGTGCGGTATCGCCGTCGAAGCCGCCGCGGACTCAATCCCAGGCGTCGAACAATACGCCATGAGAGCGTTCTCCGAAGCTCTAGAATCAGTCCCAAACGCGCTCGCGGAAAACTCCGGCTTGCCGCCAATCGAAACCGTCGCCACTATCAAAGCTCGACAAATCAAAGAGAAAAACTTCTGCCTAGGCATTGACTGTAAAGAAACTGGTACGAGCGATATGAAAGAACAAGGCGTTTTCGAAACCATGGTTGGTAAAATTCAACAGCTCTCGTTGGCCACGCAAGTCGTGAAGATGATTTTGAAAATCGACGACGTGATCACCGCCGACGCCGCTTACTAATTATATATATGATCCAATAATAATATGATCGAGAGGAGAAGAAGAAGAGATTCAGAAGAAGAGATTCAGAAGAAGAGGAAGAACAGGAAGAGATTGAGAGATAGAGAAAGAAACAAAAGAGGGGAAGCGCGAAACATTTGACAGTTAAGTCTTGTCATTTAGAAATCAAATAACGACCACACTTTATTCGCGCTCTTACGCGTGCGTTTCACTACACCTAAAAATTAACACACACACACACACAATAACGATAACGATAACGATAACGATAAAGCACTCGCGAGATAGATACAGAGTAAAATGCTCATCCATAAAATCACTGAAACCATCTCGCTCGAGGTCATCAACGAAGGACAAGATTCCACTGGCAGTGCGATAAGAAACTATTTCAAACAGATTTACGAAATACACGCAGAGGCATTCTCTGAAGAGCTGAGAATAGCGAAGAGCTGCGATCGAGGAGAGGAGTCCGAGGATCAATTTTTCGATCGACTATGTGCGCTGCACGATGAAGAAGATCAGATGTGGATTTTAGTGATTAAGACAGGGGCAGGCAAAGTAGGGGATGAGGGGAAGATATCGAAGAAGAAAGTGATCGGGTTCGCGCAAGGGTGTAAATATAAGGATTCATGGTACGGCGTGAACATAGCCGTGTTGAAGAAGTATCGTGGAATCGGGTACGGGTCGTTAATGATGTACTACGGGCAGCTACATGCGGCGAAGGATAACGTGTTTAAAGTAACCGCTACGGCCGACGCGAGACAGAAGAAGTTAGTGAAATACTACGAAAGACATGGCGCGAGAGTTTTTGAGGGTCAGAGAATAGGGAGCCCGACGTCGAAAAGAAGTGCGCTGATTAGACTAGTTAAACAGTTCGATCTCAAAGTTGCAAAGAGGGAATATAAGTCTGCAGTAGAGTTCGTGCAAGATAAAAACGTAGAGAAACGGTCACGAACGAGAAGGCGACTTTGGTTGAAAAGGGCAAGCGCTGCCGGAGTAGTCATTGGATGGATTTTAGGTAAAGTAATAAAGTTTTAGAGACCTAATAAGTAGAAATGCTTAGGTATGTTTTTATAGTATCACATAGTTCATGTACAAAAATTTATAATTACAATTCGGTTACTTTCCAATTCTTTGGAATCACAAACTCCTCTTCAACATCTTCTTCGTCTTGCTTCGTTTCCGAGGACGAAATCTTGGATGATGAAGATGCCATTTTTTTTCCAAGAGCGTCCATAGTTTCCATCTCAACTTTACTATCATGAATAATAGATACCACTCTCGGTTTTCCAGTTTCCGGATTAAGCTCTGCTTTCAAACCTCGTCTCAGAAGCTCTTCTGCTTCTAAGATCTTTTCTGGGGCAAGAACTTCGATCTCTTTCCGAATCAAGTCATCCGTTTCGCATAAATTCCGCGTGCCCCATAAAGCCCATTCGCGTAAAAAAGGCTCTTCATCAAACGCATCAGTATCGCCTTCTTCGCCTCTTGTATGCGACAAAACGACCGCGACGCCTCCAAATTTTCGAATATCTTCGCAAACACGCGCTCTCCTGTGAGATGCGTTTGCTAAAGTTGCGATGATATCTACGCGATAGCCGCAATATGGTTTCACTGTAGGAAAGTTATCAAGGACAAAAGTTTTACCGAGAGTGTTATCATCGATTGGAAACTTTAGTACTTCTTTTGGGGCACTTGCTGGACCAGTAGCTCGCGAGGACTGACGACTTCCCGAAGGTGGATTTAACGCAACGATCATACCAACAAGAAGTCTAATCACGCCGATTCCGGCGAGGAAACCGAATGTATCCGGAGAGTGCGGTTTTTGTTCAACCTCGGAAATACATCGCAGAGTAAATAAGCACTCGCGTAAAACATGTTTCGCGTACGTGATATCGTTCCGATCATGTCGTTGCTGTTTCCATACCTTTGCACTTTCTAAAGTCATATCGAGAACAAATGCCAACGTAGATTCAGGTAATACGTATGGGTTTTCATCGTTGACAGATTCTATGCCTTTTGATCGTTCTGGTTTCACGGCTATTTGTGCCAAGAAATGCATAAGCGTTGATTGTTCGTCGCAAAAGTCAACGTCTATTTTGATTAGTTTTTTCTTGTCTCCCTCGGTGTCGCCGTTATTGTCAATTTCGTTGAGTAGGTTTGCGCGCAGGATTGCGTCTTTTCGTTTAGCGTGATATATCGCGTTTGGATGTAAGTTTCGAAAAAGCGTAGGAAACTGCTCGGCGTCGACGATATGCTCCAGAAGTGATTCGAGTATATGATACGACTCAAAATCATCTTTGCGCGAGGAGAGAAGCAAGTTACCAAAAATATGACAACAGAAGTAAACAGAACTTGTCATTTTCGTCAATCTCTTTAAAGATTCCGTTTTTTTAGTTTTCTTTTTTGTTGAATCATCGACGTTTCTTCCGCTTTTAGTAGAATTTTTGCGCACGGCGCACAACGCAAAATGAGCGAGAACGTTTTGCAAATCAGGAAACATGTTTGGCAAATGCGTAAAAGTCCAAAACCCGCATTGAGTAGGTACGCTCGTATCCTCAATATTCTTGAATACGAACCTTTCGAAAATTTCACTTTTGAGCGTTTCCTCAACGCATTGCATCGCATTAATTAACACGCATAAAACGTTCTTGCACAGTTTTTCGTTAGCATACATCGCACCTCGTTGTAAACAGGTTTCTAAGAAAACCATTACTTCTTCATCTCTGAAACATTTCGTAGCGCACGCTTCGTTACCGGCACATATACGCATCAAAACCTTGAACAGAATCTCATCTTCTTCAGAAAACGACCGCTTTAAATATAGTAATTCGTCCACTAAAGTAAGACTAGTCCCACGCAACACCACTCGCTCGAGTATGCGCTCGAACGAAGAACTAGTTTCGCCTTTCGATTCCATCGCGTCCTCGATCCCGTCCAACATCTCTCGAATCTCAATCCCTCCTTTTTAACACCGATCTCTTATCCGTTTCTTCTTCTTCAATACTTTCTGCGCTGTCGACGTCCCGTTACTACTATCTTTCTTCTTCCTCGTCTCTGCTTCGTCCACCGCCCGTTCTTCCTCTTCTTCTTCTTCTTCCTCTAAGAAGAATTCTTCGCCGACGCCGATCTCCCTGGAACCACAAGGCCGACCGTAGAGCTCTTGCCAGCCCCTGCCTAGGCTAAACAGCCCACAGGAATCCCTGGAACCGGCTGATTGATACCTTGGTTTCACGAAAACCAAGAAATTCTTTTCCTCCGTTATCTTCCGTTCGAAATACGATCGCTCCTGCTCCTGCTGCTGGTCAACGCCCTGCCGTTGTTGTTGTTGTTGATGATGAACGATTGATGGCGATGACGTTGATTGTTGTCGTCGTGTTCCAAAATCGCTAGCAGCAATCTCCTGCTTAAGCTCAAACTGCCGCGTTATCTTCGCACTCGCTCTATCGACGAATGAAGAAGAAGAAGAAAAAGAAGCGGCAGCGCTTGGTGGTAAAGGCTTGTTCGTAACTATTCCTTTCCCTCGTTCCCAGGACTGTTTATTAGTATCGTTCATAGACGACTAACTTATTGCTCTTAATAAACAATAAACACAAACGCAACAAAACGTTAAATAAATGGGAAAAGTGTATTAAACCCTAAACCCTAAACCCTAAGCCCTGTAAAACGAGCATAAAAAACTCGCCTTTAGAAAAGAGTCTTTAGATTCCAAGACTACACCGTGCCGCTCGCTTACTTGCCGCTGCAAGAACAAGAATAAGAAGAGGAAGAGAGATGCGTTTAAAAGTAGTCAATTGTCCATCACAGGTTCGTCTTCGTTCGTTTTTAAACAGCGCATCGTTTGTTTTTTCGGAAACATTTACTACATACACATATTACGCGGTGCAAATCATATTCGCAGAACATTGAAACGGAATTGGAAAGAAAGAAAGTTCTCGACGTTTGTTATGTTCTAATGAGTAAAAAGGGAATTCTGAGCATCGGACTTCCAGAACTCGTTTTGACTGAGACTACGAATGCTCTTTATTTAAACTCTCGTTGTTCGTTTTGTGATCGCGATGACGTGCGTTGAACGACATAAAACGAACGAAAAAACAGGATTTAGCATTAACGAACTGCGCGTTTGTCAATAAAGAGGATTGGGAGAACGCGTACGTCGAGATCAATGATTTAGTGTTATTCTCGAAACCGAACGAGATGGTTGAAAAAGGGCAAATAGGGTTAAACGGCGTCCAAAGGAAACATTTAAGGGTCTCGACTGGAGACGTGATAAGTATCGAGCGGTTTCGAGTGCCGGACGAAGGCTTCGTAGTGCTCGCGATGACGTGCGAGATCGAGTTCACGAGGCCGCAGTTCGCGAGAGAGTTGCAACAATCGGGGAAGTTCGAGGACGTCGATGCGAAGAAGATGACGCAGGTTATTCAAAGGATGTTGAGTACGCACGTGTTCACGGTTCAGCAGAAGTTTGCTATTGAGTTTTGCGGGAATAATTACTTAGTGACCGTTTCCAATTTACAGAACGATCTTCACGTCGATACTAAGGCTAACGACGATGACGCGAATGATCATTCGACGACTAAACCAAAAATAATACATAATCGTGGGATGTTTACCTCGAACACGACGTTGATCTTCGAAACGGCTTCGAATTCTGGCATTAAAATATCCGGGCAAAAAGCATCAGTCATGAATAGTACTTTATTCAAATCGAAAGAGTTTTCGTTCGAAAAGTTAGGCATCGGCGGTTTAGATAAACAGTTTGAAGATATTTTTAGACGCGCGTTTTCATCGAGAATTTTCCCACAATCAGTCGTACAACGTCTTGGTATTACGCACGTGAAAGGTATGCTTTTGCACGGTCCACCAGGGACTGGGAAGACTTTAATCGCGAGACAGATTGGAAAAATGCTCAACGGCAAAGAACCGAAAGTCGTCAACGGCCCAGAGGTAATGTCGAAATATGTTGGTCAATCCGAGGAGAATATTCGCGCGTTATTTGCAGATGCCGAAGCTGAATATAAAGCCAGAGGTGATGATAGTGAACTACACATAATCATATTCGACGAAATCGATGCGGTTTGTAAATCCAGAGGATCTGTGAATTCTGGTACAGGCGTGCACGACTCGATTGTCAACCAATTGCTCACGAAAATCGACGGCGTCGACGCTTTAAACAACATTCTTCTCATTGGTATGACGAATAGAAAAGATATGCTCGACGAAGCTATTTTACGTCCAGGTCGTTTGGAGGTGCATATTGAAATCGGATTACCGGACGAAGCCGGTCGAGCGCAGATTTTAAAAATCCATTCAAACAAAATGAACGAGAACGAATTCATGAGCAAGGACGTTGATATCGCTTCTCTGGCAAAAAAGACGCAAAACTTCTCCGGTGCCGAAATTGAAGGTTTAGTGAAATCTGCCGTATCGTTCGCGCTTACGAGACATGTGAACGTTGCCGATTTGTCGGCCGAGATCGATGAAGATAATATTAAAGTCATGAAGGAAGATTTCGAACGCGCGTTTGCTGAGGTCATTCCGGCGTTTGGAGCCAACGCCTAATCGTTCGAGCGATGTAGATTAAACGGCATGATTAGCTATGG
>Ga0115004_10004917_pt1 | contig 10635 bp, 10 predicted proteins | sample ArcticOcean_MG_C_10_FD_88737 | JGI IMG/M metagenome (GOLD analysis project Ga0115004, IMG submission 88737) | Marine microbial communities from western Arctic Ocean - ArcticOcean_MG_CB11_90 | ecosystem: Environmental > Aquatic > Marine > Oceanic | place: Arctic Ocean: Canada Basin | collected... | reverse complement strand
TTTTGAAAATACCTTTAAACTGCTTGATAAAATTATTTGGATTTTTATTTTTAATCATGCCCCAAATTCCATATTTGGGAAATTTAATATTTTTTAGGTGTTCAGCTAAATTTTTTGCACTACTTTCAGAATGACACCCATCGATAAGAAATTTTTCACTACTAAAAAGTTTTTTATGAATCTTGCCTTTTTTTATATAGTCAATCCGACCTTCATGTTTAATTTTGGGAATTGTCTTTTTAATTATCGATTTATTTATACCTAAGTCTAATGCTATTTTTATAGCCATAGCCAAATTATCCATAAGACCTCTAGAATGTATGTTTTTATTTAGAATTTTAATTTTTATCCTTTTATCTTTGTAAAAATAATTTTTTTTTGTTTTTATTAGTTTCCAGCTATTAGAGAAAGTTTTTTTACTTTCATTTTTTTTTAAAATTTTTTTAATCTTATTTTGAGTTGTGATATTTTGTTTCCCCACATATATATTAGTAAATTGGTTTAAATAACCTACTTTTTGATTAATAATTTCATTTAAAGTTTTCTTTTTTAAGAAATTTAAATGTTGTTTATTGATGTTTACTACTGCTTGTATTAGAGGAAAGTCAAAAACATTGGTAGAATCTTTAGCGAATAAAGCTCCAGCTTCAATTAAATTATAATCATTATTTTTATTTGCTGAATTTATTATAAAAATTAATGTTAAAACTTCAAATATGGTCAAATTTATTTTTAATTTTTCTATAATTTTTATTGATTTTTCAATCTCTTTATATGAAAGATAGGCACTGCCCATCCAAAATCTTTCTCTTATATTTTTCAAACTTGGGGATATAAACGCAGATGTTTTTTGATTATTTGCTTCAATAAAGTATTTCAATGAATTTAAAAAAGAATATTTTCCATCTGAACCAATAACATTAATAACATTTTTTAACTTTCTCTCTGGATGATCTAGTTTACTAAGAGCCAACCTAATCCTTTTGAGATCAAAATTTATATTTTTTTTAAATAGCTTATTTCTAGCTAGCTGATTGTATAGATTTGTCGATAGTGACAGCATTTGATGCTTTAGTTCCAGCTTGTTCTTCTTCTTTTTTTAACAGAACATTTAATAATGCTCCTATAGTTGAATTAAGATATTTTCTTTCTACAACTAAATCTATCCCACCATTTTCTTTAACATACTCAGCTGTTTGAAACTCTTCAGGTAAAGTTTCTCTGACAGTATCTTGTATGACACGTCTTCCAGCAAAACCAATAGTTGCTTTCGGTTCTGCAATCAAAATATCACCCAGCATAGCCCATGATGCAGTTACACCACCTGTAGTTGGATTTGTTAACACAACTATATAAGGAATATTATTTTTTTTTAATTCGCTAACCGCTAATGTAGTTCTGGCCATCTGCATTAAAGCTATTGAAGACTCCATCATTCTTTGTCCCCCGCTGCAACTAAAAAAAATAAAAGGACTTCTATTTTCAATCGAATACTGAATAGCTGCTATAAAAGCTTCACCCGAAGCAGCGCCAAAAGATCCTCCTATAAACCTAAAATCTTGAGCACCTACAACCACATCAATGTTTTGCACTTTACCTTTCGCAATTGCTACTGCATCATCTTGTTTTGTAATTTTTCTAGCAACCTCAAGTCTATCTATGTATTTTTTATTATCTTCAAATTTAAGTGGATCATCATATGGAATTGGCGTTTCCATTAATTTATATTCGGAGTTATCAAAAAATAAATTAAATCTTTCTGTGCAGGACAATTTATGATGTGCGCCGCATTTAGGGCAGCAGTGAAAATTAGAGTTTAAATCCTCTTTATAAATTAAATTTTTACAACCACACGTCGTCCAAAGAGTGTCTTCACTTTTTAAATTTCTTTTTCTAAAAAGTGATTTAATCTTAGGTTTTATAAATTTAGAAATCCAGTTCAAATTATTTTCCTTTTTAGATTATATACCATTCTATTTAACTTTGTGACAGGATTTTGTTGTTTTTTTATAGAATATGTAATTGCACTGCATAAATAAGACCCAACGACAAGTCCGTCAGCCTTCTTTAAAGAATAGATAGTTTTGTCAGTAATTCCAAAACCTATAACTAATTTTTTCGATGAATTAATTTTTTTAATTTTGAAATAGTTTTTTAGTATTTCTTTTGAAGAAACCTTTAACTTACCACCTGTAGTCGATAACATACTTATGTAATAAAGCATGTCATGAGAATCTCTTATAATTTTTTTCATTCTAATAACTGAGGTGGTTGGAGATAAAAGTTGAACAAAATTTATATTCTTTTTCTTACATTTAGATGCTAGACTTTTATTTTCTGGCCATGGCAAGTCAACAACTATTAAACCATCAACTCCACAAGCTTTACATTTATTTAAAAATTTATTTTCTCCATACTGAAATATAATATTGTAGTATCCCATTAGTATTAGAGGTTTATTTTTTTGATTTAGTTTGAAATTTTTTACTATTTGAAAAACATCTTTAAGAGTAGTGCCATTTTTTAAAGATCGATTTGAACTTTCTTGAATTTTCCCTCCGTCTGCAACTGGTGTGTTATGAGGAAATCCAAGTTCAATTATATCTGAATATTTTGAAATCGAACTAATTATATTTAAGGAAGTTTTGTTACTATTATCACCCGCTACTGTATATGTTAGAAGAGCTGGTCTTTTTTCTTTTTTACATCTTTCGAATACCTTCAAAATATTATTTTTCATCTTTTGTATTCACCCAGCCTAGCTTTGATAATATCTCTATCCTTCAATGAATCACCGCAGCTATTTACAACAATAATATTAGAAGGATTTAGTTTAGGTGCGATTTTTATAGCTTCTGCAAAAGCGTGAGCTGGTTCTAATGAAGGAGAAATATTTTCCAATTTTGAAACTAGTTTATATGCGTCCAAAGCAGATTCGTCATTTGCTGAACAATATCTTGCTCTGCCCGCATCTTTAAGAAAACAATGAAGTGGTGATATACCCGGATAGTCCAACCCAGCACTTATAGATTCAGTGTCTCCTATTTGTCCATCTTTATTTTGAATCACATATTGAGCGGCCCCATGAAGAATTCCAATCTTAGATCCATTAGTTAATGGAGCTGCATGTAGCTTGCTATTTTTAGGACCTCCGGCTTCTACACCAATAAATTCTACTTGTTTTTTGTCAAAGTCCATAAATTCATTCCAGAAACCCATAGCAGAACTGCCTCCACCAACGCAGTTTATTAATTTTAATTTATTTGGAATTTTTCCAAACTCATTTTTAATTTGTAATATCAGTTCTCTAGAGATTTGTGCTGTGCTCCAAGCGCAAATTTTAATAAAAATATTTGGACCAACTGTGCTTCCAACAGCCATATGTGAGACATCACAATTAGCAACCCAATATCGCATACACTCACTAACAGCATCTACAAGAGTTTGGCTTCCACTCGTTACTGGGACTATTTCAGCCCCATTTTTTTTTATCGCATCACAATTAGGCTTCTGCCTTTGAATATCTTTAGCCCCCATAAATATTTTACATTTAAGACCAAATTTTTTTGCTGCCATACTCAGCATTTTCCCTGCGTAGCCGGCGCCTGTATCACCACAAATAAATTTTTTCCCAGCTCTTTTGGCAATTAGCGCATGAACAGTTGCATTATAAATTTTGTGTGCACCCCCATTAGCCTCGGAGACAACTTTGGCATAAACTTGGGCCCCACCTAAATGATTTGTTAAATTATTAAGTTTTATAAAAGGAGTTGGTGACCCAATATAGTTTTTAAAGTAATAGTCTCTTTCTTTTAAAAATTTTTTGTCATTTCTAAGTTTATTAAAAAGTAATGTTAAATCATCAATTGGTTTTTTTAAAGTTTCAGGAACATAATTGCCACCAAATTTTCTTGCATAGAGAAAGTTTTTATCATGTTGATCTATTAGTAATTTACCTTTTTTAATTTTTTTCATTAGTATTTTTGACTATATTTAAAAAATTTTTGATTTTATTAATATCTTTTACTTTATTTGTCTCCAAAGCTCCAGAGACATCGATAATGTCTGTTAATTTAGAAAGTTTTTCAAGGCTATCGGTATTAATATTGCCAGCCAACATTTTAACTATATTTGTAGGTACTAACTCCATCCAACTGAAATCCCAACTCAAACTTTTTTCAAGACCGGAGCTATCCCATAAAATAATATCAGAATTTTTTTCAATTTGTTTATAACCTAAAACGTCCTCACGATTCTTAACTTGAATAGCAGAAATAATTTTAATATTATATTTATCTTTAGTGTTAAGTATAGACTCCTCAGTGTTGTTGCCATAAATTTGATAATAGTCTAAATTTATCTCAGAAAATCTTTTTAGCTCTTCATTGGTTGGATTTACTAGAACACCGACAAACTTTGTATTTTCTTTTTTAATTTTTGTTAAATATCTGGCTTTATCAAATTCAATATGTCTATGACTTTTTTCATAATTTAAAATAAAACCACAAAAGTCAGCTTCATTTTCAATACAAATTTTCAATTGGTCAGCATCTGTAAGACCACATATTTTAACTTTCATGCTCTTATTTTAATTCTTGAGTAAGCTTCTTTAAATTATTTTTTATATTTCCTTTGATAATAGACCTACCCATTACAATCCCAGAACAACCTTTTTTGTTTAAAACATCTTTAGGTGAAAAAACTCTTTTTTGATCTCCTTTTTTATCACCTTTTAATCTGATACCCGGAACAATAATTAAGCCATTGAAATTTTTTTGAACAGTTTCTATTTCATCACCACTACATATTAAGCCATCTAATTTGGCCTTCTGAGCTAACATGGTATTTTTTTTAACTATTTGTTCAATTGATTTTGTGTGCCCCATTTCTCTAAAAGATTTTTGATCAAAAGAAGTCAGAACAGTAACACCTAAAACTTTTAAATTTTTATTTATCTTCTTTGCTTCTTTTTTTACTTCTTTTATTGACTTATAACCTGAGTTTATATGAACAGTTATATAATCAAATTTTAGGTCTTTCAAAGATCTTAATGTAGACCTAGCGGTATTTGATATATCTGAAATTTTTAAATCTAAAAACACAGAGTGTTTTTTGCTTACTTGGCTAACAAATTTTCTTCCTTCTTTTAAATAAAATAACTGTAGACCGATTTTATAGCCAATATTTAGCTTAGAGGAAGAACAAAGGTTTATTATTTTTTTGGCTTTAGCTATTTTGTCTGTATCTAATGCTATAAATATTTTTTTCATGTTATTCATTGATTAATTTTTTCAAATGCTTGCTTGCTTTAAATCTTAATTTATTTTTTTTTGGTATATATATCAACTCCCCAGTTTTTGGATTTCTAGCATTTTTTTTCTCAGAAATTTCTTTTATAAAAAAGGTGCCAAATTTTCTTAGTTCAATTGTTTTTTTTTCAGCTAAAGCTTTAGTTATGGAGCCTACGAATGCATCCAATACATTTTTTATTATTAATTTATTTAATTTAGGGTTTTCTTGTTTTAATTGATCGATAATCTTTTTTTTTGACAACTATTTTTCTTCTTTTTTTTTCTTTTTCCCACCTAGTGCTTTTTCAAAAATACCTTTTAGTGTTGCGCCGGACTTAGTTGCTCCAGCACCAAATTTAGCAACCAAGCTTTTTTCCTCATCAATTTGAGCTGCTTTTACACTAAGTTTAATCTTTCTTGTCGCTGTGTCTAATTCCGTAATTTTAGCATCTAAAACATTGCCCGGTGAGAAAACTTCTGGTCTTGCATCAGCCGATTGTTTAGCAAGGTCATTTTTTTTTATAGTAACTATTAATTTCTTTTCCTTGTCTATAGAGACTTTTACACCCGTTTTCATAACTTCATGAATTCTTGTAGTAATTATGTCATTAACTTTTTTATTGTTTTCACTAAACCAGTCCATCGGGTCTTTATTAAGCGCTCTTAAAGAAAATCTAATTTTATCGTCTTTGATCTCAATTATTTTAACTTTGATTGAATCATTTTTGTTAAATTTTTTTAAATCATCAGCATTTTCTTCATAAGCAATTTCTTTATAATGAAGCATTCCAGTTAATCCATTATCCAGTTCAGCGAAGATCGCCTTGTCTGTAATATTTTTAATTTTAACATTAACTTCTTTACTAACACTGTCCTTAATGTCGTTCCATGGATTTTCTAGTGTTTCTTTGTAAGACAGAGATATTCTTTTTGCCTCAATATCAATATTAACTATTTTAACATTTATCTTTTGAGACGCAGACAATACTTTGCTTGGCTGTATGTTTTTATTAGTCCATGATAATTCACTATTATGTATTAAGCCTTCAACTCCTTCTTCAAGTTTTACAAACACTCCATAATCCATAAGTTTTGTGCATATACCCTCATATGTTTCACCAACTTTATATTTTTTTGAGATATTGGCGTAAGGATCTTCAGTTAATGCTTTTACAGACGCAGAAACTCTGTTTGTTTTTTCATCAATTTTTGTTATTTTAACTTTAAGTTTTTGACCAATTGTCACAAGTTCAGATGGTTTTTTAACTCTACCATAACTTAAGTCAGAAACGTGCAGCAGGGCGTCCGCTCCTTTGATGTCTAGGAAAATTCCCCAATCAGTCGTTGCTTTTACAATTGCATCCTCAACAATGTCTCCTTCTTTAAGATTCTTTAATACTTCAGATATTTCTTTATTTTTACTTTTTTCAAGTACCGCTCTACGTGAGACACATACGTTACCTCTGTTTTTGTCTATTCTAGTTGCGATAACTTGTATAGGAATGTTGAGAAGGTGGTCTATTTTTTTTAATGGCCTCACGTCTATTTGAGAAGCTGGCATAAAACAAGGTAAGCCCTCTACAGTAGCAATGTAACCACCTTTAACTTTGCCTGAAATATAACCTGTCAATTCTTCTTGGGTCTCAAAAACTTTTTCCATTTTCTTCCAAGCATTTATACGCTTAGCTTTTTCTCTGGAGATAACAATTTCTCCTTTAAAACTTTCGATTCTTTCCAAGTAAACTTCTATTACTGATCCAACTTTTAATTTTTCCAATTCATTGCTATGTTTAAATTCTTCGACAGGTATCATTCCTTCCATTTTAGCTTTACAGTCAACAACTATAAAGTTTTTGGTAATTTCAGTTACTGTGGCTTTAATGATTTCGTCTTCTTTTAATTTACGGTCTTTGAAATCTTGATTAAGTAAGTTTTCAAACTCTTTATGAGCTGGTGTATTATTTTTATTAGTTTCTTGTTCAATCGCCATATTTAGTTTTTATTTTCTTATTTATAGCTAGAGACATTTTTCTAACCATTTTAGGAATATCTAATTTTCCAGTGTCGATTTCTAACGCATCTCTATGTTTGAGTAAAGGGCTATGTTTTCTTCTTTTATCAGTTAAATTGCGCGCTTTTAATGATTTTTTAACTTGCGCTAACTTAATTAATTTATCCCTTTTTTTCAATTCCTTAAATCTTCTTTTTGCAGCCTTATTCAGCTCACAAGTAAAATAAAACTTTATATCGGAGTTTGGTAATATTTTTGTAGATATGTCCCTGCCTTCAATACAACATTTTTTGTTTTTTTTAGAAAAGTTTACTTGATAAATTTTTAATAGATCTCTAATTTTTTTAATCTTTGCTATTTTTGAAGTATTTTCTGATATAATTGTATTATGGAGGTCTATTTTATTTAAATTTTTATAATTTAAGTTTTTAAAAATTTTCTTTAAAAAATATATTTGATTTTTAGGTTTGTCTTTTAAAATTCTATAACTAGCATATCGATAAAGAAGACCAGAAGACAAAAAACTAAGTCCATATTTTATTGAAATCAATTTGGCGCCAGTAGATTTCCCAGACGATGCGGAACCATCAACAGACACTTGAAATGCTTTAACTTTTTTTAATTTCAAATTTTCCTCCAATATATTTAGTAATTTTTAAAAAACTTGGTGAGCTGCTATTTACTTGAGTGTTAAAGTTTTTTATTTTTGATTTAAACCCTAAGAGTCCGAGAATAAAGGCGCTCATGCAAATTCTATGATCATTCAAATCCGGAATATTGATAATTTCATTTTTAAAGTGTAGCTGAGATTTGCCAAAAATTTTTATTTTATCTTTATTTACTAAACTTTTAATGCCAATTTGTTTAAGTATTTTTTGCATTTCAACAATTCTATCAGACTCTTTATTTTTTAAGTTTTCAGAATCTACCTCTAAAATTGATGTACCTGGAGTCATTGCAGCTACAACAAACATTATTGGAAATTCATCAACACACTTGACATAGAGTTTTTTTGATATTCGCAAAGGTCTTAATTTACTACTCTCAATATAGATATCACCAAAAGGTTCATTATTTTTTTTTTTTATATTTTTGAACTTTATTTTAGCCCCAGCATTTTTCATGATCTCAAAAAAACCTATTCTAGTAGGGTTAAGGCCGACATTTTTAATTTTTAAAAATGAATTTTTATTTAACAAGGTAAGAGCAGCAAAAAAAGCTGCTGAAGATGGGTCGCCTGGAATATTAATATTTATTGGTTTTAAATACTTTTTTCCAAAAATAGTTATGACTCTTTTTTTTTTAAAAAAAGTTTTGATTTTTATTATTTTAGAACTGTTTGAAAGAATATTTTCTGTATGATCTCTACTTTTTTCATTTTCTGTAATTACTGTATTTCCATAGCTGTTTAAACCAGCCAGTGCAACCGCTGATTTTATTTGACTAGATACACCAGCGGTAAAGTTTATACCTATCGGCATTTCTGAAGAAACCATTCTCAAAGGTAAAAAGTATTTTTTTTTAGGAAAAAATTCTGCACCAAACTCATTCATTAATTTAATTAGTTTAGACATATTTCTTTTTTTTAAAGACGAATCGCCTGTTAATTTTAAATCTATATCCGGTGTTGTTGCTAAAATAGAACAAAGTAATCTTAATCCTGTTCCGCTGTTTCCAAGGTTCAATACTGTGTTTTTTTTACAAAATAATGAACCTAATCCCTTGCCATATATTTCATATTTTTTTGGACTTATTTTTATAATTTTTACATTAAGTTTTTTTAAGCAATTAATAGTTGATAATACATCATCAGACTCCAAAACATTGTTTGCTTTCGAGATATTGTGACTTATAGAGCCTATTAAAAAAGCTCTTATACTTTGACTTTTATCAGAATCAACAACTATTGTTTTTCTGAAAGGCTTTATTTTGTGTGTGATGCTAACGTTAAATCTTTTGGAATTCATTTCTAAGAAAATTGTGTTCCAAAATATTGATTTATAGCTTTAGTTGATTTTAAAAGTTCTAACGGTTTTCCCTCAGCTATGACAGATTGTTCACCTAAAACATAAGCTCGATCGACTATATCAAATAAATTCCTTACCTGGTGATCTGTTATTATAATAGCAACACCGGATGCTTGAATTTTAAGAATATATTTTTGTATATCTTGAACAACTAGTGGGTCTAAGTTCGAAAGAGGCTCATCAAGCAATATTACTTTAGGGCTGTTAATCATGATTCTAGAAAGAGCTATACGCGCTCTTTCACCTCCAGATAAAACAGATGCGTTTAACCCTCTTAGATGCTGAAGGTTAAATTCATCTAAAAGTTTTTCCGTCATTGCTATTTGTTTATCCTGTCCTTTAATACAAATCTGGCAAATTGAAAATATATTATCATATACGCTCATATCAAATAAGCTTCTTTGTTGAGGCATATATCCAAGACCTAATTTCGCTCTTTCATTTATAGGCAACTCATGTATTGGTTTGTTTTCTAAAAGAACTTTCCCATTATCTGGTGTCAGTTCACCAATACTAACTCCATACAAAGTACTTTTGCCGCAACCATTTGGACCAATGATTCCTACTATTTCAGATTTATGAACCTTAATAGAAATTTTTTTTAAAATAGGTCTCCCATCAAAAGATTTACTTACATCATTTGTTTCGAAAATAGGTTTGTCTTTTTTAAATTTTATAATTCTAAACGGTTTTTTCATTTATAAATATTAACATCTATTAGATTGTCTTTGTTTTTTATATCTAAAGTTTTTTTTAATATATCTATCTTTAAATTATCAGCTAAAATTGTTCCTTTTCCAGAAGTACCTTTAACATTTCCGTATACTTCTAACAAATTTTTACTATTAAAAAAATCAAGATTTTCTGATGTTATAAGATTATCTAAATATTTGGAAGAAACCTCTTGTTTAAACTGAATATCATTAGTTTTATTGTTATATACACCTTTTTTTGACGTCACATAAAGTTCAGTTCCATCTTTAAAATAAAAAACTGCGTCAACACCATTCATATATATTATTTCTGATTTTCCTTTGGCAAATTCAGCTTTTTTAGATTTTAAAATATATCTATTTCCATTCAAATCTATCCCTTTATACTGAACATTAGAAAATTTACTTATATTATCTTGTTCTGTTGTTTCAATTTTAGTTTTTTCATAATCTATTTTTTTTTCTATAAGTGATAGAGCTTCCTTCATGGTAATTTTATTGGGATTTATTTCTTCAGGAATTTTAGCAGTCAAAGATTTATATTTAATATATGGACCATATTCATTCTCCATAATTCTTACAGGTTTTTTGTC
>Ga0115004_10004912_pt1 | contig 10641 bp, 8 predicted proteins | sample ArcticOcean_MG_C_10_FD_88737 | JGI IMG/M metagenome (GOLD analysis project Ga0115004, IMG submission 88737) | Marine microbial communities from western Arctic Ocean - ArcticOcean_MG_CB11_90 | ecosystem: Environmental > Aquatic > Marine > Oceanic | place: Arctic Ocean: Canada Basin | collected... | reverse complement strand
CTTGACCGTACTTGACCGTACTTGACCGTACTTGACCGTATTGGGCCGGTACCTCGGTTCGTTGTTTGCGCAAGGCGCTCGTTTTAGTAACGTTGCCGTTGGTGCTAATAAAGGCATAGGGCCTTGTTAAAGTCCCATGCGGTTAAATGGGGGGTGTGCACAAGGTAACAGGCCTGTATGGTAATCAACTTAATTGGGCTACAAAGGAGCAACAATGAGTTTTAACAAATTAACCTGGGGCGTTAAAGCCAGCTTTCGGGCGTACGTTGAGGCCGCCGGCGGCTCGATTACCTTGAGCGATGGGGCGACGCGGGCAGCCGATGGCACCTTTGTCTTCATGGCCGAGCCTGGTGGCGATCTTGCTATCGCACCCGACGGCAGTGCGACCGGTGCCATGCGGTTTCAGGGCACGGTTATTTTCGAAGCCCACGGCGGCATGCTGAAGTCGACCCTTGCGGAACTCGGCGTGGAGGCCAGCGAGAATGGGCTGGTAGTCACCGTTCTGGACGGGCCCATGAACAAAGGTCGTTGCGCCGTTGCGGAACTCGGCCCGGTTCAGGGCGATGCCGGTGATGGCATGACCATAACCTCGAAGATCACAATGGACGGCCTGTACCAGATTGCCGATAGCTACCCACCCGGCACAGAATTAGATCCGGTCTTACTCAGCTAGGGCGCTTTGGCCTTTCAGGATCAAACTGGGGCAATGAAAACACGGGCTTTACCCGTTAGGCGGGCCTGCGGCACGAGGGTTCAGGGCATGCAATGGGTTTGCCTGAAACGGTTTTTAAAGGGTGTCGGTGCTTGGGCTTGCGGTTTGGCGTTAGTCAGGTGGCGCGGGTTGTAGTTGGGCGGTTTAAATAATGTGCTTGTGGGCAGCTAGCCCAACGTGCCGATAGGCTTAAGCCCGCGCTTTACATGACGCATTTTTACGCATTTGGACGGATTGAGGCGCTAAAGGGCCTGCAGGCATGTCATCGGTTGCGGTGTCGCTGCAGGGCGCGGTGCTGTCCGTTACCGCCGTCGTCTTATATAGTTCTGGGGCTGAACTTTATAAGGAATCAACATGGCAACGCCGTTTCCAAATCATCCTCAACTTAGAGGAAATTACGCGCCGATCAACTTTGAGGCGCAGATTCAAGATCTGGTCGTTGCGGGGGTGGTCCCGGAAGGGCTCTCGGGCTCGCTTTACCGAAATGGGCCTAACCCAAAATATGCACCCACCGGGCCCTATCACTGGTTTGGCGGCGATGGCATGGTGCACGCGTTCCACTTTAATGCCGGCCGGGTTGATTATTTAAATCGTTGGATCCAAACCCCAAAACATATCGCAGAGCTCGCGGAAGGCCGTAGCATTACACGGGCGAGAAAACCCGATGCCGAAACGGGCAAGCTGGTGGCCGATAACGAGAACGGACTCGCCAACACACACATCCTCTGGCATGGGGATCAGCTACTGGCGCTGGATGAGGGTAGCAAACCGTTCGAGCTGACGCCGATGACGCTTGCGTCAAAAGGGTATACCGAAACGGGCCGGCAACTCTCGGGCGCCATGACGGCGCATCCCAAAATTGATCCTCTGACCGGTGAGCTGCACGGGTTTGGTTACATGACGGGGTATGCCGGTAGCCCCACCATGACCTACCATGTGCTGGACAAGGCGGGCGCCTTAATCCGATCGGATGAGTTTGAAGCCCCTTATCCCGCGATGGTGCATGACTTTGTGATCACGCAAGACTATGTGTTGTTCCCCATCTTTCCATTGACGTTCGATCTGGCAAGGGCTGCAAAAATTGGTTCGCCCTTCGCGTTTGATGCCGCCCAAGGCACGCATATTGGGGTGTTAAAGCGGGGCGCGCCGGTTGCCGACATTCGCTGGATTGAAGGCCCGCTCTGCTTTGTGTTCCATTACCTGAACGCGTGGAATGACGGCGAGCACATTACGGTCGACACCATCGAGTTTGCCGTGGCGCCGAATTTTCCGTTGGTGGATGGCACCTTGCCGTCGTATGCCGACGCCCAAGGCAAACTGGTGCGCTGGCATATCAACCTGAAAAACGGTGACGTCAGACAAGAGCCTGTGCTCGATGTGGCCTCGGAGTTTCCCCGGATGGATGAGCGCTGTACCGGACATCGGTATCGTCACGGGTATATTGCGGCGGCCTCAACCCGGCAACGGGGTGATGGGGGGCTGTTTCATGAAATTACCCACGTCAATTTAGAGTCGGGTGCCACCAAGACCTGGGATGCGGGTGTGGGCAATGGCGTGTCGGAGCCGGTCTTTGTCCCGGAATCCGAAGGTTCTGCCGAGGGCGTGGGCTGGCTGTTAGCAACGGTTTACCAGCAGGCCACCAAGAATTCAGATCTTGTGGTTTTGAACGCGGCCGCGGTGGACGATGGACCGGTTGCGACAATTCAGCTCGATCATCGGATCCCGTTTGGTTTCCATGGAAACTGGCGCGGAAATTAAAAATAGTGGTGCTTTATATGCACGGGCTGAGCAGCGCATGAATAGGCTGATAGATCATTGATATTGAATGAATGATTGGCGGAAAGAGGGCATGTTAGACCTCGCATTCTAAGCCCTTTAAAAGCGACCCTTTATCGGTGTGAGCACGGTCAATAGCCGTTGTGCACAGCGGCCTTCACGATGACGATTCAACGCCTCAGCTTGGGCCCGTTTTTTAGCATCAAGGGCGGCCTCTTTTAAGCGCGAATCATTTAACCGCGAATCATTTCGACAAATTTTGGGGCAATTCCGACTTTCGATGCCTCGATCAAGTTTGTTAGAACCCTTATCATTTGGGCTGTAGCACTTTTTTTGAGAGTTCACCAAAACGGAGGTGCTCTGAGGTTTGGTTTCTGGCCCAACCCGCAAAGGACTATGACGAGACGACCGCTTTGCGCGCAGGCTAAAAAAACCGGTTTTGATGGCATCTGGCTTGCCGATCATTTCCTGCTGGACGAAGATGACGTGATACCGGTACCCGAATCCTGGGCCAGTGCGGTCTGCACAGGCTCGGGATATACCCAGCGTGCGCATGGGGTATTGAGCAACAGGCAACGCTTACCGTCATCCGGCCGTACTCGCGAACATGGCGGCCCCTTTGGACCATCTCAATGGTGGCAACCGTACTGGGTCTGGGCTTGGGTTGGCCCCAGAATGAACATGAGGCCGATGGAATCGATTTTGGCACGGCTGCCCGTCGTTTGCGCAGCCTCGATGGTGTCGAGTGAAGGGGTTACTGAATCTGAAACGGGATTCGTCGATGCGTGCCTCTGCTGAATGGCCTGCATTCGGGCACGCTGCCGCTAGCTAATATTGGGTTAGACGCGCTATGGTGAATTGAAGTTTGTGTGTTTAGAGGTCATTGCCGTTGATCAAAGTATTAGAAATAGGGGGTTATGCGGCTGGATACTTTGGCCGCTTGTTTGCGCGCCAGGGTGCCGAGGTCACGCGGTTAGCGTTACCAGCCTCGCCACCTGCTTGGGCCTCCGTAGAGGCGATGAGCGCCTTTCTCCATGGCGATAAACGAAGCATTACGTTGGCAAGCGCTGACAGGGTGCAGGCGTACGTCGACGCGGCCGATGTTGTGGTTTGCGAGGCGGACTCTGCTGATGCGCTCGATGCGCTCGGGTTTGACGACTGGCAAACCGGCATTAAGGTTGCGATTACGCCTTTTGGTCGAACCGGCCCAAAAAGAAATTGGCAGTCCACTCCATCTACCCTATTGGCCATGGGCGGCTATACTTTTTTGATGGGTGATCCTGGCCGCGCCCCTTTGAACTTGCCCGGGCATTATTTAGAGTTTCAGAGCGGCGCGATCGCTTACTCAGCAGCTGCGGCTAGTTTATATGCGGCTCAGTCCGACGTTTTGGATGTGAGCATGCTTGAGACCGTCCTCTCGCTGACGCAATTTACCCATGTGCGGTGGTATTGCGCGCGCGATATACGCGAAAGACATGGGAACGACTTTTATTTTGTTGTTCCGAGCAACCTGTTTAAAACCCAAGACTCGGGATGGGTGTATATCAATATCGTGCCCGCTTTCTGGGATGCTTTTACGGTCTTTATTGAAAAGCCGGAATTGATCATTGATGAACGATTTGAAACCAACGATCTTAGGATCAAACACCGCGCCGTGCTGTATCAGATGGCCGTCGATGTGATTGGCTCCTGGACAACAGAGGCGTGTATTCGCCGCGCTGAGGCCGCGCGGATTCCTCTCGGCGTCGTCCAAACATTTTCTGATGTCCTCAAAGATCCGCATTTGTCATCAAGAGACTTTTGGGAAACGGTTGTTTTTAACGACAACGAAGTCAAATTGCCGCGAGGCGGTTACCAGTTGCATGATCACAAGAAACTGCCCGTGCCAAAAACAAGACCCGGCACAAGGGTCGAGCAAAGGACGCCCGACGCTTGACGCAACCGCCCCTCAACAACGTGAAAATTTTGGACCTGACTCACGTCTGGGCCGGCCCTCTGGCCGTCCGATTTTTATCGGACCTAGGCGCAGAAGTGATCAAAATTGAGGCGCCTTTCGGACGCGGCCCCCGAGAATACCCGAGCGAACCTCTGGGTGGCTGGATTGGCGGCGCCTCCGGGACCGAACCCTGGAACGTGAATGCCTTGTTTGTAAAGCTTCATCGCAACCGCAAGAGTGTCTGTCTGGATTTAAAGCAGCGCCAAGCTAGAAAGATCTTTCTTGAACTTGTGGCCATGGCGGATGTGGTTGTTGAGAATTTTAGCGCGCGCGCCATGCCCTCCATGGGCCTCGATTACGAGGCACTTAGACTTGTGAATGAGAAGATCATTTATCTCAGCATGCCGGGCTATGGAATGAGCGGGCCCTACCGGGACCGAGTTGCCTTCGGGCCGACCGTTGAACCGTTGTCGGGTTTAACTCAGATGCTTGGATACGGTCCTACAGAGCCGCGTAACTCAGCCATGGCGCTGATGGACCCCATTGCGGCCACGCAGGCTGCTGCAGCGGTCACAGAGGCTTTAATGCGGCGCAATGAGACAGGAGCAGGGTGCTTAATTGAGATGTCGTTGCACGAGGGCGGCGTAACCTATAGCGGCCCCTGGCTCGTGGATGAACAATTAGGGAATATGCCGCACTGCATTGGTAATCGTCATCCCGAGATGGCGCCCCATGGCACCTACCCTTCAAAGGGAGAAGATCAATGGATTTCGATCGCGTGTAAAAACGATGATCAGTTCTCGGCGCTCTGCAATGTGATCGGCTACCGAGTCGCATCAAAAATGAGTCTCGCAGAGCGCATTCAGGCGCATGATGAGATCGATGAAATGATTTGTGCTTGGTCCGCAATGCTTACAAACCAGCAGGCCACTGAGCGATTGCAGCGTCAAAATATAGCCGCTGGCCCAGTCAATGCCGCACCGGATATTGTCGCGGACGAGCAGGTGATTGCGCGGCAATTCTTTGTGCCGTATGAGCGTTTCGGCACGCCGATTCCAGGTTACCCGATCCAGATGGGCGGTATCCGGCGCGAGACCTGGACCCGATGCCCGAGCCTTGGTGAGCATAATCGAGAAGTTTTGAGCGCTTGGCTCAAATATGACGATGAAAGGATCCGTGCGCTGGAAAATGACGGTATTCTCGTCGATGCGCCGCCGACCTAAAAGGTGTGATCGGGTGGCGCGGACTTAGATCGAGGCGCGTATTCAACCCTTTGCCTGCGCTGAAAATAGGGTCACTTCAAGCGTGATGAGGGTCTTCGCGGCTTAGTCACTCAATTTTTCGAGAGACCGTTGTCCGTCAAATATTTTTTTCGTTGTAAACCGGTTCGCGATTAAGCCACTGAACTTCGTTCTTCAACGCATTTAAAAAGGTCTGGCATTCGGCCGTGGTTCGGTTGGGGTAATCGCCCTGCAGAACGCAGAACGCAGAACGCAGAACGCAGAACGCAGAACGCAGAACATCAGCCTCAAGCGGCAAACAAGGGCAGGATTTAACCACGACAGTTAACGCGGCTTCAGGCTTTCATGACCCAAGCAGGCAACTGAGCCGTCTCGATATGCCGCCCACTGGCCGAACCTCGCTTTTAAAAGTTCTATCCTGGCACCCCGTTCGACTTGCTGGGTCTAGAGGCTTTTGATGCGTCAGATTTTTAAGATTACAACTGAGGCGTAGATTATTTTGCGCTTGTCCCCAAGCTATCCTTACGCTATCGAAAGCAAGACAAACCGCCTAGGCATCAATGCCGCCCATACACATATATTTTATCTCAAGGTAATCATCCATACCGTATTTGGAACCTTCACGGCCCTGGCCGGATTCCTTGACACCGCCAAATGGCGCCATGGCATTCGAAATAATACCCTCATTAATCCCAACAATACCGTATTCAAGCGCTTCTGCGACCCGCCATATCCGACCAATGTCCCGAGTGTAGAAATAACAGGCTAGGCCAACAGACGTATCGTTGGCTAAAGCAATTGCGTCACTTTCATCTTTAAAACTGAAAATGGGCGCCACCGGGCCAAATATTTCGTCCGTGAACACCCGCATATCTGGGGTGGCGCCGGTCAGGATAACGGGCGCGACGAACGTGTCCGCCATTCCTTCGGTGAGGGTTTGATCTGAAATCGAAGTCGCCCCTTTAGCGATAGCGTCATCAATAAAGGCCCTTACGTCTGCCGCTGCGGCAGAATCTATCAATGGACCCACACTGACGCCTTCATCGAAACCATCACCTACCGTCAGTTCAGCGACTGCCTTTTGAAAAAGCTGCACAAACTCATCGTAGACTGTTTCCTGCACCAGCAGTCGGTTAGTACAGACACAGGTTTGGCCCGCATTCCGAAATTTACTTAAAATTGCGCCCTTGACGGCCGCAACCAGGTCCGCGTCATCAAATACGATGAAGGGCGCATTCCCACCTAACTCCATGGACGTGCGCTTAACCGTACCAGCACATTGTTCAATGAGTTGTTTGCCCACTTCAGTTGATCCTGTGAAACTCAACTTCCTAACTTTCGGGTTAGACGTCATTTCAGCACCGATTTCAGAGGTGACTCCGGTGAGAATATTAATAACGCCGTCAGGAATCCCAACCCGGCAGGCCAACTCGGCAATAGCATAGGCTGATAGTGGCGTCGCGTTAGCGGGCTTGCACACAACGGTACAGCCTGCGGCCAATGCTGGGGCCAACTTGCGCGTTAACATGGCATTGGGGAAATTCCAGGGTGTGATGCAAGCCACCACGCCAACCGGTTGTTTAATGCAGACAATCCGCTTGTCGCTGTCTGGCGCCGCGATGGTATCGCCATAGATCCGCTTGGCCTCTTCTGCAAACCACTCGATATAACTGGCACCGTAGGCGATCTCGCCTTTTGCTTCAGCCAGAGGCTTACCTTGCTCAGCGGTTAATATTATTGCCAGGTCATCGATATGCTCGAGCATTGATTCAAACCAGCGACGCAGTAAATCCCCTCTTTGTCGGGCCGAGTATTGCTTCCAGGTAAGCTGCGCAGCTGCTGCTGCAGAAATGGCATTGCGAGTCTCATGGGTCCCACATCGAGCAACCGCGGCGATAACCTGACCATTAGAGGGATTAATGACGTCCAGCGTTTGCTGGTTATCCGCATCAATCCAAGCACCATTAATAAGCGCCTGTTGGCGCAACAAACCAGGATCATTCAGTTCTAAAAGCATTTTTATCCTCCAAAGAATTATTAACTTGCCGACCATTTAGAGTGAGCGTTTTATCCTCGATCCGGCCGGCGCAGCGTGGTCGCTTTGTCGAACCCTGCAGCCTATGCCAATTCAAGGAGATTAAATTCAACAGTCTTTTCGTTACACTATAGTCCCGCGATCACGAAAGATTATTCAACCCTGAGAAATAGCGGCAGTTAACCGGTTGCAAACTCTGTTCTGTATCCGGCCTGGATCGCACGAGTCTTGCCTGAATTCAGCCTGAAAGAAACGAGCAGCGGCTGGGCTACCCATTTTAAACTTAGCAGAATTCTTCCAGTGCCTTCAGTGCAACGTCCACCTCGCGAAAGTCATCTGCCACGGCGGCGCTCGAAACCACAAGGTGGCGTAGCAGGCGGATCATGATGTTTTCTCTGGCTCAGTGAACCGTATTTCGTAGTGACGGCGAACTTCTTCATACAGAAGGCCCAGCTGTTGCTTGACCCTGATACGCGTCAAATCATCAAGCACGTTAGCCCGGATGTTAGATAGCGGCGGGACATGTGCTTCGCGCTTACTGCTAAGGCGTACCAAGTGATAGCCGAGCTCAGATTGGAATGGACCAAGCCAGTTTGCTTGAGCCTGGTCAACGGCAAATACGCTGGCTGCGAATGAGGGGCCGAAGTGCGACGCCACATGGTCTTTGTTTTTGTTGATGTAATTTCGGTGATAAAGGAAGTGGTCACCCCGGGAGGACGCGTGGTGAAACGGCAAATTAACGTTGTTGAGGTAGGCCAGTTCGGCAATCGCCATGCTCTGCGGCGCGGCGCCAGAATCGCCGGCAGACGCGCCGGCAGATGCGCCATCGGAAGAAAAACTGACGGGAGAAGAGCCGTTGGAAGAAGTCCGGTCGCCTGAAAAGTAAACGTGCGTAAACGTAACCTGCGCGGGTACAGAATACCGATCCTGGTTGGCCTCAAGGTGCGCCGCAAGCGCCTCTTCGTCAACCTTCAGAGACTTGTAAATAAAACCCTCGTTGAGGTACTCGAACTGTCGGATCAGCCTTCTGCGCTCGTTGTAGTTATTGTTGTCGAGGCCCAGTGCGATCGCTTGCCGGTACATTACCTCTTCCCGAACGTACTCTTCAGTCAATTTTGCATGCTGCGCCGGCGCAATAGATTTCAGGTATTCGCGAGCGGCGTCCTCGCCAAGACGTGGGTTGCGAGCCATGATGAGAGGCAGTAGCCCTGCCTCACCGACCACAATGACGCTTGCATCAACGGTCGCTTGTTGGGGTATGAAATCAAACGTCACAAATATCAGCACACCAACGAGCAGAAAGTGGACAAGAGGCTCTTTGAATATGCTGGATAGTTTCAGGGGGTATACCAGATCGGTGAGCTATAGGCTCTATCCTGTGTGATCATAGGGATGTTTTCCGGTAGATCACGCAGCCCATAGCGCGTGGCATCGTAAGCGGTCCAGCGGGGTGTCGGAATCTCCAATACGCGCACATAGTAAAACGCCGCTTCGGCCGCGTCGAAATCGGGGTCAGTCCACACCACGGCAAGTTCAGCATCACCAATGCTGTTTGCGTAGGTGGCCTGGGCAACATCGACCGTGTTGCCCACCGGCTCGGCCTTACCCTTGGCGTTAGCTTGCCGGTCGTCGGATAAGGCGACGTTATACACCTGCTCATGGAGTGCGCCTTTGGCATCACGCCATCCTTTAACGACCTGAACCCGATCGAGGTTCGCACCGTCCGGATCTTTGACTGCGCGGATTAGGAAATTAGGTGATTGGTCCTCGGGCGCGCGTGTGAGGTCCCCACCCATCGGTACACCTTTGGCATAGCCGCGCCGGGCCAGGTCCGGATGCAGGGCGTCGGGGCTCGCGTAGTCCCAACCGCCAAAGAACCGGACCGTAATTCGGGGGCCCGTCGTGGCATAGGTTTCTTTGCGGCGCATCGCGGCAAACAAGGATGCCCGCGTGTTCTCTTGGGCCCAAACCGCTGCATATCCTGCTGCGTTGTCATTCCAAAAAATGGCCGCGCGGTATTGGCTGGGCTCGGCAACCCCCAGACCACCCCAAAAGTTGTCCTCGAAGCCGGTGGTCAACCCCGTGTGAGAATCCGTGCTGCCGATCATGCCGAACTTGAACGGATTACTGCCGAGTTTTGACTTCTGGTCCAGTCCCAACTTCAGGGCGGGGCGGGCAAAAGACTGGGCGGCAAGTTCGACGACACTTTGCTCGGGCGCATCCGTCCAGGCCTTGCCTTTGGCAGGTTTTTTCGGTTGCGCCTTTTTTTTGGCTGGCGTTTTTGTGCCGGTGGATGATTTTTTTGATTGTTTCGAGGATTGTTTCGATTTTACTGCGGATTTGCTCTGCTTGCCTGCCGCTGCTTTTTTGCCGAAAACCCCCATCCTCTCGTAGTCTGCAAATTCATCGTCCGGGGAAACCAGTGGATGGGTTTCGCTGTCGCCTTTGTTTTGCGTGACTTCGAGGAGCGGCTCCCAGCGCGCCCGGGTTTTTGCGTATGCCGCCGTTAAGGGCTTCATGTTAAAATCAGTGAGCGCAAACATTCGGCCTCTGGCGAGATTGCCGTTGTGGGGAATGGCGAGAACTTTGCCACCCACCCGTTTGTCATACTCGTCCAGATAGGCCCAGAGATCTTCGACGTCCTGACTTTCCTTATTGGAATAGGGATAGGTTTGTCTCGCCTGCTCAGGTCCGCCTTCGAAGATGACGTTGCGGTGCAGCATAACGTCGCCGCTCCATTCAAAGCCGATGAATGTGGTGAAGGTACCCGGATCGTTGTGCCGCTCTGCATTCTCAATGACGTCATCCCAGACGGAACGTCGAAAAGGCAGGTCGGTGTCATAATCAAGTTTCCAGCCGTTCTTAACGGACATCACACCACTCATCAGCCGGTAGTATTCTTCTATTGTTTCCGAGTTAAGAAGGTCTCGCATGGAAACTG
>Ga0115004_10004911_pt1 | contig 10644 bp, 9 predicted proteins | sample ArcticOcean_MG_C_10_FD_88737 | JGI IMG/M metagenome (GOLD analysis project Ga0115004, IMG submission 88737) | Marine microbial communities from western Arctic Ocean - ArcticOcean_MG_CB11_90 | ecosystem: Environmental > Aquatic > Marine > Oceanic | place: Arctic Ocean: Canada Basin | collected... | reverse complement strand
TTTTTTTTTGGAAGAAACTTATTTTAACCAGCTTCTCCTGTCCTTAAATGACCTTTTAAATCTTAAAAATAATTATTATACTTTAATACGCATTAATATAGCTTCTAGTTTACCTAAAACTGGAACGAATACTAAAAAGAAAGCAAAATATAGTACTGTAGCTACTTGACCGATTTCAATATAAGGTGTTTCTACCTCATTACCACCAATCCAACCTAAAATTAGGAAGTCTAGAATTAAAAACCAATAAAGTTTTCTAAATATAGGACGGAAAGCAGTACTTCTAATTTCAGAAGTATTTAATAAAGGCATAAGTAAAAGCATAACAAGTGCACCACCCATAGCAAGAACACCACCTAATTTATCAGGGATTGAACGTAAAACAGCATAGAAAGGTAAAAAATACCATTCCGGCACAATGTGAGGTGGAGTTACCATAGGATTAGCTGGAATATAATTATCTGGGTGACCTAAACTGTTAGGGTAAAAGTAAACAACAAAAGTAAATAATGTCATTAGTACTATAAAGCCAAATAAATCTTTTACATAAAGGTAAGGATAAAAAGGTACAGTATCTGTTTTAGATTCAATACCTAATGGATTAGTATTACCATTAGTGTGTAATAATACTAAGTGAGCAATTACTAAACCCGCAATTAAAAAAGGTAATAAATAATGTAAACTATAAAAACGATTTAAAGTTGCATTATCTACAGAGAAACCACCCCATAACCATTGTACAATAGAATCACCAATTAAAGGAATTGCAGAAAATAAATTTGTAATTACGGTAGCACCCCAGAAACTCATTTGTCCCCATGGTAATACATAACCAATAAAAGCAGTAGCCATCATTAAAATAAAAATAACTACACCAGATGCCCATAAATGTTCTCTAGGAGTCATGTACGAACCATAGTATAAACCCCGTGCAATGTGAATATAAACTACAAGAAAAAAAAATGATCCACCATTAGCGTGAGCGTAACGGATTAACCAACCATTATTTACATCTCTCATAATATGCTCTACACTTGAAAAAGCAAGGTCGATATGTGCAGTGTAGTGCATGGCAAGAAAAATACCAGTTAAAATTTGTACTACTAACATTAGCCCAGCTAAAGAACCAAAACCATATAAATAACTGATATTTGTAGCTGTAGGATAATCAATAATATGATTATTTGCTATACTTAATAACGAATTTTTAGTCCATCGTTCTCTCATAATATGTTAATTAAATACCTATAAGATTTGGCTTACTTGTTTGGGAATTGTAGTACTTCTTGTCTTAAATCTTGATTCCAAGGACTTGTAAAATCAAAATTCCTAAACTCTTGAGCTAGTTCTGTTGGTTCACAAACAACTCTTTTTTTAATTTCATCATATCGTACTTCAACATACCCACTTAAAGGAAAGTCTTTACGAAGAGGATGACCCTCAAAACCGTAATCAGTAAGAATACGACGTAAATCTGGGTGATTAGAAAAGAATACACCGTAAAGGTCCCATGCTTCTCTTTCGTACCAATTACCTGCTTGATATATAGACGAGCATGATTCTATTGCGGTAATTTCATTTACAGAAGTTTTAATTCGTATACGTGTATTATAACGTACACTTAGTAAATTATATACAACCTCAAAACGAGCCTCCCTTTCTGGATAATCCACTACACAAATATCAATTAAACATTTAAACTGACAGTTTGTATGATCACGTAAAAATTTAAGAGTAGGAACAACATGAGAAGATGGTACAATTAATGCTAATTCTCCTTTAGAAAAAGTAATAGTATATACCGGTAACATATTTACTAAAGATTTACCAAAATTTAACTGGACTTTATTATTTGTCATTTTACAAAAACTTCTTAATCAATAAATAACTTTTAAATGCTACTGGAGAGAAAACGTTCTCTTATTTTTATGGGTAATAACGGACTCGAACCGCTAACCCTCTCGGTGTAAACGAGATGCTCTACCAATTGAGCTAATTACCCTTAATTATTTCTTTAAAAATGGGCTTAAGTAGATTTGAACTACTGACTTTACGCTTATCAGGCGTACACTCTAACCAGCTGAGTTATAAGCCCCTTAATCTAATTTATTGGAGTGTGGCCAAGTGGTAAGGCGTCCGTTTTTGGTATGGAAAATCAAAGGTTCGAATCCTTTCACTCCAAAATATATGTGCTTATAGCTCAATTGGATAGAGCACTAGACTACGAATCTATAGGTTGGACGTTCGAGTCGTCCTAAGCATATATATTGTTTCTTACTTCCTTTTTTACTTCTAAACTTAAACCTGTAGGTAAAATTGCCTTTTGGTAATCAGTTAGAAGTTGTTCTGTTTGTTTACAATTTAAATCTGAAGTTACAACTAGCATTTTGTTATGAGTACGTATCTCAAACTGTTCTCTAGATAACTTGTTTACATGAGGACTACGTAATACAGTAAACCTTTTATATTTTGTTGGGAAATTTATTGGACCTTTTACTGATAAATGAGTACAACTTCTTAGCTTTAAAAGTAAATTATTAATAGATTTAGCTAAAAGTATTGAATCAAATGCTTTTAGTTTTATACTATATGTAACTTTCATTGAATATTCTTTTTTTATGTCCAAGAGTGGACTTGAACCACTGACCTAAAGATTTTCAGTCTTTCGCTCTAACCAACTGAGCTACCTGGACAATATTAATTAACTATATAAACATATAGAATAAGCCATTTCATGCCAAGCTAATAAAAATGGTTGTGGCATTAACATAAATAATAATATAAATGTTGTAGATAATCCTAAAATTAAAGAGTTTTCTCTACCTATATTATTAAAAGCATTCCATGTACTTACTTTTTCAAAGTACATAATTTTTATAAGACGCATATAATAATATGCTCCTACACAACTAGTTAATACTGCAACAATTGCAAGTAAATATAATGACGAATCTATTGCTGCAAGAAATATATACATTTTAGCAAAGAAACCAGCTAAAGGTGGTACTCCAGCCATAGAGAACATGATTAAACTAATTGTAATAGCTAAAAGTGGATTTGTTTTTGAAAGAGAAGTTAAATCAGTAAGGTATTTGACTCTACCATACTTATTTTTAAACTCTAACGATAATACTGTGGTCCAAATACCTAAACTAGTAATCATATAAATTACTATATAAAGAAATAATCCTTTAATACCCATAAAAGTACCTGTAGCCATTCCTACTAACATATAACCTACATGACCAATAGAACTATAAGCTAATAATCTTTTTATTTTTTTCTGTTGAACTGCACCAAAAGCACCAATTAACATAGAAATAAAAGAAGAAGCAATTATAATCTGATTCCAAAAAGCAGTGAAATCTGAAAATGAAAAATATAATAGTCTAACTAGTAATGTAATAATTGCAATTTTAGGTACAATTGCAAAAAATGTACTTACAGAAGTGGGTGCACCTTCATATACATCAGGAGACCACATATGAAAAGGAGCTGCAGCTAATTTAAATAATAAACCAGAAACAACAAAACATAACCCAAGAAGAATTAAACCAAAACTCATCCCAGTAGTACTTGTAAAGTCAAATAATGCATAAGATATATCTGTAAGGTTTGTTGTTCCAGTAAATCCATAAATTAATGAACAACCAAATAAAATTAATCCAGAAGATAATGCACCTAATATGAAGTATTTTAAACCAGACTCAGTAGAAAAAGCAGAATCTTTTTTTAAACTAGCTAAAACATATAAAGATAAACTTTGTAATTCAATACCTAAATACATTGTAATTAAATCACCACTACTGATAATTAAAAAAATACCTAAAATAGCAAGCATTATTAGTATTGGGTATTCAAAATAACTTAGTTTCTCTGTTTTTGTATAGCGAAACGAAACTAAAAAACAACCTATAGCTGCTAATAAAACAACAGTTTTTGCCGAAGCACCAAATTGGTCGATAACTATAGTATCACTAAAGATTGACATTTCTATTGGATTATTAGCTATAAGAAAACAAGTAATTATAAAAACTTGAATTATTAACCAACTAATATTTTTTACTATTATAGGACGACCATAACTTAAAGAGGTAGAATACACGATACCGTAACTAAAAATAAAACATAAAGCAATTATCATAAAAAGCTCTGGAGAAAATGCTTTAAAGTGATTTGAAAAATCTAACATTGAAAACTAATTCTTTTTTTTTACTTAAGTAAAAAAAGTGCATACAATATAATAATTATAAATTTATCTCAAATAACTTAAAGTACTAAAGGGTAGGTAAAATACTACAACCCACCCTTGTAATTAAATTATTTTACTTGGCAATTAATATGCTCAATTAAACCGGCAATACTTACATGCATTGGGTCTAAAAATATTTCAGGGTAAATACCCATAACTAATGTACCTACAGTTAAAGGTAAAAATACCATAAACTCTCGTCTATTCATATCTGAAAATTGTTTGATAGCTTGTACTTTTAAATTACCAAAAGCAATTCTATTATAAAGCCATAATGAGTATCCCCCACCTAAAATCATACCAGTACCTGCTAAAACACAAATAGTAGTATTTACTTGAAATGCACCAGCTAAAATTAAAAATTCGCCTACAAAACTACTAGTACCAGGTAATGCAATATTAGCCATTGTCATAAACATGAAAACAATTGCAAATAAGGGCATAGTATGTGCCATTCCACTATAATACTTTACCATCCTACTATGGTGTCTATCATAAAGAACACCCACACATAAAAATAAAGCACTTGAAACTAATCCATGACTTAACATTTGAATCATAGCACCTTCTAATCCTTGCATATTTAAAGCAAACATACCAACTAATATTACGTTCATGTGTGCTACAGAAGCATAAGCAATAATACGTTTCATATCTGACTGTCTAATTGCAGTTAATGATGTATAAATTACAGCAATTGCCGCCATAGTATAAACTAAAGGAGTAAAGTATATAGTAGCTGCTGGGAAAAGTGGCATAGAAAATCTGATTAATCCATAAGACCCTAATTTTAATAAAACACCAGCTAAAATAACAGAACCTGCTGTTGGAGCCTCCACGTGAGCTTCAGGTAACCAAATATGTACTGGAACCATAGGTACTTTTACTGCAAATGATGCAAAAAATGCTAACCAAAGAAATTTTTGTAATGATTCATCAAACTGTACAGTTAATAAATTAGTATAGGTAGTTGTTCCCGCAATAGAATATATTAATAATATAGCTAATAACATTAAAACAGAACCTACTAATGTGTATAAAAATAGAAGATAAGCTGCTCGTATTTTTCTTTCTCTCGATCCCCAAATACCTACAATTAAAAACATGGGTATTAATACACTTTCAAAAAATACATAGAAAAGTAATAAATCCATTATTGAAAAAACTATAATTAGTAATGTTTCCATAACTAAAAAAGCGATTAAATATTCTTTTACATGGATTTTTATACTATCCCAACTAGCTAAAAGACATAATGGTACTAATAAGGTGGTTAAGATCACAAAAAAAAGTGATATACCATCAACACCTAAGTTAAAGTTAATGTTTACTTGATCAAGCCATTGCCAATATTCTCTGAATTGAAAAACTGCAGTAGATCTGTCAAATAATACCCATAAACCTAAAGATAAAACAAATGTAAACATAGAAGCTCCAAGAGCTACTTTTTTCATATGTTCTAAATTTTTTGAGTCTATGAATAAAATAAAGATAGCAGCATATAATGGAATTGCTGCTACAGTACCTAATAAAGAACTTTCTCCTAAAGAAGACGTTAAATAAGTCATATTTATTTATAATATTTTAGTTCAATTCATTTTTTCCTATAAAATTAAGGGCGAATAGCGGGACTTGAACCCGCGACTCCTAGAATCACAATCTAATACTCTAACCTACTGAGTTATACCCGCCAATATTAATTATTCTCTAACAATTAAAAGTAACAACTAATATATTATTTATCTATCAACTTCACCAAATACAATATCCTGAGTACCTATTATAGTTACTACATCGGCAACCATGTGTCCTTTACTCATAAAATCTAACGAAGCTAAATGAGCAAAACCTGGAGCTCTTAGTTTACAACGATAAGGTCTATTAGTACCATTAGATACTAAATATACACCAAACTCACCTTTTGGTGCTTCAGTAGCAGTATAAGTATCTCCAGCAGGAACATTATAACCTTCAGTATATAATTTAAAATGATGGATTAGAGGTTCCATTGATTGTTTCATATGTGCTCTTGAAGGTGGAGCTATTTTACGATCATCTGTTTTAATATTACCTTCTGGTATTAAGTTAATCGCTTGGTTAATTATTCTTAGAGATTGACGCATTTCTTCTAATCTAATTAAATATCTATCATAACAATCACCATTAGTACCAACAGGTATACTAAAATCTAATGAATCGTATATCTCATAAGGCTCATTTTTTCTAAGATCCCAAGGAACCCCAGAACCTCTAAGCATTACACCACTAAACCCCCAATTCATAGCATCTTCTGCACTAACTATACCTATATCAACAAGACGCTGTTTCCAAATACGGTTTCCAGTTAACATCTCCTCTAGTTCGTCTAAACGAGTAGCAAATTGTTCAGAGAAAACATATATATCATTTAATAACCCTTTTGGTATATCTTGACTTACTCCCCCAGGTCTAATATATGCTGAGTGCATACGTGCTCCAGAAACACGCTCATAAAACTCCATAAGTTTTTCACGTTCTTCAAATCCCCAAAAGAATGGGGTCATAGCACCAACGTCTAATGCATGACAACTAACTGCTAATAAGTGATTTAAAATACGTGTTATTTCACAAAAGATAACTCTTATGTATTGAGCACGTAAAGGTACGTTAGTATTCAATAATTTTTCTACGGCTAGGGAATATGTATGTTCTTGTGCCATCATAGAAACATAATCTAATCTATCAAAATAAGGAAGTGCTTGAAGATATGTCTTATACTCTATTAATTTTTCAGTACCCCTATGTAATAAACCAATATGTGGATCTGCACGTTCAACAACTTCACCATTTAATTCTAAAACAAGTCTCAGTACTCCATGAGCTGCTGGGTGTTGGGGACCAAAATTAATAGTAAAGTTTTTTATCTTTTTAGAAAGTTCACTTTTTTTTATACTCATTAAATTACGTAAGTGTTTGGGTAATTACTGTTAAGTTTTTATGGTAAGGGCGGGCCCGCTTTTATACTCAAGGATCACTTAGCTAATATTTCCTATAGGATCCATTTAAGGTTAAAAGTACCTTTCTTATGATAATAAGTAAAAACTATAATTAGTAATACTAATAAAGATCAAAGTCTATAAAGGGTATAATACTTCAATTAGTCGGTCGTTTTATTACTTGGTGTTTTTCGGAACACATATGAGTATTTCTGCTGGAGAGTTATCTGCTATTTTAGAAGAACGTATATCTAATTACTATAAAGATTCATCAGTTTCTGTAGACGAAGTTGGTAAAGTTTTAACTATTGGTGATGGTATTGCCCGTGTTTACGGATTAAATAAAGTTCAAGCAGGTGAAATGGTTGAATTTTCTTGTGGTATTCGTGGTATGGCTCTAAACTTAGATACAGATAACGTTGGTTGCGTTATTTTTGGTGATGACAGAGAAATTTTTGAAGGTGACATTGTAAAAAGGACAGCATCTATTGTTGATATTGGTGTAGGTAAAGAATACTTAGGTCGTGTAGTAGATGCTCTTGGTGAGGCTATTGACGGTAAAGGTGCTATTAAAACTGCGGCACGTTCTCGTGTAGAAGTAAAAGCTCCTGGTATTATGCCAAGACGTTCTGTTCATGAGTCTATGATGACTGGTTTAAAAGCTGTTGATAGTCTTGTTCCAGTTGGTCGTGGTCAGCGTGAATTAATTATTGGTGACAGACAGACCGGTAAAACATCTATTGCTTTAGATACCTTAATTAATCAAAAAGCTACTCATGATTCTAATGACGAATCTGCTAAATTATATTGTATTTATGTTGCAGTAGGTCAAAAAAGATCTACAGTAGCACAGTTCCAAAGAGTTTTAGAAGAAAATGGTGCATTACAATTCTCAGTAATTGTTGCTGCTACTGCTTCTGACTCTGCTCCTCTACAATTTTTAGCACCTTACTCTGGTTGTGCTATTGGTGAATACTTTAGAGATAATGGTATGCACGCTGTAATTTTTTATGATGACTTATCTAAACAAGCAGTTGCTTACCGTCAAATGTCTTTATTATTACGTAGACCTCCGGGCCGTGAAGCTTACCCAGGTGATGTTTTTTACTTACACTCTAGACTTTTAGAAAGAGCTGCCAAATTAAACGAAAACTATAAAGCAGGTTCATTAACAGCTTTACCCGTAATTGAAACACAAGCAGGTGACGTATCTGCTTATATTCCAACCAATGTAATTTCTATTACTGATGGTCAAATTTTCTTAGATTCTACTTTATTCAACAAAGGTCAGCGTCCTGCTGTTGATGTTGGTTTATCTGTAAGTCGTGTAGGTTCTGCCGCTCAAATGAAAGCTATGAAACAGGTTTCTGGTGGTATGAAATTAGACTTAGCTCAGTTTAGAGAAGTAGAAGCATTTGCTCAGTTTGGTTCTGACTTAGATGCAGCTACCCAAAAACAGTTATCTCGTGGTCAGCGTTTAACTGAAATGTTAAAACAAGACATTAATGTACCATTAACTATGCAGGAACAGGTTGTAATTATTTTTGCTGGTGTTAACGGTTATTTAGATAGAATTGATGTAACTTCTGTTCGTAGTTTTGAGACTGCTTGGTTAGCTTTCTTAAAAGGATCTCATGCTGGTCTATTAGAATCTCTTAGATCTGAACAAGAATTATCTAAATCTAACGAAGCTAAATTACATGAGTTATGTGATAGCTTTACTTCTAGTTTTAAAGGGTAATTTCACTATATGACTACTAAAAAAAAAATAAATATTTCATGAAAAATACTCAAATATTACAACGTCATCCTTATCATTTAGTCGATCCCAGCCCATGGCCTTTATTAGCTGCTTTTGGTGCTCTATTTATGACAATGGGGGGTGTTATGTATATGCACAATTATGGTGGTGGTGGATTATTCTTAACTACTGGTTTTTTATTAGTTCTTTTCAATATGTACACTTGGTGGCGTGATATTGTTAGAGAAGCAGCATTTGAAGGACAACACACTCATATGGTACAAATAGGTATGAGAGGTGGTATGCTATTATTTATTGTATCAGAAGTAATGTTTTTCTTCGCATTTTTCTGGGCATTTTTCCACTCTAGTTTAAATCCTGTCCCAGAAATTGGGGCAATGTGGCCTCCTCAAGGTATTGAAGTATTCAATGCTTGGGAAGTTCCTTTTTTAAACACTATAATATTATTAACTTCTGGTGCTACCGTTACTTGGTCTCACCATGCTATTGTAGCTGGTGACCGTAGAGGTGCTATATTAGGTCTTGTATTTACTTTAGGTTTTGCTATTCTTTTCACAGCATTCCAGGTATTTGAATACAAGCACGCAAGTTTTACCATGTCTGACTCAGTATACGGTTCTTGTTTTTATATGGCAACAGGATTTCACGGTTTTCATGTACAAATTGGTACATTATTTTTAGCTGTTTGTTTAATTAGATTAATTAACCACCACTTTAGTCGAGAAGCTCACTTCGGATTCGAAGCTGCTGCTTGGTATTGGCACTTTGTAGATGTAGTTTGGTTATTCTTATTTGTTACCGTTTACTGGTGGGGTGGTATATAATCCTTTTTTTATCAATAAAACCATTTGAACACTTTAATTATGATCTCAAGCCCTTTAGAACAATTTGAACTTATACCTCTTATACCTATACGTTTTGGGGATTTTGATATTTCAATTACGCACTCTACCTTATTTATGTTAATTGCATTAACAACATTCTTACTTTTAATTAGAATGATTATTATGAATAATGGTGGTACCCTTGTACCAAATCGTTGGCAAGTTATCGTAGAGGGTATTTATGACCTATCTATGATGATGCCTCACGAAACTATCACGGGAAATAAAGGACAAAAATATTTTCCTTTAATTTTTAGTTTATTTTCTTTCGTATTAACTTGTAATATAGTTGGTATGGTACCTTATAGTTTTACCGCAACTAGTCATTTATCGATTACATTAGGATTAGCTTCTATTGTATTTTTTGGTTATGCTATTATTGGTATTAGAAAGCATGGTATTAGAATGTTAGAGCTTTATTACCCCGCTGGTGTTAGTTTAGTATTAGCTCCACTTATTGTACCTATTGAGTTAATCGCTCAAATATCTCGTATCATTAGTTTATCTGTACGATTATTCGCTAATATGATGGCAGGACATACATTACTTAAAGTTATTGCAGGATTTGCATGGCAAATGATGTCATTAGGTACAGCTTTATTTATTGCACACTTAGTGACTCTTGCAGTATTAACTATGTTAATAGTATTAGAATTAGCTGTTGCATTTATTCAAGCATATGTTTTTGCTATTTTAACTTGTATTTATTTAAATGAAGCAGAGAATTTACACTAAGTGTAATTAATTTAGTAAAATGATTATATATAGTTT
>Ga0115004_10004907_pt1 | contig 10651 bp, 9 predicted proteins | sample ArcticOcean_MG_C_10_FD_88737 | JGI IMG/M metagenome (GOLD analysis project Ga0115004, IMG submission 88737) | Marine microbial communities from western Arctic Ocean - ArcticOcean_MG_CB11_90 | ecosystem: Environmental > Aquatic > Marine > Oceanic | place: Arctic Ocean: Canada Basin | collected... | reverse complement strand
TAATGAGTTAGACCTTGGGATGATTGAAGGCGATTGTGATCATCCAGATTTAGAAGTTAAGCCATGGATAGCGGATGAACTTGCTATCTTTAGCGCTCCTGATCACCCTCTTGCCGAAGAAAAAAATATTACTATTGATAAATTATATAAGCAAGTATGGGTTCTTAGGGAAAAGGGTTCTGGTACTCGCGAAACATTTGATCGGGTTTTTGGAAAAAATCAAAAAAATATGACTATAAGACTTGAATTAGAACATACCGAAGCTATAAAACGTGCAGTTGAATCAGGCATTGGAATTGGATGTATATCTCGACTTGCGCTTAAAGATGAATTTAAGAGGGGTAACTTAATAGCTTTAGATGTTAAGAATATTAAATTGGATCGTTATTTTTATTTCTTGTGGCACAAGAGTAAGTATCAGGCTAATGGTATAAAACAGTTTTTAATAATGTGTAACGATATGACTGCTGGTTTAGAAAGAAGCGACCAAATCAACTTACCTATAATTACATAAGGTTATTATGATAATTAAGCGTGACGTTATGGAATATGATGTTTTAATAGTTGGTGGTGGTCCAGCAGGGCTTTCTGCAGCCATAAGAATTAAACAACTTGCAGCCAAGGAAAATAAAGAGATAAGTGTTTGCCTTGTTGAGAAGGGCGCAGAAATTGGATCACATATACTATCAGGAGCAGTTATTGATCCAGTTGCATTAACTGAGCTAATTCCTGATTGGAAAGAAAAAGGTGCTCCACTCAACACTAAAGTATCAAAAGATATATTTAATATATTTAGTAAAAAAAATAATTTAAATATACCTCACTGGTTGATGCCTCCGATTATGAGTAACAAAGAAAATTATATAGTTAGTTTAGGAGATCTATCTAGCTGGCTTTCAAAGGAAGCTGAAAATATTGGAGTTGAAATTTATCCTGGATTTAGTGCTCAGATGCCTATATTTAATTCAAATGAAGAGTTAATTGGTATTTCAACAGGTGATATGGGCAGAGACTCAGATAACAATGAAACAAGTAATTATGTAGCAGGTATTGAAATTCATGCTAAATATTCTCTTATAGCAGAAGGAACTAGAGGGTCAATTACAAAGATTATTGAAAAAAAATTAAATTTAAGAAACAATAGTGACCCGCAAAAATATGGGTTGGGATTCAAAGAAGTATGGCGTGTAGATAAAAATAAGCACCAGCCTGGACTTGTTGAACATAGTTTGGGATGGCCCCTTAAAAACGATACTGGTGGTGGATCTTTTACCTATCATTATGGTGAAAATTTGGTATCTCTTGGATTTGTGGTTCATCTAGACTATTCGAATGCATATCTTTCTCCCTTTGATGAATTTCAAAGTTTTAAAACTCATCCTAAAATTAAAGATTTATTAACTGGTGCGGAGAGAATAAGTTATGGAGCGCGGGCAATTAATGAGGGGGGCATTCAATCCTGGCCAGAATTAGCGTTCCCAGGGGGTGCATTTATTGGATGTAGCGCCGGTATGGTTAATGTCCCGAGAATAAAAGGGACTCACAATGCGATGAAATCAGGAATGTTAGGTGCTGAGGCCTGTGTTGATGCAATTTTTAAACCAGAAAGTATTAAAAATAAAACGTTAGAGCAGTACATAAAAAAAATAAAAAATTCATGGGTGTGGGATGATTTAAATTCAGTGAGAAATATTAAGCCATTAATATCAAAATACGGAACATTATTAGGGATGCTATTTGGTGGGATTGAAATGTGGTTAGCATCTTATAAAATTAACCTACCTTGGACTCTCCATCATAAAAAAGCTGACCATGAAATGCTTATAGAACTTAAAAAGTCCAAACCAATTAATTACTTAAAACCAGATGGTATTTATACATTTGATAAATTAAGCTCGATTAGCCTAAGTAATATTGGACATGAATCTAATCAGCCATGTCATCTCAAGCTAAGAGATAAAGACATTGCCATAAAAATTAATTATAAAATATATAACTCACCAGAACAAAGGTATTGCCCAGCAGGTGTCTATGAAATATTACAAGAAGGTAAAGATCTTAGGTTGCAAATAAATAGTCAAAATTGCATTCACTGTAAGGCATGTGATATAAAGGATCCAAAGCAAAATATAGATTGGGTTCCTCCCGAAGGTGGAAGTGGTCCGATATACTCAAAGATGTAAATTATACCCAGTATCTTTCAACAGTAATATTGCCAGGACTTGCTCGTCTATTTTTTTTTAAACCAAAATTATTTAAGGTTGCTGAGGTTTCCTTAATCATTTCTGGGTTTCCGCACAACATAAATTGGGAGCTCTCATTAATATTAATATTAGCGTAGCTCTGAAATTCTTTTAGTTCAATTCCTCTGGGAATTCTATAATTAAAAGAATTTATAACCTTTTCTCTAGTAACAGACTTAATATAACTTAGTTGATTAGGGTATTGTATTTTTAGCTTTTGAATAAGATCTTGATAAATTAACTCGTCTTGATATCTTACGCCATGAACTAATACGATTTGTTCAAATCTTTGCCAAGGTAAAGGTGTCTTTAAAAGTGATAAAAATACTCCGAGAGCTGTTCCAGTTGCCAGCATCCATAAGTTTTTTCCATCAGGAACCTCATCCAATGTGAAGTAACCAATAGCCTGCCTCATTACTTGAATTTTATCTCCTTTTTTCATTTGATGTAATTTTGGAGACAAGACACCATTTGGGATATTTATATAAATAATTTCAAGTAAATCATCCTGTGGAGCGCTAGCATATGAATATGACCGAGTAATTAACTCGCCATTAATCATTAAGCCGATTCTTGTGAATTGACCAGCTTGGTGGGGCATTACATTTGCTTTTATTTTCAAAGAAGCAAGATTACTAGTCCATTTTATATTTTCAGTTATTTCACCTTCTTGCCACTCTTCCATAGTATCTCTCAAATCTAACTAGATTTATTATAAAAATTTAAGTTTTTATCTAAGTATTTCAATTTATTATACTTTAAATATAAATTCATTCAGCAATGCTTTTTTTATAAAAAGCAATTACCATATCAGGATGTCTGAAAATATTGTTGAAAAAATTAACTCTATACTTCCACAGACACAATGTGGTCAGTGTAACTATCCTGGATGCAAGCCTTATGCAATTGCTATTACTAAAGGTAAAGCCGATATAAATCAATGTCCACCTGGAGGAGAAAAGGGAATCCAGAAGATTGCTAAATTATTGGGGGTTGATTTCAAACCACTAAATGAGAAATTTGGGGTTGCTAAACTAAAATCTTTAGCGTTCATAGACGAAGAGGCATGTATTGGTTGCACTTTATGCATATTAGCATGCCCAGTTGATGCGATATTAGGGGCAGCAAAAAAAATGCATACTATTATTGAAGAAGAGTGCACTGGATGTGAGCTTTGTTTAAATCCATGCCCAGTTGATTGTATTGAAATGTTTCCAGTAGTAGAAGAAAATAATAACGAAATATTTGTTCAAAAAAAATCTAATTTAGCCAGATCTAGATATGAATTTAGATTAGATAGAATAAAAAGAGATAAAAAAGAGTCAAATGTGAAGAGAAAATTGTTATCTTCGGCTAGCGAAAAATCAAAATTAATAAATGAAAAAAGGAAATCTATTTCAGAGGCTCTTGCAAGAATAAAAAAAAATGAATCCTAAAAAACGAAGTGAAATATTTGCCCTTTTAAAAAAATCTAACCCTAATGCAAAAACAGAGCTATCATATGATAGTCCATTTCAACTGCTTATAGCAGTAATTTTATCTGCTCAAGCAACTGACATCTCTGTAAACAAAGCTACCGAAAAATTATTCGATATTGCAAAAGATGCAAAAGAGCTATCTAGTCTCACAACATTAATTATCGAAGGTTATATAAATAATATTGGGCTATACAAAACCAAAGCTAAAAATATTTTATTGACTAGTCAGGTTATTAATGAAAAATATAATGGAAAAGTACCAAATGATAGAGCTATCCTAGAAAGCTTCCCGGGAGTAGGCAGAAAGACGGCAAACGTTATATTAAATACTATTTTTAATGCTCCTGTAATTGCAGTGGATACCCATATTTTTAGACTAGCAAATCGGATTAACCTTGCAGAGGGTAAAACACCACTTGAGGTTGAGACAAGACTTACTAGGTTGATGCCAAAAAATTACTTAATAGAGGCTCATCATTTACTTATTCTTCATGGAAGGTACGTTTGTAAAGCGAAAAGTCCAACCTGTACTGACTGTATCATCAGCGACTTGTGCGAGTACAAGAAAAAAACTAAAAAAGTTTTTCCATCCTAGAATCTAGCTCACCCATAATTTTTTCTCTTTCGTCATTTGAAATTGTTGTCCATTTCGAAATTTCATCTACAGTTCTAAAGCATCCGCTGCAAACCTCTTCATTGTTGTACTGACAAACACCAACACATGGAGAATTAATCTCTTTAATTTTATCATCAGCCATTATTTTAGGCGTCCATGGCAATGTTTATATTTTTTTTTGCTCCCACAAGGGCAAATGTCATTTCTTCCTACTTTTGGCTCAGAACTTCTATAAATAGTTTCTTTATCTGATTTTTTTGACTCATTATTTTTTTTATCAAGACTTTCTGTATCACTCTCATTTTTAACCTGCACCAACATAAGTACCCGAGTAATTTCAAAATTTATTGTATTAAGTAATTGTTCGAATAAAGAAAATGCTTCTTTTTTGAATTCTTGCTTAGGATCCTTTTGTCCATATGCCACCAAACCAACGCCCTGTCTCAATTGATCTAAAGTGGATAAATGCTCACGCCAATGGTGGTCGTATATTTGAAGTATGACTGACATTTCAAATTGATGAAGACCTTTTTCACCGGCCACTTTTTCTTTTTCTCGGTAATTACTTAGTCCCAATTTTTTTATTCTAGTCGCAATTTCTTCAATTTCTATATTTGGTTCTTTTTTTACCCAATCACTAACATCACATTCAATTAAATAATCTGCTTGCAATCTTTTTTTAAGTCCTGGTATATCCCATGATTCCTCAACACTCTCTAATGGAATATACTCGTACACAGTTTCCTCCATGACTTCTTCTAGTATTTTATTTACAGATTCTGTCAAATTATTACTGTCTAATATGTCATTACGATTCTCATAAATTACTTTTCTTTGGTTATTAGGGACGTCATCAAATTCTAAAAGTTGCTTCCTAATATCAAAATTCCTACCTTCAACTTTTCTCTGCGCTCCCTCAATAGATCGAGTTACCCAGTTATGCTCTATGGCTTCTCCCTTCGGCATATTCAATTTATCCATAACTGATGCAACGCGCTCAGAAGCAAAAATTCTTAGCAGGGAATCTTCTAATGATAAATAAAATGCACTAGACCCCGGGTCTCCTTGGCGACCAGACCGCCCTCTTAATTGGTTATCAATCCTTCTAGACTCATGCCTTTCAGTTCCAATAATATGAAGCCCTCCAGCATCAATTACCTTCTTTTGTCTTTCCTTCCAGTCTTTAGTTATTAACTCTATCTCTTTATTTTTTTTGACTTTATCAAATTTTTTATTATTTTTTATTACTTCAATGTCAGGCTCAATATTTCCACCCAAAACAATATCAGTTCCACGACCAGCCATATTTGTGGCGATAGTTATCATGCCTGGCTGCCCTGCTTGAGCGATAATATATGCTTCTTTTTCATGCTGTTTTGCATTTAACACATTATGTTTTAATTTAGCCTTTGTTAGTATCTTTGCAACTAGCTCAGAATTTTCAATAGAAGTTGTTCCAACCAGAACTGGTTGTAATCGCTTGTAGCAGTCTTGAATGTCCTCAACAACAGCTTTGAATTTTTCATCTGACGTTCGGAATATTTTATCCATTTTATCTATGCGCACGGTTGGTCGATGCGGAGGAATAATAATAGTCTCTAGCCCATAAATTTGGTTAAACTCAAATGCTTCTGTATCAGCTGTCCCAGTCATTCCCGAGAGTTTCGAATACATACGAAAATAATTTTGAAAAGTTATACTAGCAAGTGTCGAATTCTCTCTCTGAATTTTAACGCCTTCTTTTGCCTCAACTGCTTGATGAAGACCACTTGACCATCTTCTTCCAGGCATCATTCTTCCTGTAAATTCATCTACAATTATGATTACATTATCCTTAACAACATAATCCTTATCTTTAGTAAATAAGAAATGTGCCCTTAAGGCAGAGCTCACATGTTGAATTAAAATTATATTAGCTGCTTCATAAAGATTAGAGTCTTTACCAAGGGCACCTAACTTTACAAGCAAGGCTTCTGTTTTTTCGTGTCCTTCTTCTGAAAGAATTGCTTGGTGACCTTTTTCATCAAGCCAAAAATCACCCTCACCCTCTTCAGTTTCCTGACGAGTCAAATTAGGAACGATCTTATTAATTTTTTCATATAAATCAATATTATCTTCAGCTTGACCAGAGATAATTAATGGAGTTCTAGCCTCATCAATAAGAATAGAATCAACTTCATCAACAACAGCATAATGAAGGGGGCGCTGGACCCGCTCACCATTATTATAAACCATATTATCTCTTAGATAATCAAAGCCAAATTCATTATTAGTTCCATATGTAATATCTGCTTCATATGCCAGTTTTTTTTCTTCGACGGGCATTTTTGATAGGTTAATTCCTACGCTGAGACCTAAAAATTTATAGAGTTTCCCCATCCACTCAGCATCTCTTTTTGCTAAATAATCATTAACTGTAACTAGATGAACCCCTTGTCCAGAAAGGGCATTTAAATAAACTGATAATGTTGCAACAAGCGTCTTGCCTTCACCAGTTCGCATTTCAGAAATTTTACCTTCATGAAGTGCTATAGCGCCCATCAATTGTTCATCAAAATGACGCATACCTAACGAACGAACACTGGCCTCACGCACATATGCAAAAATTTCAATTAATAACTCATCTAATGTTGCACCTTTTTTTAATCGCTCTTTAAACTCATTAGTTTTCTTCTTGAAATCTATATCCTTAAGTTTCTTGATTGAAGGTTCCAGCGCATTAATCTGATTTACTTTTTTTGAATACTCTTTTAAAAGTCTCTGATTACGACTTCCGAATATATTTTGTATGAATTTTTTTAACATAATTTTATTTTTTTAAATATTTACGTGGGTCTAATGAATTACCATCAAGTCTTATTTCATAATGCAAATGTGGCCCTGTTGACCGACCTGTATTTCCAACTAATGCGATAACTTCTCCCTTAGTTACTAAGTCACCTGATTTCACAAGAAGTTTCGAGGCGTGGGCATATCGTGTTTCGAGACCACCACCATGCTGTATTTTTACGTATTTACCGTAATGTCCAGCATGCTTTGCCTCAATAACGATACCACTTGCAGTAGCTCTAATCGGTTCGCCATGCGCAGCTGAAAAATCTATCCCTTTATGAAATGCTCGTGTACCGATGATCGGGTCATTACGCCATCCGTATCCAGATGAACAGCAGGGTATATTAACAGGCTTAAGGGATGGAAGTGTATCTTTTAAAACTGAATCCTTTAACAAAATTGATTCCATAGTGTTGTAAAGATCTTCTCTAGCTTCTACTTTTATCATTAATCTCGTAATTTCTTTATTAAGCTCCTTACTTGTCAGAATTAAATTTTCAAAAGCCCCTCCGCTAGTTTTATCTTTTTTTTCATTAAGCTTTGGTATTTTTTCCTTACCAACTATCTGTTTTTTTAGGATCATTTGAAGCCTTTCTGTCTGGCTATCAATATGCATTATTCGCGAATATAGCTCGCCCATTTGATCGACGTAAACACGCAATTGATTTTCATAATCTAATTTCGCTTCACTTATAAACATTTCTGAATTGACTGAATTTTCTCCGTAGACTGAAATTAGCCTTTCATTATTGGATTTAACATAAAAATAAGTAAGGGCAATATTCGAACACAAAAAAATAAATAAAATTAACAAAAGGGCATTAATACTAATCACTTTTGTTTTTGTTAGATTCTTACCTAAAAAAAGTATCTTCATGAAGCATATATATTTAAATAAATAATGTAGCATTATAGTATGGAACCAATCAAAAAATTATTTGAGAGCAATTTTTTTTTAGAAATCAGTAAAAGAAAGAAATATCTTGAATTGCTTCAAAAAAAAATATCCCTCTTTATTCCAGATGAATTAGCTTCATTGGTTCGTATCAAAAATCAGATTGGAAAGACTCTTATTGTTGAAGTAAAATCTAATGTTATTGCCCATAAGTTAAAGCTTCATGAAAATAAAATTCTTGATGCAATCAATAAAAATTCAGAGCAAAAAAAAATTCTCGATAAAATTAAAGTGCGAATTATCATTCAAAATATAAAAATTGATAAAAAATTAAGAGTTAAACCCAACTATCCAATAAAAAAACTTCGAGATTTGGTTAATTCAATTAATGATTCCCCCCTAAAAACTACTTTAAATAAACTAATCAAGACTAAGGATGGTTGAATATTTTATTCTAATGACAGTAGGTAGTTTTATTGGTGTACTTATTGGGATGTTTGGAATTGGTGGGGGGCTAATAATTGTTCCTGTTATTACTTATACCTTAATGGGCTTTCATAATTACTCCTTTGATCAGGCTCTAATTTCAGGGATTGCAAGTTCCTTAGCTTCAATAATTCTTAGTGGTTTAATTTCTACTGCTTCACATCATTCCAATAAAAATATTGATTGGAATATTGTTAAAAAATTTGTTTTTGGAGTGATTATAGGCTCGTCTTTAATAGGGTTTTATCTATCACAACTCCCAATAGATTTTATTAGATGCATATTTATTCTTTATTTATTTTTTGCTGCGTATAAGATCTTATTTTTCAGTAAAGCATCTCATAAAAAAATATCTGTACATTTTAATTTTAGTAATTTGATTGGATTATGCTTTGCATCACTTTCTGGATTGATTGGTATTGGAGGTGGCACGTTATTTGTCCCCTACCTAACCTCAAAGGGTATTTCTATGAGGTTAGCTATTGGAATCGCAAGCTGTCTCGGTTTATTTATAGGGTTATGCTCATCTATTACATTACTTTTATCCTGGGATCTTACCTCAGCTAATACTCCTGTATCAATGTTAGGACCGATTTATATACCAGCTATAATATTTTTAACCCTTCCAAGTTTAATCTTTATTAATTTATCTGCTGGCTGGCTTCAGAAAATTTCAGATAAAAATATTCGAAGAGGGTTTGCATACCTTTTAATTTTTATTAGCTTTATGATGATTTTAAAAAACTAATACTCTCTAATACTTATCACCAAGCATAAATATATTTTATAGTTATATTAAAGAAGGTATAATTTCACTTTTTTTACTTCTAGAAGTCTAAAGACCTTTAGATTGAAATACCCTTAAAATTGGAGGAAATATGACAATAACTGAATTATCTGTAGTTCAAATCGCCCTGGGAGCCGCGGTTCTTGCAATTCTTTATGGCGCCATAATGTCAAAATGGATTATTGGTTTGCCTGCCGGGAATGCAAAAATGAAGAGTATAGCCGAAGCCATTCAAAAAGGAGCTTCAGCATACCTTGCCCGTCAATATAAAAGTATTGCAGTAGTAGGTATTATATTAGCAGTGCTTGTTGGTTACTTTCTTGGTCAAGCCACTGCTATTGGATTTGTTATTGGTGCAGTCCTGTCAGGCTTATGTGGATTTATTGGTATGAACGTCTCAGTTCGTGCAAATGTTAGGACAGCACAAGCAGCAACAAAAAGTTTACCTCAAGCATTTGATGTCGCATTTAAAGGTGGTGCTATTACAGGTATGTTAGTTGTTGGTTTGGGTCTTTTAGGTGTTGCTGGATTCTACGAGTACCTTGGCGGATCATCTATAACTTCTACCAAAGCACTTAATCCACTTATTGGTTTAGCATTTGGTTCATCACTGATATCAATTTTTGCTAGATTAGGTGGCGGTATATTTACTAAAGGTGCTGATGTGGGTGCTGACCTTGTAGGTAAAGTAGAAGCAGGCATTCCTGAAGACGATCCTAGAAACCCTGCAGTGATTGCAGATAACGTTGGTGATAATGTTGGTGATTGTGCTGGGATGGCAGCTGACTTATTTGAAACTTATGCAGTAACAATTATTGCTACAATGGTTTTAGGTACATTGATGGTATCAGATGCTAATGGCGTACTTTACCCTCTTATGCTTGGTGCTGTTTCAATTGTAGCGTCAATTATTGGCTGCTTCTTTGTAAAGGCCAACGCTAAGATGGTTAACGTTATGCCAGCACTTTATAAGGGGTTAGCAGTAGCAGGAATCCTTTCAGCAATTGCATTTTATTACGTAACTCTTGATATGTTCCCACAAGGAATAACTATTGACGGCTCAGTGATTCCAGCAATCAATTTATTCTACTCGGCTGTTGTAGGCCTTATACTTACCGCTTTATTGGTAGGAATTACTGAGTACTATACTGGAACAGAATACAAGCCTGTTAAGCATATAGCTAAAGCTTCTGAAACAGGTCATGCAACAAACATAATAGCTGGTATTGGTATCTCAATGAAATCAACAGCCCTACCAGTATTATCAGTATGTGCTGCTATTTTTGCTTCAAATGCTTATGCCGGTCTTTACGG
>Ga0115004_10004906_pt1 | contig 10652 bp, 5 predicted proteins | sample ArcticOcean_MG_C_10_FD_88737 | JGI IMG/M metagenome (GOLD analysis project Ga0115004, IMG submission 88737) | Marine microbial communities from western Arctic Ocean - ArcticOcean_MG_CB11_90 | ecosystem: Environmental > Aquatic > Marine > Oceanic | place: Arctic Ocean: Canada Basin | collected... | reverse complement strand
TCTTAAAAATCACGCCGTTAAAAAATTTGAGCGAATAAAGGCGTAGATTTATGCTACACCTGTAATCATTATCACAAATAATACTGTGCACGGTGCAAACATTTTTTAACCCTTAAACTAGAGAAACCCTAAACCATTCCATAGGGTGACCAAATTCTCGCTGCCCTTCCGAAAGGATCCAAACCTTACTGTTCATATTCACTCACGCCTATGCGCACTGTGTTTAAAAATAAAGAACAAAACGAACATGCGCACTGAAGTGATCCAACAAAAACCAAAACGCGCCAGTAATACAAGTAATCGATTCACTGAAGCGAAACAAGATAACTCGCTCATGATTTCCTCAGAAGAGCGAGCACGGCTTTCGATGAAATCTGTGATCTTGCCCGTGAACCCTTCCACTGTACAGAGGAGGCTCAGGACGAACTTTGAAGGGAAGAGGAAGATGAACTCGAACGCCGTGAAGTTCTCTTTGGATTTAGGGACGATTCAGGGCATCGATGAAGGCGAATTTAACGATGGTCAGAAGAAGTGGAGATTAGCCGATCAACGAAGGTACGTTTTTGCGTCAATACGAACGCTCTCTCTCTCTCTCTTGTTCATTGCTTTGATGTGATCACATTTCAAATCAGTACATAGGCGAGAGATTGGGGAAAAGGTTGTTTTTTGTTGCCTACTTTTTTTGTGCAACGCGCTTTGGGTATTTTCTTTTTACCGGTTCTGTTTATGAAGGCGTGAACTGTGCGTACCAACACTTGCGCGCTTTCTTGTTTTATGTACTGAATCGAACGTATTTCTGTTTTTACGCGCGTGATTAGGACGATATTATCGAGGACGAAGACGTTGTTCAGATTCTTAGGCCTAGGGCACATGCGAGGCGTCGGCATGGACCTACCGTACAGACAACGATTTCAATTCTTGCTCGAGTTAATATATGGCGAGACGTTTAGGCCGAAGGCGTTTTGGTCTAGGCACCCGGACCCTGACGAGTTCTTCTTCGCGTTGTTTAGACTCGCGAGTCCGAAGACGATGACGAAAGGGTCGTTCGTCGGGGACGTTTTTGAGTTAAGCGCCGAGACTTTACATAACGAAGTGAACGAAAAGGCTTTAGTTAGACTCGGCGTGCAAAAAGAGGCTTTGTTGAATTTGTTTCGCACGAACGCGGCTGTTGAGCACCCAGAGGAGCAAGGAAGGACGGTTAATGGTGTGAAGAAAGAGGCGAAGGATTCTGCATCTGTTCAAATTGATGGTGCGGCAGAAACAAAAGCGGCGTCGGCTGCTAAGAATGTCTCCTCGGCGCAATCTAAGTCGAGTTTGTACGTTCCAATACCTGACGAGGAGTCGTCTTATAGACCAATTATTCCGGATGGATGGACGCCGGGGCCAACGAGGGGCAAGCGTGATCGTGGATCGAAAGGGCACTCTGGGATTTTTATGATAGCCGAAGGGACTAATCCGAGCCCACACGCGGCGACTTTCAAAGTGAAACTCGAAACAAAGCTCTCTGAAGTTAAAGTTAGACCACCACCGCCGGCGAAGAGGGAGAAAATACCTGATATAGTTGTACCAGCGTGGCCGACAACGACAACGACGGTGACGACGGCGACGGCAACGGCGGCGGGAGAAGTTACTACATTGCCTCCACCGGCTAAGAAGCAAAAGACTCAGAAGACCGCTCCTCCTCCTATTGCTGCCGCGGTCGAAAGTTTTCCAGCGATCGTGAAAACAAAACAACCGCGCAATAAGAGACCTCGAACGACGAAGAGTCTAATTAATAATAATATGCGAATGACTAATTTGGACGGTTTAGTCGAAGCGGCTATGGCGCTCGATAATAACAAAGAAGAATTAGAGAGACAAGACCAACGAGAAGAAGAAGAACGTCGCGAAGCAGGGAACGTTCGTAATGACGATAATGAACGAATGATGATGACAAACATTCAAGATACTCATAATCCATCGTCATCTTTCTTATCATCAAAGCATCAAAGTATGAAATTACACAAGCTTCAGAATGAGCACGTTTTTGGAGTTGGAAAAGCGAACGACGTTGAAATTAAAAACGCAGGGAAAAGTAATAAATATCAAACTCCGATGAAAGACGAATTAGATGGCGGAGTATCGGAAACAAAAATACGCAGAACAGAGGTTGTCGATGACGATGACTTTGATGACGCGATCCCGACGCTCCCTCTCGACGACGACGATTTAGATCAGTGGGAAAAATTTGACGCGTGGCGAGCACCGCTCGAAGAAGATGATGCCGATTGTCGAGCGAAAAATCGAACGGAAATCGACAGAACCGTTGATGTCTATTCAATGTTTGAGCAAATGAATGATTTAAGAAGTCCAATCAGTTCTCAGCAACATCACGGTCATCATAATCATACTCAAAACGCTGGCGGTAGCGGTTCAATGGCGGCAAACCCGATTTTGAGAGATGCCACTGCTCGCGCTCAAAAATTGTTAGGCATTGAGTATGTTTTGAAAGGGATGCGAGGTGATTTGGAGCAATGCTTGGACGATGAACAAAGTTTAGCGTCTGCAAAGTTCCATCTTGACAAAATTGGAGAAATTATAGGACGCAAAATGAACCAAGCTCTTGGATGATGAGTGATTTGTGCCTGAAGAGAGGGAAAGGAAAATAACTTGTACTAGTTGTATAAAATTACCTGAAAAAGTGATCATCATTGTATTAATTTCATAATTATAACTACTACTACTACTACTACTACTACTACTACTACTACTAAACTCTATTAAACTCTGCTACTAAGCTAACGTGATCGGATGGATAACGTGCATTAGGTAATGTATGACCTTTATTAATTTTAGGCGTTTCTAAAACTCGATGGACTTTCAACACCTCTTCGTCGAAGAATATGTAATCAGTTGTACCACAAAACTTTTGATGAAGCGATGTGAATATCGGTTCATTTTGCATCGCAATCTTATATGCCGATTGCATGACGCTAGTTTTTGGATATTTTAGCCGCGCGATCCCCTCTTCGTTGAACACATTTTCATAACTCTCCTCGGCGACGAAAGAAGGATCCCAACTCTTCAAGTTCAAGTTCTCTTCATCATCATCATCGGCAATCATATCATCGTCATCATTCAAATATCCACCCATATTTCTTCGATTGCAAGACTCCTTTCGAAATCCACTAGATGCCTCGGTCATGACTTTATATAGCGCAGAATTGGGCAAGAAATTACCATCTATTGCAATCAACTTTGCCGCCGCACATTTCATTTTACGTCTCACGGTCTCGATCGTATTCATGAACTTCTGTAACTGCGCGAGTTTCACGAAACCATTTTTTGGAGCAAATAACAAATGCGCGTTACCTACTACGAAAACGTCGTCGTTCTCTTTCAGCGATTTCAACGCGCAAATCAAACCAAAACATCCGAAACATCGCTCGCTCACGCTCACGTACTTCTTTAACGTAAACTTTTCCCTCTTCCAAAATATCGCACACCCATCCGTCTTCCCTTTTCCCTTCCTCGCGAATCGATATTCGTACTCGTTACCGATACCGTCGCTAATCTCTTTGATCCGGAAAAAATCAACCTCTTGCAAACAAATCAAATCAGAGTCGGTTTCCTTTATCTCCCGCTGAATCTTATTCAATCTTCGAGCGAACTTCATCTCTTCCGAGCTCTTATTCCTATACAGCTCGTGTTTATATTTCTCCGCCGCTCGTTCGCTCAGGATATTGTACGAACATATTCTCACTACAGTTCCAGCAGTCCCTTCTTTCGCTCGTCCCTCGTCGTTCATAACATGCGAACGGTTAACCGCTCGTATCCATCGTCGACGACTCGTTTGTTCGTTATCGTTTTCGGTCGTTTTTCGTTTTCGTCGCTTCATATCTATAGGCGATGCGCAATTATTGCGCGTTTAGTTTCTCGTCTCTCTCTATTTACGGACGCAGCAGCGGACGAAATGGAACTCATTGTTGTGCGCGATTCTTTTTCTTTCACCTCGTTGTGGTACTCGTAGAAATGCTGCTGCTGGGAAACGAATTCTGAGCCGTAAAGTTCGAATCACAAGAACGGGCTGGGCTAATGAATTACACGCTGTAAAGATCGAATTACAAAGACAGCAGGGGGGGTAATTTTGTTCAGAGCTGTGAAGGAAACGTGCTTCACAGTGTAACGGTGTCGAATTTCGGTCGTGAAATTTGAACTTCACAAAAACAAACTTATTCGCGGAAGCTTCCTATTCCCTATAACGTGCTTTGGGTAGTTTAGGGTTTCAGTATAAATTCAAAAAAAGGGAAACATTAGAAATGACCAATCATAAAATCAACGCGCGCGCGCGCATAATATTGAACTAACGAATTTCGATCGAAACATCGATATGCCAAAACTGATTCGCGAGACGATGAACGACGAGAACGACGCGGAAAACGAGTCAAATTCGAGACCTGTGCGAAGCGAGCGACTTTCGAAATCTATCGAATATTCATCACAACCGAACTATACAGTTGAAACCGTTAAAGAAGACGAAGAAGAAGAAGAAACTGAAGAAGAGGAATGGGATGAGGACGAGGATATCAGCGATGCGGCGAGAGATTTGTTCTTGACGAAGATAATCACGACGCATAAGCGAGCGATGAAATCGAGCGAACTCGAACGCGCGAGATTACGAGACTTATTATTCTCCAGTGAAGACAGATGCGAAGAGTTACTGGAGATGAATGAGAAGCTAGAGAAACGAATCGAGCGCGAACGAGTTTCGCACTTGAATGAGATTCGAGAGATTAGAGCAACGAATGAAACGAGAACGAAGGCGGAGAGCGATGTAGCGAAAGATCGGTCGGCTTGTGCACGACTAGAGGCGAACGTGGAGATTCTTTCTCGGCAATTGGAGAGCTTAAGGGTGAGAGAACGAGCGAGAGAGCTCGAGATTGAGCGCTTAAGAGACGAGAACGTTAAAGCGTTAGGGGTTGGGCAGCACGTGCGGGAACTATTCGATGAACGAGGATATGAGCAAGAGAGAGAGATTCAAGCAAACGTCATTGCTGAATCTTTCGCCTTAGAAGTGAGGAAATTAAAGGAAAAGGTAAAAATGTACGAAAACGCGCGAGCGCGTGAGAAAGAATTTAGTAAGAAAGATGTAGTACAGGGAGAAACGACGCAAACGACGACGACTTCGTTGTTTAGTGATGATGACGACGAAAATAAAGATGATGATGATGAATTACCGAGAGCAGTGGCGCCTCCGACGTTGCGTGAGAAATCTTTGCCATCAAAAGATGAATCTCCTTTCGGTGCAATGGATTCTGAAGGGCGCGTGAAGTTAGCAATCTCGCGATTAGGTATAGCTACATTATTACCACCGAGGCGTATATTTTTAGCTGATGATTCATTGTAACAAGAAAAAAACAATTAAGAAGATGGTTTGCGTTTCCTACTCACAATTACTTGTTGTTTTTCCTTCGAAGCTGCGCAACACACACCGCATTTCACGTACTCAGAATGCAACGGTAAAACGAAATTAAACTTTTCAAACCAATCCGCTCGTTCTGCTTTTTCGAACTCAGCTCCCGAAGAACATGTATCGCAATATGCGTAACCGCATTCAACACATCTCAGTGTTGTTTTGCATTTATCGCCGTTGTTAATCACATCGTCGCTTTTGTCACCGCAGACCGCGCATTTGTGCGCAGGACACGTCCATGGATCGCCCGTTTTCGGCGTTGCAAGCACTCGCGCGCAACCCGCAGACCCGGCGTTCGGACACTTTGAACACTGCAACCACATAGACGCAGCTTCTACGGGCAACCACGCTGGTGGTATAGCTTTACAACCGTCAACTGATTTGCACTTGTAGCAAAAGTTATCGTGGTGTTCCGGTGGAAGGACCGTGTAAGGATCATTCTTTGGTCGCTGCTTATTGATAATAACGCTTTCTTCTTCTTCTTTTCGTGCTTTGATGGTCGCATCATCGACCGCAGGTCTGAGTTCGACTTTCGGTTCACATTTAAGTATGATATCACTGACAATCTTCCTTACGACGATGTCTTCTTCTTCTTCTTTTTCATCTTTCTTCGTTTCTGCCATGTTGTTTTTGTTGTTCAAAAACACGAGCGGAATACAATCATTCGCTCGCGTTTCACAATGCGCAAGCTTTGGAATGACGATATCTTCCGCTTCTTTAGCGTCGCAATTAAATAAGACACAAACGTGCGTGCCACGAGTAAGTCGTGGAGCTTTCTTCAATCCATTCAAACTGACGATGCCAACTTTAGGTTTCGTTGTATCTTTAAAAGCGACGGCGTCTACGAGTCGAGCGCCAAAGTTTTCAACCGTTGGATCGAGAATGACAATATCATTTTGAAACTTATTTACCAACGCACGAAATTGAATATCGCTATCAAACTCGGCGTTTAATACGAGCAACGTTCTAGCGATTGAATGCGTCGCGATCGTATTCGCAAACTTGAACGCACCAAACATGTCAGCGACGCAATGTATGTCTTTGATATGCACAAAAGACTTTCGCATGGATTCCGTCGTAAACTCGCCTGCTTTCATTGTCGGAAACATTAATTCGTTCTCCACTATGACGGTGAGCATTTTGCGCGCTTCTTCATCTTTTTCAGCGGAATCACCTAATTGCACGTCCGATTGTGCCCATACAGATACAGGCGTGGTAACTGACGAAGCCTCTAAACATAGTTTGTGTATCTTTTGAAAGAGTTCGCGGAAATTTTCACCGCTCGGTGGCGGACGCATTAATACGACGCGTTTTGTTTTCAAACAATGTTCAAAAGTCTCGTCGTCGAAATGCGACTTCCATTTTTCAAATCCAGACCATCCATCAAAACTTGCACTGGCAAACGAGCGATTTCTATTCATCGTGAACATATCACTCTTAAGAACCTTTTCGTAAAAAATTTCAGATGTTGCGACTAAAACATCAAAGGACGATTTTTGAAGCGTGTGGCACTTTTGCTGGTTGCACGCATCAGCGTTGTTCAACACCGCAATTTGACGTAGCTTTGGACAGAATTTTGCGAGGTCTGCTATCCAATTCAATGCATCTAATCTATCGTCGCATATTATAACGTGCGGCTTATCACCTTGTACAGACATCGATGCGAGCACACTTAAACGCTTACCAAAACCGGAAGGTAAATCGAGCACGGTAAGTGCGATTCCGAGAAATTGGTTACGAGTAACCATATCTCTCGCGACGACGCGTTGAGCGACGGTCATTAATTTCCACGGTTCGGTATATTTGAGCGTTCCTGAAATCTCTAAAGCTCCGTAAGCCGTTTTAATGACTTTTTCTAAAGATAGTTTTTCTGGACTATATACTTCTTCGAGAATCGTTTGATTCAAATGAATTTCCACAAAATCTTTTTCATAGAGCGAAAGAATTGCAGGCGAATAGCTACACATGATTGCAATTGCGCGACCGATTGACGATTTCGCTCCAAAGACAATGCTTTCGACAGTTTCTGTTGTAAGACCTTCGATAGCACCAGGCTTGCCTTTCTTCTTCGGAAGCTTTGTTGGCACGAAAGCTGAAGATTTTGGTGTATTATTCAGTGGTATCGAAACCACTTTCTCGCTAACTTTGTTTTCCACTATCACTTGCCGTGGCTTTTTGATTTTGTTCACTAATGGAATAAATTTCGGTACGCTCTCTTTCGCGATGAAACCTTGCAATTGGTTTGACTGACTTGCGGCGGCATTTTGCAAACCCCAAAAGACGGTGCCCCCGGTCAAATATGCGTCGTTGACATCGGTATCTAACGGCAATAAACAAATTTCGCGTCTTTTCTGTAACCATCGATCGCCAGAATGCGTGGAACAGAAAACCATTGGCTGCCCCGTGCCTGCGCGACGGAGCCAAGAGTTCTTGGTTCCTCTCGCGCACAAGGGATGAAACGCTTTATAACATTTATTCATAGAACATTGCGTGCAAGCGCCTTCTTCTTGACAAATCTCGCACTTGAGCGACATTCTAGTGCTCGTAAGCTTTGAAACGTCTATGCGAAGCATGGATGAACCTTTTTCTGAAGCTAATGCATCGGTTTCTTTTGTAAATGAAATCTCTGGTAACGTCAACGCGCACGCGACGTGCGCGTGGTATCCGGGAGCTCGCCAATTCGTAGGAAACTTTGATTTCGGTTTTATTCTAGCGAGCACGCCCCTTGGTACTGGGCACAGAGCGCACATGCCGCGACCGTTTTCGATTAGATTTGAGACACCATCTTCGCATCCAGCACATAACCATTCCCCGTCTGGTATATTTTCAATCCCGTAGCAACTCGCATGAACTTGTGCGTCGCATCCGTCACATAAAAGAATTTGATCATTCACGTCCCAGTAATCCATGATTGGTTCGTTGCATACGTGACATGCGTCTGGTTGTTTCCATACTACTTTTTGAATATACTGCGAAGCCACTTTAGGTGCAACTTTATTTTTGGTTGGATCACGTCGTTGGTGATGTGGGATTCTATCAGTATTATCGTCGTCGCTATCGTCGTCTGAGCTCGCGGCTTCGCCAAACTCTTTTTTCAATTTCTTTCTCATTTCGCGTCTTTGCATGCGCATGCCAATTTTTGACTCTATTAACATCGCCCCATTCGGTTTCTGTTTCATCTCCAACACTAAGGAAATTTGCAAAGCTCTTTCAGCGAATTGAAGCTTCTCGGCGGCGGTTTTCGCTTTTTGAGTCGCATTCTCAAACGCCTCTCTCGCTTTCTCCAATTTCTTCTCCGCGAAAGCTTCCGTCGCAGCCGCCGCGCAAGACATAAACACCCACTTATTATTATTTTCATTCGATTCATTATATTGCGATTGATGTTCTTGATTTCTAATCTCGCTTAATCTCGCCTCGACGACTCGTATGATATCCTTCGCGCTCGGAATATTAAACGAGACTTTATTTGCGCTTTTCTTCTCCAACATCTCGCGTAAAAACGTAATCTCTTCATCTAGCTCATCTTCATCATCTTCCTCTTCGTCTCCATCACTCTCATTAAACCCGCTCTTCCTCGCTTCATCGAACGCCTTTTGCACGAACACTCCTTGTTTCTCAAATCTTTCCAAACAAAGTTTCACGCTCATTTGTTCTCTCCTCCTCTTCTTCTTTTTCTTCTCACGCTGCTGCTGATCATCATCATCATCATCATCGAAATCAACGAAATCTAAATCATCCTCATCGATCTTCAACGCTCCCACTTTCTCTTCTTCTTCTTCTTCTTCTTCTTCTTCTTCTTCTTTCGCAAATTCTTCTCCCTCTTTTGCAAAGTTTTTCAATTTTAAGATTTCTTCTTCGCTCTCGTCCTCGGTCTCCTCTGCGTTATTAGTATTATTATCACGAACGTCGTTCAGTTGCGTAACTGTTGAAAGACGGCGCTCGATGCAATTATCTAAATCGCATTCGCGCTCCTTCTTCTGCTTCTTCTTCTGCGCGAGATCTGCGAGCAGTGATGACATTTCTCTTAATCAATTAATTAATTAAAAGTGTGCACTAATGAGCGTGATTTTTTCTTATGAGCAGATAGTTATCTCACGTTTTTCAATGGCAAAACACACTAAAAAAGGTATTTAATTACACAGATGAGTACCGGTTCAGTCGATTATGCATACGTATACATGAATAATATAAAAAAGAAAATAATGTTACCATTAAGCGAGCTCTTCTTGGTCATCGTCGTCTTCACCGGTGAAAACATCGCGTTCGATTTTTTGGTAAAATAAGACGTACCCGTGCTCGCTACTGCCTTGCGAGTAATTGTCATTATTCGAGCGGTAGGTATCGTACGCGTTATCGGCGAAGTCGTTTGTCGAGTTTACGTTTTCGTAAGAGCCGAATACGGTTTCTAAGTCGTCTATGGACATGTCTTGTACTGAGTCGTCGTCGAACATGACCCAACGTTCGCTAGCGCCACCGGATGGTTTGTACGAAGACGTTCTCGCGAAGCATACGTAATGACCGTGGTTCGGTCCAGAACCGATGTGTACGACGACGGCGAAGAGGGAGTATAAATCATCAGTGGACGTGGAGTCTTGGGAAAGGTTTGGAAGTTTTAATTCGCGCGAAAATGCAACGCGATGGTTTAGCTTTTGCATTCTATCGACGGATTCGATGTATTTGAACCGCTTTAGATGTAAAGCTAAAACGTTCGGAGCGGTTCTTATGAGCAATCGTTTATGCGCTTCGTGTAAACCTGAACACGCGTCACATTGAAACTTATCCTCGCCGCCAAGTAACTCGCTCGCGGAGTAATCGATTAAGCACTGTTGTATAGAAGAATTAGCTTTCACCTCCACGGAAACATCAATGAATGACTCCGCACGCGAAGTCACGTTTTCGCACCATAGACATCGAGTTTCGTTCACGGATTCGCCTTGGAAAACTTCGTGTACCCAAGTTTGCTTTTCTTTCCCGCCGTCGTTATTGATTGTGATTTTCCGCATTAAAGCATCGCTTATGCCACCACTCTTTGATGACGTAGTCGCTTTATTATTATTAGTATTATTACTATTATTATTACTATTATTATTCGCGCCGATACCAATATTACTCTGCGTACTCTGATCCGAATTCCTCGAATTCCTCTCCGAATCGTAATTATCCTTAACCTCGTCGCGTTCCTTCTCCAAGATCTCGCAAC
>Ga0115004_10004904_pt1 | contig 10654 bp, 5 predicted proteins | sample ArcticOcean_MG_C_10_FD_88737 | JGI IMG/M metagenome (GOLD analysis project Ga0115004, IMG submission 88737) | Marine microbial communities from western Arctic Ocean - ArcticOcean_MG_CB11_90 | ecosystem: Environmental > Aquatic > Marine > Oceanic | place: Arctic Ocean: Canada Basin | collected... | reverse complement strand
GTTCATAAATCGCTCTTGATCACGCACAGGAGGCGTGAGCGTATCCCTGTTTCATAGATTGAGCGAGTCGTTTTGTGTTCACGGAAAGCTCTTGGGAGTACGTTTTTATCTTTATTCGAACGAAGCGACGAACGAGGGAGGATAATTGATTGAATAAGTGAACCGTAGTGTACACTGTTTCGTTATATTATTACTACTATTACTACTATTATTATTGAATATATATATATCTATATATATATCACACATAACGAAGCGAATCGGATTCTTCAAAGTCGAACATGGAGGGCTTATCGTTAAGACCTGAAGGAGCACAGAAAGAGGCCTGGGAAACGGTACCATCGAAAGAGCAGAAGAAGACGCAACAATCATCGAACTCTGGATGGCGCGAAGAAGACGATCGAGAATTCACCAGGGTCGATAGACATTCGCATCATAATAATTCAGCGAGAGATCAACAACAACAACAACGAAGATCTTCGATCGATCGCGAAGGAGGAAATACGTTTCCGCAATCGAAAAGAGAGTATAACGAAGCCGGCGATGGGGGAAAGGGTTCGTATACTAGAAGAGATAACGTTATTGGTGTAGGTTCTAATACTAAAGATTTCAATAATAATAACCCTTCTTCTGGACCGAGAGGGTATGAGAAGAGGGGCGCGACTTCGACGCAGGGAGCGAATGACTTTTACAACAACAACAACAACAACCGCGGCGAAGGAGGTAACCGCTCGAACAGAACGAACGATTATGGTCCAGGGAGACCAAATCAAAACAGGTCTGGGTTTTCAATCGGGAGAGGACGTGGTATGGGTCGAGGAGGCGCTGGACAACACAGTGGTCCTGGAGGTGGTGGTGGCGGCGTCGGCGGATTTCAAGTAGATTCTTCGCAGCCATTCGCGACCGGATTTGACGAGAAGGACTTGGAAGCAGAACAAACAATGAGTTGCGTTTCGGAAAAGTTTGAAAAGTCTATTAAAGAGCAATCTGCCGAGTTCGAGAAATTGTTCAAAGACGAACGAGAATCGAATCCGGATAGAGAACATATTGATCATATTTACAGTGCCGTGGAGTTGGTGAAGATTTTGAGAGATTTAGAACAGGCAAATAAGTGCGAGTTACCAGCAGAGGTTGATAAAGACTCAGTGCCATTGAAATCAGTGCAACCAGGGGACATTCTATGGGATTTAACCATGTTTGCAAATCGCGCAAAGAGCGCTGCCCCATCGACTAATCCAAGCAAACAAGCTTGGAAAGAGGGCGACGAAAGAACGAGAGGAAAGAAAGGCGATATTGGCGACGGGAAAGGCGCGTATTCATACCAAGGAAGAGATGACGATACGCCAGAGTGGGCGAAGGAAAGCAATTCGTTGAAAGATCGCACGGATGTTGGAGATTTCTTTTTAGGAAGCGCAATGCCTGCACTTACTGAGGAAGAAAAAAGACAAATGCGAGCCGAGATTTCATCCGGAGTGACGAGGAAAGAGGCTAGAGTCGTCCCCGAAAATGATTCAATTGAACAACTCGACGAAGCGAGTATCAACGCGTTGAACGAAGATACATTCTCGCAAGATATTCGTGTGGAACTTCAGGAGCAAGAAGCTATGAAACAACAGGGACAACCTAGACAACAGTCGCGATTGTTTAGTGCGCCTTTGGAGGAAGATTCACCAAACGTAGCATCTGGCGGTGGATTCTTTGGAGATTTGAACGCACCGAATATGCAGCAGCAACAGCAAGCGCTCGAACAACAACTTCAGATGCAACAACAACAGCAACAGCAACAGCAAATACCGATTCCCATGAATTGGATGTACTTGGACCCAGCCGGTGCACCGCAAGGACCATTTACGAGAGATGAAATTACGGAATGGCACCAAGGTGGATTCTTTCCAATGGATTTGCCGCTCAGACCATCAAATGCACCAAATTTTGCCAAATACGTACCACTCGAGTCTTTGGTGAAATCTGGGTGGCGATACGACCAGGTTTTGAATGCCATGAATAGTGGCGGTCGTCCGATGTCACAGTCGCAGGTTGTTCAACAACAACAACAACAACATCGAGCTGTTGTTGTTACGCCTCAATCTACCGCTGTTGTCGGCGGTGGCGGTGGTTTGCTTAGCAATATCATGGGCTCGGCGAGAGCACAGGCGCCGTCTCAGTCTGTCCCGCTCGAGCAAACGAAATCGCTCGCTGATCTGGAAGGAGGAAGCGCTAGCAAACCGGTGGTGTCGCAACCTCGAGGAGGTATGCCTGCGCCGAAACCTAACGCACAAGCTGGAGGGTTATTAGGAAGTATTATGGGTAGCGGGGGTGGCGCATCTGCGCAGCAACAACAACAACAAAAAGGAATGGGTATGTCTTTGCAAGAGATGGAACAACGCCAACGCGCGATGATGGTCTTGGAAAAACAAAGCGAAGAAAGCGCCCGCTTAAATAGGCAACAACAGGAGCAAGCTCAACAAGAACAAAAACGTTTAGAACTCGAAAGACAGCAGAAGCAAGTGCAACAAATGCAGCAAATGCAGCAGCAGCAAAAACCGGCATGGGGTGGAGCAACGCCGGCTGCGATTGTTAACGAAAGTCGAAGTTTAGCTGATATTCAACGCGAAGAAGCCGAGCTCGAGCGTCAACGCCAATTGAATAATCCTATTCATGTATCAGGTGGTGGGCAATTTGGAACACCATGGGGTGGCGGCGCGCCACAAAATGTACGTGCGCAGCAATTATCAGCCGTACCGTCTGGCTCGTTAGCAGAAGTCATGGCGCAAGAGCAAGCGCAAGCTAGGAGACGACAAGAAGCTTTACAACGAGAAGCAAATGCGAGAAATGCAAATATGAAGAGTGGATGGCAAGGTAATGGTGGTATGGCCCAAAATATTGGTGCCAGTAAATCCTTAGCCGAGATTCAAAGAGAAGAGGAAGAAAGACGTCAGCGCGAGCAGCAAATGCAACAAATGCAACAAGGCCCCGGGCTCCCTCAGGCCGCTTTAGGTACCGCATGGGCCACTGGAAAGTTAGCTAATCCAAACAGTAGTCAACAAAACTTGCCTCCCGCTCCGCGAACGGCGCCTAGCGGGATGATGATGCCGAGACAAATGCAAGGCTCGCAACGAAAAGTACAAAGCGATTTCGATAGACCAGATTTAACTCAACAAAGAAGATCGAATCCTTCAGTTCGTGAGAACAGCGTAGCGAATTTGAACCAGGGTAGTATCGAGATAAGCTCTGATTCATGGGGTTTACCGCCGGCGCCTGGGAACAAGCGAGCTTTGCAGCAATGGTGCAAACGCGCAATGACCACTTTGAACGGTTCCGAAGATTTAACCTTAGTCGATTTTCTTTTATCTTTAGCGAGCGCCGGTGAAGTGCAAGAATACGTCGGTTTATACATGGGAAACACTGCAAGAGCGCAAGAGTTTGGTTTAGAGCTCATTAAGCAAAAAAGAGCCGACCCGAGTTTATCGCAAGGACTTTCGAGGCTATAAAAAAGAAGAATGTTGACGGCGAAAGAGAGAAAGAGAGAGAGAAGAGAGAAGAGAGAGGAAGACAAAATTATTTAGCTATTCTAAACGTAACATATACATACACAAATGAAGACAATAAACTATTATATACTATTACAACATGTTTGCAAAGGCTCAGTCGCCATCCATGTTGTAATAGTCGCATGCGCGACACGCTCATTTCCAGGTGGATCCCAGAACTTACGAACGTGACGGCCACCGGTCATTCGCTTCTCAAATCTCAACAATGGTCTTTCTCTCCAACACTCGCCATTTCTTCTTAACCGTCGATGCCTGGGCAGTACAGTCCGAACACTATGCCGGCCAAGCACGTTTGCAAAGGTTTTCCATACAAAATCGGGAGTATCAAAGCGGCTCCGATATTTCCTAGGGACAAAAAAGAGGCTAAGAACGCGCAGAAGATCGCGACGGCCTTCAATTGTGCGGGATCTCTGAAAAAATCGCTGCCTTCGTCGGAGACGTACGTGTTATCTATTGGGTCGTATTTTCTGTTCCTAATCTCGTCCTCAATCATGCGCTGTTTCGTTAGTAAACGCATATTTTGTTCCTCCAATTTGTTTTTGTCGTTCGAAGAGGTTTCGTTCTCGTTTTCGAAGAAACCAGCTTTAGTGCTCGTGATCTGTTCGCTTCTTCGCAGATGTTGATGTTGATGTTGTCGTCTGCGTCGTTGCTCGCTTTTTGGGTGAAACGACGTAAAGCGAAGAGTGCACGTGTGCGCGCGCATATGCTTAAATAGTTAAATATCTTTTTTTATGACGATGATGTGATGATGGATATATATCTAATTCGTATCTAAAACGACCACTCGACCAGTCGTGACCACCCTTCCCTCTCAGTTCCTCTCTGAACTCACTCGAATAATATATCGCATTCGCAGTAGAGTTGTTTAGGGTATTCCTTACATCGTGCGTAAACAACGATGAGCGAATAAAGTCGCGGAGCGCGATGCGTAACCATCGAACGACGAACGCGTACGACGATTAGAGTTGCTGAACGACGCATCCTTTCAAACCATCAGAAATCACTCTCGAATCGTCGTCTAACTTTTCTGGAGGGAAACCAGCGAGTCTTAATTGCTTACAAGCGGACTCATCCCCTTTCGCTTTCCTTATGAAATCCCTGATATGAGCGACGGTGTGCGTTAAATTGAACTTTGCGACGAGACGGTCTCCGTTCGCTAAACGAATTTGAATCGACGTCTGCGGCGCGTTCTCATCAACTTCCCACTTATCGACTTCAGATAACGTAGTAGTATTCGTTAAAGTAGTAGTTTCTGCTGCAGTCAACTTATTCCCGGCTCCCGAAAACGCTTTCAAACCCTTCGGCTCCTCGAAATCCCTATGCTCGCGCTTCAAATCGATCTTAATCGGATTCCTCTGCGAAGCTTTAACGCCTATTAACAACTCTCGCGGTGCTTGCCCGATTGAGATCATTTGCATGAACTCTTGATTCTCAGGCGCTCTCGGGTCTCTCAAAGGTCCATCGTCAACCGTGAATCCGTTGTTCCAAAACGTGACGACTCTTTCGATCTCCTTCTCCCCTTCTCCTTCCTCTTCTTCCTCTACATCTCCATCTAATTCCTCTTCTTCTGCTTCCTCTTCTTCGCCTATTTCTTGTTCGTTCATAGTTCTTCCGCGTCCAATAAACGCATAACTGGCTAAAGTATTCCTCGCTCGTGATCGTTCGTTCTCTTGATCTAGATCACGATTAATTGCCCCGTGTCTAATAGCCTCGTTGAACATATCGCCATACCTCGAATCCCTGCTGGCAGTTCCCGTTCCCCGAAGTTCTTCTTCGCTCGGTCTGGCGAGCACGTTTTGACCGGATTGGGAGCCACCGGTGTAGAACTCCTGCTGCTTCGTCGCGTCCTTCTGCTCGAGCTCTTCCAAGTCCTTGAGCGTTTTCATTTTATGTTCTTCTTCTTATTATTTATTTACTTATTCTTTTGTTTATTCTTTTGTTTATTATTTGTGGGGAAAAGGTTTCTTATTAGTATCATTTTTGTGCTCCTTACGATCGGTACACGTATCGCAGTACTCATAAAGAATTTTAAAAACACTGATTCGTGACTTCTCTTAAAACTGTCAGAGTGCGAAAGTTTTTAGAACATTTTTAGAACGTTTTTAAATAAACGCTACACTGCTATGCGTCGAAAGCGGACGTCGTCGGCGGAACCAGCGACGGCGGAAGCGGAAGATTCGGAAATGGCGCGAGCGAAGAAGATCTGTAATATCGATTTCTTTTCGACATCGGAAACGCAGTTTAGGGAGTATACGTCCGCTTTCAATAAGCGCTCGAGTTCTTTCGCGGCCAGGACGGTTTCGGAGACGACTACTGCGGAAGATTGCGAACATATAATTTTCTGTAAAGCGATTGCGACGCACGCACAGGCTTCTTTCTTCACGGCGGCAACGCCGTGTTCGGCGGAGGTACTCGTCGCGTTCACTAACACCGAGAAGACGTACGTTCCAATTGAGTCGAATATTTTCGTAGCGCTTTCTGAGGACGAGCCCCCTTTAAGGCGATTGAGCAAAAGCTTCAAGCACGTAAGACTCGTCTTACTTACGCGGTCAAGAAAGATTGGAACGAGCGATGTGACCGAGTCGATTATGATAGCATTGTCATCATCTTCTTCTTGATCATAAACACCAAATGAAGCTTCCAAGACGCGTCGAGCGAAGAATCGGCACACGCCGTCCGAGTCTTTCTCTGCGACCGAAACGCACGTCGGAGCGATCAAAGTAATAAACGGTTTAAACGCGCCATATTCTTCTTGAGCCATTTGAAGCAAAGATTCTAAAGACAATTTGCGCTCATTATCAGTTGAACTCGTAGTCTTAAGAACATCTAACGCACGCATTACTCGAGAACCAACGCCGAGAGGAGTCGATTTTTTCGTCGTTATCGTCGATTTAACCAAAGTACTTTTAGTAGGAGCCACGTGCACAAGTGGTGGGTTCTTCTTCGCCGTCGTTTGCATTAAATTGTTCATTTGAGATACATCCAATCCGAACGAACGATCGTCTTCGTTAATATCAGTATTGTTTTTGTTTTTACTAAGATTGATGTAGTTGTTGGAAATCGGCGAAGGCGATATCGTCATCGGAATACTTTTATCCGTCCCGTAAGTAGTACTTGGATCTAACATCATCGATATAGACGCTTGCGGTGTTTTCCTCGAACCTACACTTTTTCTTCTTCCAGTTGACTTATTTAACAACGCCCCAGGTGTTTGCCCAGCATAGTTCAACGACGAAGCACTAACGTCCGGCTCTTCTTCTAATGATGTTGCGCTCGCGTTTGATTTCTTCAAACTAGATATTTTCTTCGATCCAAGTGATTTCTCATCAGTAACTCCGGCTATTGGAACATTCTTCTTCTCTTTTAAAACGACGTTAACTATTGCCGCCGCAAATGAATTAGTAAGAACTTTTTCGACCGTTTCTTTATCGACATCGAAACAAATAATCCTCAGAGCGTTTACGCACGCTTCGTACAAATTTGAGTTTGCCGAAATCAAAACACATTTAGACGCGCATCGAGCTAACGTATTCGTCCAGTTTCGCAACTCGTCCGAACCTTTTACTCGTGCAATTTTTGTCTTTGATAAAGTCTTTGCGCTCAATGCGTACGCTGAAAACTGCGCGACGCCAGTTCGAGCTCGGTCGCATTTTTCAGTATCAGACTCGGTAGCTTCTAAAGACACAAACGCTCTTCGAAGAGCGGGTAATAATCCAGTATCGAGATCGACGTTACGCGCAAGCGAAATCAGCACGTTTGACGCAGATGATCTTGCGTTCGGATCTTCTCCAGCGAGACGTCCAAATAGCGGCACGGCTAAAATTTTTGTCGATTCCGCAAACGAAAATTTGAACTCTTTCATGAACGAATCATTGTTGGAGTCTGAAGAAGATTGCTTCATTCGCAGCGATGAGACGTCAGACAACGCTTGAACTGCATCCAACGCTGGTACAAAACATTGCGACTCGACGACATCATCAGCACACATTCTCGCCAACGCCGACGCTGCTCGAAGTAAAAAGTCTGCTGATATTGCCTCTATGTAGTCGTCGTTAGTGTTTCCGTTCCGGAGAATAAGTTGTTCTATGTCTTCCAAAGCGTCTCGAAGACGTTCGGCTGCTTTTCCGCGGGCCAATGAGGAATCTGCAACTTCAGCTTGTTCGAGTGATCGCATCAAACGTTCTTTCGGAGGAAGAGAAGCGTCATTTACTGGTTCTTCTTCGTCTTCATTAATAGCCATCATCGTATATTTTTGTTCCGCTTTTACTGCTGCTGCTGCTGCTTTTTCGTCTCCGAGTACGCTATGTCTTTTCAATGCGGGCTTAATCGTAATTGGTGTCTGTATTGATAGCTGTCGAGGTGGCAAATCAATTGTAAAGTCGTCGTCGACTGGTTGGCCAATCCTATCATTATATGCTTTCAAATTGTTCTGCGCTGCGACGACTGCATTGAACTCTATGACTTCAGTCAAATCACCTTTTGTTCTTTCGTCCTCGTTCTCTTTTAATTTCCGTTTTTGCTCTCGTATAGCATCTTGTAAACTTTCACCTTTCGATTGAGTTGCTCTGTTCTTATTATCACACATCATCATCGCAGTACTAACAGTAGTAGCAGTTAATAATTGCATTCGTTTCTTTACGTCCGAACCTAATCGCTCCGTAAACGAGTCAAAATATGAAGCGTCTACGATAGGCTTCAATTTTTCGTACGCCAACTTTCCGTTTGTGCGAACGTTGGCATCTGCGTCTTTCAGAGATTTCTCAATAGCGTTGCTCGAAATGTCTGCAAATATCTTCGGTAAAGCAACTATTGCATCCATGTTTTGATTCGAGAAGCATTCGGAGAGATAAAATGCACATTTTGCTCTTAACTTTGCTATTTTCGAAACTTTTGAAGTTAATATTTCATCCGAAAACAGCTCGGCGAGATGAAAATTTCTTCCCCCATTTACGACAACGACTACGGCGAAGCAATTCCTGATAATCTCTAATATACACGAATCGCCGCTCTCACTAATAATACCAATCGATTTGATCACAGCTTCGAAAAGAGCCGGTATGAGAATATCTAAAAACTCATCGCTCAAATCACCTTTCAAATATTGTGCCATCGAACTAACGGCCGCGCATCCAGCTTTGGCAACCGCCGAGCGCTGATCATGTACAGCAAAAGATAACTTCTCGATAATGTTCAAGAACGCGTTGCTCTCACCAAACTTCTTAATCGAACCGTTTTGTTTCTTTAAAACTATCGAAGCCTCTTTTGCAACTGTTCGGAATGTTGTTTCGTTTTGGCGGTCGTTATTATTACTACTCGAAAGTTTAATGATTTTTTTACACGCGAGAACTCGTTTCTCCCAATCTAAAGATGTGGAATCGGCCAAATTTTTAGCAATATCTTCGAGAGTGTGTTGCGTGCACTCTACATTTTCTAACATCTCTTCTTCTTCTTCCATTTTCTTTCGTGATTTCTGCGCGGATAGAGACAAAAATGCCTCTTTCGGCAAAGCGTCGTCCGATTGGAACGTTTGAAGTCTTTCCGTTTGCTTTCTTCTTCGTCTTGCCGTAGCGGTTTCCTCTGCATTTATTGGACTTCTCATCTCTAGCAATCTATTTTCGCCTTTATTGATATTGTTGTTGTTGTCATCCTTTTTAAGATTCGGTGTTGATATTTTCGTCGTCGTTGTTATTTTCGTCGTTGTTGTTCTAACGGTAGTATTCGTTCCAAGCGCGAACTCTAAATCGCGTCTCGTGTTTGGACTCAGCCCGTCAGTTTCCAACAAAGCTTTCTCAATCGCTTCGCATTCGGACAAATCATCGCTGCGTGAATTTCTCAAAACCACGGCCGCCTTTAGACTTTCCTGTCTCACTATAAGCTCCTTATCATCCAATAATTGACGAAGTTTCTTCAAAGCGTTCGTACAGTCCCATAATTCGTACGACCCCATCGTTTCGTTCGACTCGCAAAGCTCTTTGATGAGTTTACACGCGCTTACTTTAGCATTCACGTTACCAGTGTTATCCGCGTTTAACTTATTCACCAAGAACGTCTTCGTAATCGCTTTCGCTTTTAAACATAACGCGATCAACGCCTTTCGCGCCGCTTCGCGCGTTCCATCCGTCGTCGCTCCTAACGACTCCAAGCATTTTTGCCAATAGTTTTTCGGACACTTGAAGTCCGTGCTATTGAACATTGGAGATATGTCATCAGTATTACTATGGCTCATATCGATCACTAAAGTTATGATCTCCATCCCAATCTCTTGCGCATGTTCTGACTCCAATCGATCGTCGAACATATCGAACGTGTTCAGCACGCTCTCGAACAACTGCCTCTGCTCGAACTCGTTCGTTACAATATCGTTCGAATCTTTCTCATGATGTAACAACGCTTTCCTGATCAAAATCAAGTATTCGAGCGCTACTCGTTCATCTCCTGCTCGCACGAGCTCTCGAACTAACTCGTTCACGCGCGCGGAAGCTAAGCGAGAACGATCCATTTAGGATTAGTATTCTTAGTATTAGTATTACAGTATTAGTATTAGTATTCTTCTTGTTAGCGCTTTATTTGTATCGCGCGAATTTGAAGAATATTCAAAAATTCAAAAATGCGCTCCATTTCTGTATTTCTCGAATTTCTCTATATTTATAGGAATTCCATCGTCGACGTGCGGGTTTGTAAAATCTAGAGTTAAAACGAGCGCAGCAAAGGCGCGTTATCGGTTAAATCGTGGACGAATCAGAATGGAAATCAAACGCGCTTTTTTTTTTCGTTTGTTCTTTTATTTTAACGCGCGCGAGTGATCAAAAACACGGCCAAGCAGTTGAAACGAAGGTCAAACATTCTTGAGCATTGATGAGATCTCTGTGTATAGTTTATATACAAGTTTTAACCGCGCGTTTCATTGATCGATAGACGACCTCGCGCGCACGTGTGCGCGCGCGTGTGTTTCGACGAAACAAAACAGAACAGGTTATGTAAGTATTCCCTTTGTATCGTCGCTTTCTTATTCAACGCGCGTCGTGGGAAACTTTTCCATCATCGTTCATTAATTAATTAATTGATCGCGTTGATCAGAAAAAGAGACCACACAACAATAGCGG
>Ga0115004_10004903_pt1 | contig 10654 bp, 6 predicted proteins | sample ArcticOcean_MG_C_10_FD_88737 | JGI IMG/M metagenome (GOLD analysis project Ga0115004, IMG submission 88737) | Marine microbial communities from western Arctic Ocean - ArcticOcean_MG_CB11_90 | ecosystem: Environmental > Aquatic > Marine > Oceanic | place: Arctic Ocean: Canada Basin | collected... | reverse complement strand
GAGCTTGTGCCCTGTACGGATTGGAAGCCTTGGCTGGATTCCCAGCGTCGGGTGATTCGCAATGCTCACGGCCCGCTCAGTCATCCCGAGTCAGAGCCGGATTGGTCGCTTTTGCACTAGCTTGCGAGGGGGCTCGGCCCGGGCGTAAAGTTGAAAGACTTTGTATAACAGAGAAACATTGGATAACAGGTAAACATTGAATCATGGCGTCAAACTTCCCAATTGTGCTTGCGCCCAGCGTTATTGATGCCTTCCGAGCGCAAGGCTTTGTGGTAACGCCCGATGTGCTCACCTCAGCCGAAGTGGCGCGCTATGGCGAGGCGGTCGATCGTGCGGTGGCGGCTCGTACGGCCAGCGATCTCCGAGCCCTTGAAGACAAAACGCGCTACGAGCAGTCTTTCGTGCAGTGCATGCGCTTGTGGGAAACCGATCCAGACGTTGTGGGTTTGAGCTTTCATAAGGCCCTGGCAGGCATTGCCGCCCAATTGCTGGGCGTGCCCAGTGTGAACCTCTGGCAGGACCAAGCCTTATATAAAGAGCCAGGTGGCCTAGAAACAACGGCGCATCAGGATCAACCGTTTTGGCCCATTGGCGAGGCGCCTTTAATTAGTGCGTGGGTTCCCTTGAATGCAGTGGGACTGGCCAATGGTGCAATGGGCTATGTACCGGGCTCGCATTTGGCCGGGCCGCTAAAAGTGGTCGATATCACCCATGCCTCTGAGCCTTACGACGTTTTAAAGGACCCTCGGTTAAACGGTGAGGTCTTGAAGATGGTGCCGGTAAATCCTGGTAGCGTGATCTGGCATCATGGGTTCACGGTTCATGCCGCGGCGGCCAATACCTCTGATTCGGTGCGACGGGCTTTTACGGTGGTGTATTTGAGTGCCGGGGCAACCCGGACCAAAGCTTGGCCGACGTTTCCGCTAGATCGTGCGGCGGTTGGCGTGGGGGACCTGATTGAGGGTGCGGGAATGCCAAGATTATGGCCGCCCTTAGCAACTTGGCCCGAGCCGCCAGCACAAACGGGTGCGTTGACCGGTCCGCAAAAAGGGTGAGCGATTCGTTAGCCTACCGGGTTGATTCCTTCGGCCACTGTGGTTCGAATCATCGTTGTCCAAGCCCAGATTTAACGGTTTAAAACGAGGATAGGCAGAATGCAGATCACCAAAATGGCAGCCCCACTCGGCGCCATCGTTGACGACATCGATGTTCGTCGGATCAACCCGGCGCAACTTGAAAGCGTACGAGCCGCATTTTTAACGCACCATGTCCTGGTGTTCCCCGGTCAAACCCTTACCCCCGAGGATCAGATGACCTTTGCGGAGCATTGGGGAAGCCTGATGCCGTTTCCGTATGGCGCGCTGCCGGACTACCCGAACATCATCCCGCTGAAGAATCGGGGCAAAGGCAAAGATGTGAATCAGCACTGGCACTCGGATATGACCTACAGTCCAACGCCCCCGAAGTTGACGATGCTGTACGCGCTGGAAGCGCCCGAATTCGGGGGTGAAACCGCCTTTTCCAACCAAGTGCTGGCCTATGACGCGCTTGGCCCGGGCCTTACGCGCTTGGTGGACTCGCTCCAAGCGCTGCACTCCGCAAAGGACCTCGCGCGGCTGTATGGTCAAAACCCGGATGAGGCCTCGGAGGCGCGCCATCGCGTTGCCCGCACCCATGAAGAAACCGGCGACAAAGCGCTGTATGTGTGCGCGGCCTTTACTCAGCATTTTGAGGATTGGAGTCGCTCGGAAAGTAAAGCGCTGTTGGGTTATTTGTTTGAGCATTCGGTACGCCCAGAGTTTCAGGCGCGGCATCGATGGCGGCAGGGGGATCTTGTGATGTGGGATAACCGGTGCCTGCTGCATTACGCGGTTCATGATCACGGGGATGACCCCAGACTGCTGCATCGACTGCAGGTGCAAGGCGTGGCGCCCCAGTAATTTACGGGTTGGTTAACGGTATTCGTTAGAACTCATTTTGGCAGATCGAATGCCCCAGCTAAGAGCGTCTGGTCACGGAAAGGTTCGGTCATTTAACAAAGCCTTCATGTGGGTTAAAGCCGCTAATCCAGATCGGGTGTAGCGAGTGAATCTTGCAGGCCAGAGCGCCTCGTAACCTTTCGGGCGAGTCATGCAACAAAGCCAAAATGTGCGTTGTTAGTTTGGCTCGGTGATCGCCACCGTTTGGCCGCCAGGGATTTCTGCGCGAAGTGGTGCGGGTTTTGCGCCGCCAAATAAAGCGCCAATCTTCTTAAAGATATATTTGATTGCCCGCCAGAGCTTCGGCAGTAACCAAATCAGCAGCAGCACAAATATCACCAAGCAGCCGATGAACATCCAGGGATGATTCAGCATCAGCCAAACCCCACCGAAAACGCCCAGGTCTTCGGTGATCGACGCGGCCCAATTGCTGAACGGTTCCGGGCTGGTATTGATCAGGGCACGCCCACCGGCTTTCGCCGCATGAGTTGAGGCGGCGAGCCCGCCACCGGCCAAGCCGGCTATCGCTTCCATCACGGGGCCTTGATCGCCCACGATGCCAGAGGCCAATAGGGCGCCCGCGGGGAGCCGGATAAAGGTGTGCAGCGCGTCCCAACCAGTATCGACACCCGGTATTTTGTCGGCGCAGAATTCAATTAGGTACATCAGCCCGGCAGCGGCAATGACAAAAGGGTTTTCAATTAATTCAAGACCCGAGGGCAAATCTGCATAACCCGTTGTGCCGGCAAGGCCGAGGGCTAAAACGGCCGCATACAGATTGATGCCACTGGCCCAGCCGACGCCCAGTGTTAGCGCAATGAGGGTTGAGAGCGAATCGAGTTCCATAAATCAATCCAAGACTTGGCGAGTAGGTTCACATGAGGTTGCTAGAATTGTAAACCGCCAGCCCCCGCGGCGATAGAAGCCCGCTTTGGTAAAGCGCCCGCGGCGTTAAAGAACCTGCGGCGTTAAAGAAGCCTGCGGCGTTAAAGAAGCCCGCGGCGATGCAACGCCTGCTTTGATAATGCGCTGATGCAATAGACTGCCCGGGGTGACGCGCTGCAGCGTAGATTGTCTACGGCGTTAGGGGCCTGTATGTCTTAAGTGTCTTGAGCGCCGGAAAAACCGCTGATTAATGCGTGCGCTGCGATAGCGTACTTCTAATATCGAGTGCCGCACTTACCCCGTCGTCAGCGCCCGCTGGGTGTTACCCGTCTTGAGGGCTGTTGACATCCAAAGTGGTTTTTCTAGGCCCCGGAAAGAACTGATTGGTTTGCTGTTGATAGGCCTTGTAGCCGGGTCGTTTTTGGGCCGAATAATACTCAGACGGCACGGCGCCGGTGTAGCGGACTAAGGTGGCCAATAACCCGTACGACACCATCAGCAGCCCAAGGCCCAGTAGCGCCCAAATTAAAACCGATTCTGCAGAATATAAGGCCAGCCAAGAAGGGATGGCGGCGATCACCACGCCATTCCAAACCATCCATTCGGCAAAGTAGTTGGGGTGCCGGGTATAGCGCCATAAGCCCACATTGCACACCATTCTGGGTTTATTCGCCTTTTTCATGGCCACTAAGAACGCCAGTTTTTGCCGATCGGCCAGGGTTTCCAGGCTAAAGGCAATCAACCAGATGGTGAGCCCTAGGATTTCAAATATGGCGATGGTGGGGCTGGGGTTAATGGCCATAATGAACGCCGGCAGGGCAATAAACGACGCATTGAAAACCCCTTGGCTGAGCACCTCAACTTGTTTGCGCAGCCGGGTATCGGGCACGCCGATGGTTTGCCAGTGGACTCGTTGGTACTGATACCGAGGGAGCTCGGTTTGAAGCCAACCTTTGCGCCAGCCGTGCAGTGCCCCGAGGCCCATTCGGCCGCCGATCAAGAGGTACACCAAACTCACCATGAGCGTTCTGAGCCAGTAGCCGTCTTGCAATAGCGCAAGCGTTAACACGCCGATCAGCAGGACCCCCAACGGCCAGCCAATGTCCACGTACGACATGCGCCCCGTGCGCCAAACCGGGATACACACCACCGCGATGAATAATGCCAATTGCACTCCGCCGTTTATCAACCCGATGCTGGCGAGGGTGCTGCTGCTTAATACGACAATAAAGCCGGCTATGTAGGGCCAGATCGAGAAGGGAAGGATGTATTTCACGCGGTTTGCCTCATTGGGCCGGCACTAAAAAACGTCAGCGCGCTCAGCCTTAGGTTAAGGATAACAGCGGGGTCTGGGGTTTGTCCTGATCCGATTCTCTTGGCGAAAGATCAGCGGCTTAAGTTCGTGGCATTCAATTAAACGGTGCAAGCATCGAGACCTGCTTCGTGGCGCTCAGCGTAACGACATGGGGAGGAGGGCATTAGGCGGTAGGTGGGCCGCCGATCTTCAAAGGTTGCACCGATGCCGGCAGGGAGCAGAGAGCAGAGAGCAGAGAGCAGAGAGCAGAGAGCAGTTAGCAGGCCAAGGCTCGCTTACTCGTGTTGCGGGTTGGTATGCCTAAAAAGTGAGGGCGCAATGCCGCTAAATTTCCGTATGATGTAATGCTGACAACGCTGTCATATCTATTTTTTAGTCTTACTCGATGGGAAGTGCCCGCATTTTGAAATGTTACCAGAACCGTAACGCATCTAAATCTCATTGGCCGGCGCTTGTGCTGGCTTTCTTCGCGTTGCTCGCCGGTTTTCAGGCCGTCGCTTCGGAATCCGATGACACGTACATTCTGAACGCCGGGCACGTCGCTGACCTCTGGGGCGGGGATGCGGCGCTGTCATTCTTTGATGAGTATAGTCAGTACGGTGATTGTACGGATGAGTTGGCGGGCACCGAAACCTGCCAGAGCGTGGACTGGGGCATCGTTCAAGACGCCGCGCGGGGTGAGGTTTTGGAAGTAAACTACCTGGCCAATGCTGGCCATGCGGGTTTGGTGGTGGGGCCAGGGGCCCCGATTGATTTAAGCGGATATGCCGGCGGGCAACTGACCTTCGATATCAACTTAATGGATCTTGGTGCGGTGAGTCAGTTTTATATCAAAGTTGAAAGCGGCGCGGCCCTATCGGGTGAGCTTGCAGTGCCGGGACTATTGCTTCAGACAGGTTGGCAGACCGTATCGATCCCTGTCAGCACCTTAACCGCCAGCGGCGAATTACAATTGAGTGGTATTACCGCGCCCTTCGTGTTTTTCCCAGCGTTCCAGACGGGCGCCGGGCTGCGGTATCGCATTGATGCCGCAAGGTTTACAGGGCTCTCGAGCGGTGAGCCACCGACCGGACCTGGTTCCGAGACCAGTATCGATTACGAACTGTTAGCCTTTGGGGCCGGCAATGTTGCCGATCGCATCAATCCAGCCAGCTATCGCTGCGTGGTTGATCACGGCAACTGGATTTATAATGCAGGAGTCGTCGAGCCGGGTATTGCCGGTTGTAACGCCGCCACCCAGACGCCAATAGGCCTTCCTACAGCGCGAGTGCCGCAAACCGTTGAGCCCGCGTCACAAAAGCCTACAGCCACCCATCGGTGGTGGGGGTCCGTGCCTTTCCTGGGCGAGATGCGGGTCGGCAACCCGTCGGATGCAGCCTACATTACCCCTGACCCGATTATTGCCAGAATCACCGAACGCGGTGTGCGCCTGATGGGTATCCCTGGTGGCATCTCGCTTTCAAGTGATGGTTTTCTGTACAGCCTACCGGATCCATTTGTGGAGGTTTTCGATGGCATCGCGGTCGGTAATTCACAGCATGGTGACCTAAACGCCTATCTGAAAGATGCGAGCGCAGGTTCTGTGACCGTGCAGTGGCGGGCCGATACAGTGCCCGTTATGGAAGCCGTTTTTATCCATGGTTCACCCCATGTCTTCTTCAGTGTTTTTGAAGGAAACCTTGTGCTGCGCACCTTGCGAGACGATGGCGGCGAGAAGGGGATCTTTCTGGATGACGCGCAGCGCTTGGGAGTATGGACCTCGGTTGCGGGCAATCGGAATGATTTTCTGGTCTCGGGCGCTGGTGTGACGTCCTTTGAAGACATTGCCAGTAGCGAGATCACCGTTAAGGATGAATCTGGCGAGATCACGGTAACCTGGTTGCCCAATGATTCAGGTGGCAACGTGTCTGATGCCGTCATTGCGGCATTCTCGGCCACCGCCGGGATAAAGGTTGCCAGTGTGGACATTGATTACGCGGTGGACCGCAGTACCAACGAAGTGACCGTAAGTCATCGTTATCTCGACCTTGCGGGCCTGCCGGTGAGTACGATGATGGGGTTGCATCCGCTGCACTGGAAATTCGCTGAACCGCTTGCAACGGTTGCGACGACGCGCAGCGCTCGAGGGATCATTAAGTTCGCCTCAGGCAGTGGTTTCAACTACAAGATGCCTTATGTGGGGGTCTTGCCGGCCTTGCCCGTGCTTGCCGATTCGCTTGACCTAGCGCGCCTGGGGGAACTCATTCGTGCGTTTACAGCGGCGGGACCCGCGAACTGGAATGACCGCACGGATACCTACTGGAGCGGTAAGAATTACGGCAAGGTCGCTGAATTGGCAGCCCTGGCACGCGAGGCAGGTTATGAGGCAGAAGCCGATGAATTGGTGGCCTGGCTCAAGGCGCAGCTTGAAGATTGGTTCTCTGCCGAGCGCGATGGCGAACTAGATACCCAACGCTACTTTGTTTATGACGCACAATGGAGCACCTTGCTGGGCATGGAGGAGGCGTTTGCATCGCATCAGTTGCTGAACGATCACCACTTTCATTACGGCTATTTTGTTCGGGCTGCGGCCGAGATTTGTCGCGTGGATCCTGCTTGGTGCAGTGCCGAGCATTATGGGCCGATGATTGAGCTACTCATCCGAGATTACGCGGCGGCGCCAGACGACCCCTTATTCCCGCCGTTGCGAAATTTCGATCCTGCCAATGGTTTTTCTTGGGCCTCTGGCGCTGTCAATTTTGTTCGTGGAAATAATAACGAATCAACGTCGGAAGCGGCGAACGCCTATGGTGCGATCATTTTATATGCCCTGGCCACAGGCAATGATGCGCTGGCAGAACGGGGTATGTATCTTCATGCGTCCACCTCAGCCGCATTCTGGCAGTACTGGAATAACATCGATGGCTATCGCGATCCGGGTTCCGAGCAGGATAATTTCCCATTCGGCTATAACAAAATCACAACGTCAATTATCTGGGGTGATGGGGCGGTTTTCTCGACCTGGTTTAGCCCTTTGGTGGCACATATCCTGGGGATTCAGGGGCTTCCCGCCAACGCGTTAACGATGCATGTTGGATTGCACGCGGACTATATGCAGGACTATGTGACGCTGGGGTTGTCTGAGTCGAGCAACCGCAAGCCCTCGGGGCTTGCACCTGACGAGTGGGCCGATCTGTGGTGGAATCTTTGGGCGCTGGTGGATGCGGACGCGGCCATTGCAGATTATGAAACAGTTTCTGCCTATACGCCGGAAGCGGGTGAAACCCAGGCGCATACCTTTCACTGGCTGCACACGATGCGCGCCCTGGGACATCTGGCCACAGGCACGGGTGACATTACTGCCGATTACCCGGCGGCGATGGTGTTTGACCAAGGTGATCTTCGGCAGTACCTGGTTTACAACTTCAACAACGCACCGCTGACGGTGACCTTCAGCGACGGCCACACGGTTACGGCACCCGCTGGTTTTGTTGTGAGCGATAATCAGGCCGTGGCACTGGATTCAGACGGTGATGGCGTTATCGACGACCTAGATGCCTTTCCAGATCAATCTAGCGAATGGCTGGATACGGATGGTGACGGCGTCGGTAATAATACTGACCTCGATGATGACGAGGATGGTTATTCGGATCAACAAGAAGCCGCTGATGGCACCAACCCACTAAGCCGTTTCTCCTGCAAAACAGGCTGCTTCAGCTTTGATGTTGATGAAAACCTAGAAGCAAAACCGCTGACAGATGGGCTGTTAGTTATCCGTCATCTATTCGGCTTTAGCGGTGACTCATTAACCTCTGGTGCTGTCTCGGGCGAAGGAAACAGAGGCGCCTCGGAGGCCATTGCAGGCTATCTAACCGACGCTGATGCAGAGTTGGATATTGATGGGGATGGCGAGGCTAAGCCGCTTACGGACGGTCTGTTGCTCATTCGCTATCTGTTTGGCTTTTCTGCAGATTCATTGATCTCAGGGGCGATCGGTACTGGGGCGACTCGGGATACCGCCGAAGAAGTTGAAGCCTATATTCAAGCGCGGATGCCGGTTCAATAAAATTGCGCTTGCCCTAAAGTGCCTGAGGCGCGCCGTAATGCCCAGGCCGCTTGCAGCGGGCCGCCCTTCGTCTAAAGTTATCGCGTCCGGTTAGATCCTCCCAGATGGTGACCTGGGAGGGGGCTTTGCCTTGTGCCTCTGCACTGACAGGCGGCTGTTGGACTTGGTCATGGGGTGGGTCTATTCTGCTGATACGCGCAGTAGGGGGCTTATTGTCCCCCTACGCGCGATTGAGAGTCTTTGTTCAAACCGATGCTCCCCCCGGGGATGGCTGGAGAGGCTGCATGTACCGTTCATTGAGCCGCGTTTTCAAGCGCCTATCAGCCCTTGGCATTCTGACGAGTGTGGTCAGCGCGTTCGGTGCCGATACCCTGATCACCAATGCTGTGATCGTCGATGGCAGTGGTGGATTATCGGTATTGGGTAGTGTGCGCATTGTTGGCGCCCATATCGCAGAGGTGGGCGTGCTGGCGCCGCGTGAAACCGATACCGTTATCGATGCTGGGGGCTTGGTCCTCGCCCCAGGATTCATTGATACCCACAGTCATGCGGATGACCTGATCTTGGTTCAGCGCGCTGCGCAGCCTAAAATCACACAGGGTATTACCACGGTGGTGGTGGGGCAGGATGGCAGTTCGCCGTACCCCCTGGACACGTTTTTTGAGGCCCTTGAGCAGACGCCGGCAACCGTTAATGTTGCGGCCTACGTGGGGCACAATACGTTGCGCTCAATCGTTCTGAGCGATGACTTCAAACGACCGGCCAATCCTGCGGAGATACAAGCCATGTCTCGCCTGCTTCGGGTTGAGCTTGCCTCAGGGGCGATGGGTCTCTCGACGGGGCTTGAATACGAGCCAGGGATCTACAGCGCCCGCGGCGAAGTGTTGCAACTCGCGAAGCAAACGGCCCAGCAGGGTGGACGCTACATCAGTCATTTGCGCAGTGAAGACCGTTGGCTTGAAGACAGTCTTGACGAGATTATCGAGGTAGGGCGTGTCACGGGGATGCCCGTAAAAATTTCCCACGTCAAACTGGCGATGAAACGTCTGTGGGGTACAGCGCCCAATATCATCCGGAAACTCGATGCGGCGCGGGCTGAAGGGGTTGATATCACCGCCGATATTTACCCCTATCTTTTCTGGCAGGCCAACATGATGGTGCTACTGCCGGAACGAGATCCCCATGATCGCGCAGCCGTTAATTTTGTCATACAGGAACTGGCGCCGCCCGAAGGGATTATCTTTACCCACTTTCCAGTTCAGCCCAATTACGTGGGCAAAACCTTGATTGAGATCGCGGCATTGCGCGGGGAAACCCCGGTGGAGGCTTTCTCGGCACTGGCGCAGTTATCGATTGCGCATGAAGTGCAAACCGGGCAGCCCGGTGACATGATTATTGGCAGCAGTATGGATGAACAAGATTTACAGGCGCTCATGGCCTGGCCCCATACCAATATCTGTACTGATGGTGGCTTGCAAGATCGGCATCCCCGAGGTGCAGGGAGCTTCCCCCGGGTTTTAGGGCGCTATGTGAGAGCTTTAAACTTAATGACCCTTGAAGTGGGTATCCACAAGATGACCGGGCTGCCTGCCGAGCATTTGGGCTTCACCGACCGAGGGCTGATCAAGCCCGGGTATCGGGCCGATTTGGTCCTGTTGGATCCGATAATGGTGGCAGATCGCGCCACCACCTCTGAGCCCTTCCTGTCATCTCGGGGTATCCGTGATGTCTGGGTTAACGGTGAGGCGGTCATGCGCCGGGGTGAGGCGATCTATGTCTATCCGGGGCAGGTGATTCGCCGTGAGATAACGCCCTGACAGAAGGGTTTGGCTGCAGCCTCTCGGTTATTGAGCGATCTTTCCGGCTCAATGGACGGCAAAACTGCAGCCGGGGCAGGGGCCTTTGACCGAACCAGAAATACGGGTCCAACGAAAGTGATAGGGCGTCGGAAGAATGCGTTACGTCAGCATAGAATTCAATGGCGGCGCTCTGATTGATAGTCCATCGAGATCTAACTTCTAGCTCACCGGCTGCTAGGGCTCGATCGTCGTGACGGTGTCGGGACCAAGACAGAGCAGCAGGCTTTCGGTTTCGGGATTGTTTTATCCTATTAATTTAGATGCAAAGGTGGGGCCTTCTAGCCTGAATTTTTCCCGATGAATCGCTGCACCGGCGACGTCATGGGCCGGGCGTCAATCGGACTGCGCCTGGCAACTGATACGGTCGTAGGTGAGTTCACTGACCACGTCCGCTTCGGGCGCCCGGTAGCCGTAGAGCACTTCGGTACGCGCCTCGATGCTGGCCAGCAGCGCGTTGCCCAAACGCAATCCAGCACCAGCGGCCTCGGCGCTGTACTGCGTGAGGTAGTCCCTTGCTTGGTTAGTTTTGGCCGCCTCGAAGAGCGTGGCGGCGATCTCGACAACGGCGTCT
>Ga0115004_10004898_pt1 | contig 10658 bp, 7 predicted proteins | sample ArcticOcean_MG_C_10_FD_88737 | JGI IMG/M metagenome (GOLD analysis project Ga0115004, IMG submission 88737) | Marine microbial communities from western Arctic Ocean - ArcticOcean_MG_CB11_90 | ecosystem: Environmental > Aquatic > Marine > Oceanic | place: Arctic Ocean: Canada Basin | collected... | reverse complement strand
GTCTTCCCATTTGTCAAAGAGAGTAGAAGGTTCAGGGATTTTGATGTTATCATATAAATCGAGATGGCGAAGGGCGGGCATCCAATTCCTATGCGGTGCTTTATGTTGAACCATTAGCATGAAGGGTTTGCCGTCATCGCGTTTAGATTTTAACCAATCCACCGCTAAATCAGTAACCACATCTGTGCAGTATCCATCTATACGTTTTTTCCCATCGGGAAAGATTATATCTGGGTTATAATAGAGTCCTTGCCCCGGTAGGACAGCCCAGTCATCATAACCTTGTGGCCTTCCCTTTAGGTGACTTTTCCCGTAAATGGCAGTTTGGTAACCTGTCTTTTGAAGAAGTTTAGGAAAAGTTTGTTGATTCCAATCAAAAGAATTTCCATTATTCATGAAACCATTCTTATGACTATGTTTACCGGTTTGAATAACGGCTCGACTGGGTCCACAAATTGAATTTGTACAGAAACTGTTCACAAATAACATACCTTCGGAAGCAAGCTTATCAATAACCGGTGTTGGATTAACAGATTTTAACCAACCATTATAAGCACCAATCGCATGGGTGGCATGATCATCGGAAAATACAAATAAAATATTTGGCCGTTTATCTTGAGCCAGTAAAAAGCTGAAAAAGACAAATGATACTGTGAGGGTTTGCTTCAAAGAGATCATATAAAGATAAGAGAATGAGTTTAAAACAATGAAAATTGTAGATTAGTTTATTGTTTTACAATAATAAAAATGGGGAAGATATTATAAAATAAGAAAGGTGCCGTCCTCCCAAACGACACCTTTCAGGATATGCATTCCTTTAAATATTACCAATAAGTGATTTTTTAGTTCGCACAAGACTTTTTTATGTTTTTATGCAAATTTATCCTTTTTTACTTATACCGGGAAGTGGATTCTATAAGCTATTCTTTTCTAGCTTCAGGACCTCGATAAATTTTTCTCCATTCTTCGGGCATAATTGATATGTCAGATTGATCTAAGTATTTTTTTCGATCTTGTAGAAGTAATTCTTTCATTTTTTCTATTTGAGGACGATAGGCCTCGCTAGCGTAGGCATTTTCAGACTCGGAGGGATCTTTTTGAAGGTCATAAAATTCCCATTCATCGAATTGATAAAAATGAATTAATTTATGTTGTGATGTTCGGATGCCGTAATGTTTTGCAACCATTTGGTTACCGGGAAATTCATTGTAGTGATAGTAAAGCGAATTCCTCCAAGTATTGTTTGAATCTTCATTATCCAATAACGGCTTCATTGTCTGACCTTGCATATTTTCAATACCCAGGACACCCGCATAATCGAGAATAGTCTGTGCCACATCGATGTTTTGTACGAGAGATGAGATAGAATTCGCAGAATCAATCACCAGATTCGTACTAATAATAAGTGGTAGTTGCATAGATTCCTCATAGATCCATCTTGACCCGAACCATCCATGTTCTCCTAAAAATCGACCATGATTAGAAGTGTATATGAAAAAAGCATCAGAAGAGTTAGTTTCGGATAGCGATGTTTCAATGCGTTTAATATTCTCGTCGATTCCACGAACACAGCGAAGATAGTTTTTTATAAATCTTTGAAACTTCCATGGTGAAATATTTTCTTTAGACGGAGGTTCACGAAGAAACGCTTCATTTTTGGGTCTCCATGAAAGCATCCAAGAAGACTGCTGTTCTGGGGTCATTACATCCAAGTTTTTTTGACTATTGGAGATTTCAATAGGGGCGGATTTATTTTCATCGGCTCGCTCAGTTTGAAAAAAGAGATCGGTCGAAAAATCTAAATCTTTATTCACGTCCATTGATTGATATCGAGAGGGGCTCGCTTTACCTGCATGATCATCTATAAAATTCTCAGGCTCAGGTAGAAGCTTATCATCAAAAAGGTTTAAATGACGAATCGCGGGCATCCATGGAGATGTAGTGGCATTAAATTGGATCATCAGAAAAAAAGGTTTGGAATTCTTTTTCTCATACAACCAGTCAAGTGCTAGGTCCGTAATAATATCAGTTGAATGCCCTTCTATCCGTTTTTGATTTTCAGCAGTTAAAAACTCTGGATTATATTTTTCTGTGGAGTCGACTAAAATATTCCAATGATCAAAATGGTTTGGTTTTATACCAAGGTCCCATCTCCCAAAAAGAGCTGTTTGATAACCTAACTCTTGAAGCAACTGGGGCAATGAATCCTGAGATGCATTAAACTTATTGCCATTTTGTATGAAGCCATTCAGATGAGAATGTTTACCGGTCAGGAGAACCGCACTGCTTGGACCAGATGTTGCATTTGTGCAAAATGCTTGAGTAAAAAGAGAACTTTTTTGGGAGATTCGATCCAAGTTAGGTGTTGGATTTACATCAGATAAATAGCCTTTATATGCCCCAAGTGCACTGACTGCATGACTTTCTGAAACAATCATTACAAAATTCGGTTTTTCCTTACCCGGTAGAGGAAGAAATAATCCATCGCAACAAAGTTCAAAGATTAATAAAAGAAACCAGCAAATTTTCACCTTAAATGTTCTGAAAGTCTTTCGAATGAGTTGCGAGTAAATTAAATTGCTTTTAAATAAATATTACAAATTTCCTTTGAAATTGAAAAACCTAGAAATTAGTTATTTCTATATGAAAATTCTTTGAAGTTGATGCTTTTAGCAAGCACACATATGGTTATTTTCTATGTGTGGAATAATAGGTTATTTAGGAAAAGGAGTAGCTCAAGAATCTTTAGTCGATGGACTACGTCGATTGGAGTATCGTGGATATGATTCCGCTGGTGTGGCTTTTCACGAAGGAGATCAATTTTCTTTATCTCGTGAAACGGGCCGAGTTAATAACTTGGCCGAAGCCCTGCGAGAGTCCAGTTCCACGTCCTCTTTGGGAATTGCTCATACTCGATGGGCAACTCATGGCGAGGTTACTGTCTCCAACACTCATCCACATTTAAGTTATGATAAAAGATTTGTTTTGGTTCATAATGGAGTAATTGAAAACTTTAACACTCTAAAACGGTTCTTAATGAGCAAAGGAATTGAATTCGTATCGGAAACGGATTCGGAGATTTTATGTAATCTTATCGCGTACCATTATTCCGAATTACCCGAAGGGGATGATCGGTTTATTGATGCAGTCCGTTTGGCACTTCCACAGTGCCGAGGAGCGTATGGAATTGCTGTACTCTGCCTCGACTACCCAGATACAATGGTGGGTGCTCGGCGTGGTTCTCCACTCGTAGTTGGTTTGGGAGAAGATGCTAATTTTATTGCAAGCGATGCTTCAGCATTTGTCGGACGTGCCAAAGAAGCCGTGTTTCTTAACGATGGAGAACTTGCTATCCTTAAAGGCAACGAGTTCCGTATTACCACCATGGAAGGGCTCGAAGCGAAAGCGGTTACTCACCCTGTCGATCAAATAGCGGAGGAGGTGGAATTGGGTGATTTTGATTCCTATATGGAAAAGGAAATTTTCGAACAACCCACAGCTTTAAAGAATACCCTGAGAGGTCGCTTTGGGGATGATGGAACCACGGCCAAACTTGGTGGACTTGAAGGCCATGAGGACGAACTGCGAAATTTAGACCGAATCATTTTCGTGGCTTGTGGAACAGCCCGACATGCTTGCATGGTTGGAGAATATTTAATCGAGCGGCTCGCTCGAGTTCCAGTGGAGGTAGAGCATGCATCAGAATTTCGATACCGAAATTCTCCAAAGTCGGGAAAATCTTTGGTCATTGCGGTCAGTCAATCCGGCGAAACACTAGATACATTAGAAGCCGTTCGTGAGGCCAAGACAAAAGGTTTATTGACTCTTGGAATTACTAATGTGGTCGGTTCTTCACTTGCCCGGGAGACGGATGGTGGAGTTTATCAACGGGTGGGGCCAGAAATAGGGGTAGCATCGACTAAGGCCTTTTCTTCACAGGTTTGCTTATGTGCAATGCTCGGCCTTGCTCTTGGAAGAATGCGTGACCTATCCCCCACGGATGGACAAGGCATTGTTGAAGCACTTAAGGGATTACCTGATTTGGTAGAGAAAGTTTTGCAAAAAGGTGAAGAGATTCGCGAATTAGCCGTTAAATATTCAAAAGCAGAGCACCTTCTTTTCTTGGGGCGTCAAAGTCTTTATCCTGTCGCCTTGGAAGGTGCATTGAAATTGAAGGAAATTTCCTACGCTCATGCGGAAGGATATCCAGCGGCTGAATTGAAGCATGGTCCAATCGCGCTGATTTCTCCTGACTGCCCTTCCATTTTCATAATAGAAGGTACTGGGCTATCTGCTAAAACTATTGCTAACATGCAAGAGGTTAAAGCGAGAAAAGGTCCGGTGATTGCGATAGCACCTGAGGGTATTGAAATTCCTAAAGAAGCTGCTGATGATGTTTTTCGGTTGCCGCTTGCCCATGAAGTTATTCGTCCAATTTTAGCCAACCTACCTCTCCAACTCTTCGCCTATCACTTTGCTCGTTTGCGCGGATTAGATGTCGATAAACCTCGAAATCTAGCCAAGTCAGTCACGGTTGAATAATCTTTCAGTGTCTGAAGGTGATGTCCTCTTGCATTGAATTCTACTGAGGCAAACCCTTAAAACGAGGATACAGGGTCATTGATTAACAGCTATTTCTTTGCCTCCAATTAGCCGGGTCAACTCCGTAGAAATTCTGCATCATTTGGTACACTTTCGGGCATTCCCTCTTTAACCTTGAACCTCTTTCGAAAAATGCGGAAGTTCCGCATGAAAAAAGTTCAGGTTTGTCCCCCTTGATACTTTCATATCCGCCATAGGCTCGGATGGAATAGTTTTTCCCGCCTTCGTAGGCTTTCATTAATCTTTCATGTTCATCGTTCACTAATTTCTGCCATTCCTTAAAATCTTCCGAATAAGATGAGACTGGAATACTTTGAGCAATTCCGTCATCTGCGAAATCAATCAAATGGGCAAATTCGTGAAGGGTCAGATTATGGCCATCCCGAGCCTGACCTATCGTTTTTTCAAGGTAGTTCCAGCTTATATTTATCTCATTTCGGGTGGCAGTTCCCCTTGCTTCTTTGTGATTTTCAATCACCTCTTTCCAAATATTGATTCGGTGGAGGTGGCGATAGTCTGAAAGTGGTCTTTGCACAATCAAGAGGCTTGCTTCTGACGCGACAATTAATTCAATTTTTTCAATCGGTAAACCTTTTTCCATTCCACAAAAGGTGAAGTTTTCCATGAATGCAATTGTTCGTTCCTCCCATGGTACAATCAGGTGATTAGGGACCCATTGGTAGAGCCCAATATGATTTTGAATAATTTCACGTTGTTCCTCCGATAATTTTTGTCCTTTTACCCTTTCGAGTGCCTGATTTAAATATTCTCCTTTTCGTTCATCGATTTTATTCTCTACTTTAGAGCCTTTGACTTTTGTAATGTTGGATGTGGCCCGATACAGAAAGACTAGAAAGACAACAGACCCAAGGGCGATTAATAAAATTTCGATTTCCATTGCTTATGTTTTGAATGTTATTTTCTAAAGTTCCGGTGGTGATACTGCATGAGTTTTAGGCCTTGTTTTTCATAAATTATCTTGGCGCTGTGGGGAGCATCAGGCACAACAAGTTTTTCGTAGGGTATGCCAAGCTCCTCCAGATATTTCATATATTTTAAGTTGAACTCGTAATTAAAGCCTTTTTTCCCGACCCAGATTAATGGTTTGAGAGGAGGGGCACCTTTGCGTAGAGAGTATTTTTGTGCGAGAGTCCATGCGTCGTAACCCTTTGCGAAACGAACTTTGGTTGACTCTTCGCCATCATTATCCCTGATTCGCTTTTCTGACTCATAACCCGATCCTCCGGGAGCCACAGACCCAAAGAGCTCAGGATACTTGAACATAATTCGAGTGGTACCGCGCCCTCCTTGGGAAAAGCCCTCCAGTCCGCGATTCCCCCGAGTCGCGTAAGTCTTGTAGGTGGAGTCGATATGAGGAATGAGTTCCTTCACGAAAACATCCTCTCCCATCCCATTTTCTTTTTGCGGATAGTTGTACCAGCTCATGGGCCCTCCGTTTGGAAAGACATAGATGGTGGGTTGGATAAGTCCTCTTTTCATGGCCTGATGCATAAAAGTCGACAAAAAGATACTCTTCTTTTCATTCCCAGGCCGCCCGCCGTGTAGATGGTAGACGACAGGATATTTTTTTTTGGAATTTGGTTCATTATATCCGCTCGGCAAATAAACATAGTACCCTACTTTTAGGCCCATGCTTGGGCTCTTGAAGTAGGCGTGGCTAAAATTGGGGGGAAGATCCTTGAGTGTCCACTTCTCTGGCGGGTTATTCCAAAAGAATGCGACTGGTTGTTTGGCCCCATTCTTTTTTTGGGCAGAAACGGCAAGTGAGCCAAATGACAGTCCGACAAATGTGGCGATGGCAAGGATGGATCCTTTCTTCATTTCTTCTGATTTAAGTCATTTGCGCGGATAACCGCTAACTTGTGTGCCATCTTTTTTTGAAACGATTTCACAATCGGCTGGTATTTCTTCTTTTGGGCCAAGTTGGTATATTGTTTAGGATCTTTCTTCGCGTCAAATAGCTCGATCCCGTTCTGGGCCTTTTCTCCATACTGGATGTATGCCCAGTTTTCTTCTCGCAAAAGAAAGCCTTTCCTAGACGGGGCTACACAAAAGGCCGAATCCCTTACCTTGTGGGTGGGGTCGTCCAGCATCTTCGAGATGTCTTTTCCCTGCAGGCGCTCCTGAGATTCCAGCCCGCACATGCTGGCCAAGGTGGGATAAAGGTCGAGCAGTTCGACGAAGGAGTTGCATACAGCGGCTTTCTTGCCAGGGGAGCTTATGATGAGAGGCACTTGAGAGGATTCGTCGCGCAGGCTCACCTTGGCCCAGAAGTCATGCTCGCCCAAATGATAGCCGTGGTCGCTTGTGAAGATGATGATGGTCTGGTCCCGTAAGCCTGCGTCGTCGAGGGCCTTGAGTACTTTTCCCACCTGAGCGTCCATATAGGCAACTGATGCATAGTAGCCGCCGATGGCTTTTTTCTGGCGTCTGAGGTCCATTTTCATGTTCGTGCTGGTGCAGTAATTGATGCCCGCCTTGGGGATGTCGTCCCAGTCGCCGGGAACCTTCTCAGGCAATACCATCTTGCTGTAGGGCTTAAAAGGCGGGTAATAGGATCGAGGAGCCACGAAGGGTACATGAGGACGTACGAAGCCAACGCCCAACCAGAAAGGCTTATCCTTGTGCTGGTGAATCAGTTCCTCGGCTTTTTGAGCGGTCTTCCCATCGGAGTGTACAAGATCATCCCCGTCGGCTTCCACGACTACGAAAGTGTTCCCGCCCACCGCAGGCTTCTTGCCTTCAGGATTATTCTGCAAGGTTTCTCCATCCCCGGGAGCTCTCCATTCGGGGCCCTTGCTGTTGAACCGCTCCGTCCAAGAAGCCTCGTCATCCGCACCGTGACTGCCCTGTTCTATGCCACTGGGGACGCCCATGTGATAGATCTTACTTACCCTTGCGGCGTAATAGCCATTGTTCTTGAAGTGTTGAGACCAAGTCACTCGGTTGCCGATGGCGGGGCGGGGGCTTTTGTAGCCCAATACGCCGGTGGCATGGGGATAATACCCAGACATGAAACTGGCTCGGGATGGTCCGCAATAGGTCCCTTGGCAATAGGCTTGGGTGAAGCGTGTGCCTCGCTCGGCCAAACTATCGATATTGGGTGTCTTGTACACGGTGTTGCCATAGCAGGACAAGGCGGTCGAAGTCAGGTCGTCCGAAATGATAAAAAGAACATTAAATTGTTTGGATAGTCCGAAATTAATAGGCAAAATTATTAAGAAAATCAGAAGGTGAAATTTTAAAATAAGAATATTCATAATGATTAAGATTTCTTTTTATCTATAAAAAATGCAACGAATAATCCTAAATTGGTGAAAGAAAAAGAATCGTTCTTGGTATTTCTTCAATGAGTTGTTAATAATCTTTTTTAAATATTTATCTCAATCCTTCTTATTATGCCTTCCACAAGTTCCTCCATCATAACTGTACAGCAACACATCATGCGCGAACAAAAGCGCTTTCCAGGTGCTTCAGGTGAATTTTCTTTTCTTTTATCCGGCATTACATTGGCCACCAAAATGATTCAGGCACAGGTAAGGCGTGCAGGCTTAACTGATGTATTGGGAGAACATGGAAATATAAATGTACAAGGAGAGATTCAGCAAAAGTTGGATGTTATTTCTAACGAGGCACTTGTGCATTGTTTGAGCAGTCGAGAAAGTATTGGTGTATTGGCTTCAGAAGAAAATGAGGAACCTATGCTGGTGCACCAGGGCTCGAATGAAGCGAAGTACGCGGTGGTATTTGATCCTCTAGATGGCTCATCGAATATCGATGTGAATGTAAGTGTGGGTACCACTTTTTCTATTTTGCGCAAGCCGGATGGTGTAGCCATGGATAACCCCGAAAAATGGGTTCTTCAACCCGGTAGTAAGCAAGTTGCCGCAGGTTATGTGGTGTACGGATCATCCACAATTTTAGTGTACAGTGCCGGGGATGGGGTCCATGGGTTTACCCTGGACCCTGCGATTGGTGCCTATGTATTAAGCCATGAAAATATGACCATGCCCAAGCAGGGAAAGTATTATTCGGTAAACGAAGCGTATCGGGAAGGCTTTCCTTCCCGTTATGGACAATACATCGATCGCCTGCGCTCAGGAGTTTTGGGTGTAAATTATTCATCCCGTTACATAGGTTCAATGGTGGCCGATTTCCATCGAACTTTGCTCAAAGGTGGAATTTTTCTTTACCCGCCAACCAAAGACAATTCGGAAGGCAAGTTGCGTCTCCTTTATGAAGCCAATCCAGTGGCACTTTTGGCTGAGCAAGCTGGAGGTATTGCATTAAATGGTCAAAAAAGAATTCTTGATATCGAACCCAACAGTATTCATCAACGGACTCCATTGGTTGTGGGTAGCCAAGTAGAGATGTCGGATTTCGAGCGCTTTATTAAAGAGTAAGGTTTAGCTTTCGGATTTTCTTAGACTTTCGTTAACTAGTTGTTGGGCGGTGTGTAACTGTCTTTGAAAAATTACGAAGGAATCGTCAGCAGCTAATTCCTCGGCAATTAATTTTTGCGTCGTTTCCCTTCGAATCTCATGCAGTTCCTTGGCAATTTCCCTGGCTCGGATTAGGTCAACACCTTTGATCAATTCGCTAGTGATCCGGTCAACCTTGGTAAAAAACATATCCAAGCTATCTTTGAGTTTTTTCAGGTAAATGTTTCCCATCGCTTTGGCAGCTCCCCAGGTAACTGCAATGATCGAGAAAATGAGGGCAATGGTATCAGCCCATTCTTGGATAAAACTAGGCTTACCACGTTCATGGTAAAGTTGTGCTCCCTCATGAATTGGATGTTGTAATAAGACATCACCCGGACGGGACATCTGAGCAAATAAAGGGTGAGCTTTTGTAAGGTTTGCCTTTTCTGATTGAATGAATCGCGTGATTTCATATCCATCTTCAAGTAAGAGTTCAGGACTACAAGCAAGTACAACGCGGGTTCCAATGGTAGGTATAGTTTGGGAGGGGATTTTTTTGCCCAATTTTCCTAAATATGCTTCGCTTGGAATAATCGCAGGTTGGATGAAAGGATAAGAAAGTTTGAGGTTATCATGAGGATTTGAACCAATGGGTAAAAGGGTTAGCTTTCCTCGGGCCAAAAACTTTGAAATGGTTGCATTACCCACTCCTGTAACAATACAGACGCACTCTACTTCTCCATTTTCAAGATGCGTAAGACTAGTCTCTAAACTTTCTCTTCTAAGAGTAATATTATTTTTATTGATGCCCATATGATTAAGTGTAGCCAAAGCAATCCCCTCAGTTCCACCCCCTCGATTTCCAATTGCGATCACAGATCCCTTCAGTTGTTCTGTAGAATTGAAATCATTTCTCACAATGAGATGTAATGCTTCCTCATATAGAATGGTAATTGAATGTACAGATTGTGTGCTTGAGATGTCGTTTTGTAATAAAGCCAGATCAGCTTTACCTTGTTCAAGAGCAGTTAAATTTTCACGACTTCCGGAACTTGTCTTAATTTCGATATCAACCCCTCCTTTTTGAGATAAGACATTACCCAGTGCTCTTGCCACTTCATCGTATTTCCCCCCTTCAATTCCACTCATTATTATCCACTTTTGTTTGAATTTATTTGAGGTTAAGAAGAAAACTAAACCAATTATCAAAGTGGAGAAAATAATCGATACAACAATGATTTTATTTCTCTTCATTTTAAATAAGCTTCTTTAGAAAATATGTTTTTGTTTTAATCCAACTAAAACAATCAAGTTTGGTGAAATTGTTAAGGACATAATTTAAACTGTTGATTGTTTCATGTACAATTTTACCAAAAAAATGCCATTACATTAGGATTTTATAGGAAAATATTCGTTTATTAAATGTGTGTAAATTTTTTGAGTAGGTATAATTATTTGTTAAAATTTTAAATATTGGGGTTTTAGGTATTAAGTTTATATTGTATATGAACCTTAATTGTACCATGCGTTTCTTTTTTCTATTCCTCTTTATATTTCCTCTCTTTATCCATGCATCCGAGAAGGTTGATTTTAACACTCAAATCAAATCTC
>Ga0115004_10004892_pt1 | contig 10661 bp, 8 predicted proteins | sample ArcticOcean_MG_C_10_FD_88737 | JGI IMG/M metagenome (GOLD analysis project Ga0115004, IMG submission 88737) | Marine microbial communities from western Arctic Ocean - ArcticOcean_MG_CB11_90 | ecosystem: Environmental > Aquatic > Marine > Oceanic | place: Arctic Ocean: Canada Basin | collected... | reverse complement strand
TTGGCTATCTAAATTGTTAAGTTTTCTAAGTGACCCTTTTATAGCCTCTTCTTTAGAAATATGAAAAGGTGGATTACAAACTATAAAATCAAATAGATCACAGGATTTAATAATATTCTTAAACAAAAAACTTTTATTTTTTTGATGATACAACTTAACATTGTTTTTTAATGCATAGCTATGTTGGATATTAGTATTTGCTATTTCTATTGCTTTTTCATCACTATCAATTCCAACCATTTTCCAATTAAAATATTGAGCACCCAAAATACAATAGATGCCATTAGCTCCAGTACCTATGTCTAACCCTCTTAGTTGCTCGTTTTGAGATGTATTGAATTTTTCTGAAAGGAAATCACGTATATGCAGTAGGTAATCTAACCTTCCGGGAATAGGTGGAATTAGATAACCAATAGGTAAATCATAATTATCAAGTTTGAAATCGGCAAGTAGTATAGCCTTGTTCAATGCATAGATTGCAATTGAAGAACTGAAATCGATTGTTTCTTCACATAAAGGGTTTAAAATGATATGTCTTTGTAATAAAGGATGGAATTTGATTAATCTTTTAAGATCGTAGCGATTATAATATGGATTTAGTGGATGCATTATTTGCGAAGGTATGCCGTTTTAATTAGAAAATATTTATTGATATTTTTTCATAAAACTCTCTAGCTTTTTAACCATATTATAGCTTCCGCAGTAAAAAGGTATTCTTTCGTGTAACTCTTTTGGACTTACTTCCATTATTCTATTAAAACCATCTGATGCTTTTCCGCCAGCTTGTTCGGCTATAAAAGCCATTGGATTACATTCGTAAAGTAATCTGAGTTTTCCTTTAGGTTTTTTTTTACTACTTGGATATAAATAAATTCCGCCCTTTATTATATTTCTATGAAAATCTGAAACTAGACTCCCTATGTATCTTGAAGTATAAGGCCTATCTCCCTCTTCTAATTGACAGTATTTTACATAATTTTTTATAGCTTCAGGGAAATGGATGTAATTACCCTCATTTAGTGAGTAAATATGACCATTTTTTTTATAAGTCATTTTAGGATGTGATAGATAAAAAGTTCCAATAGCTGGATTTAAAGTAAATCCATTCACACCATGCCCCGTTGTGTAAACCAACATAGTTGAGGTTCCGTAGATTACATATCCAGCGGCAACTTGATTCACTCCTTTTTGTAAAAAATCATTTAAATTCACAGGGGAACCTAAAGGACTAGTTCTTCTGAAAACTGAAAAAATTGTTCCCACAGAAACATTCACATCTATATTTGATGATCCATCTAGAGGATCAATTAAGACAATATATTTGTTTTTATTCTCGTTGTTATGACCTTCTACATTTATAAAATTTTCATTCTCTTCAGATGCAATTCCACATACAATTTCTCTATTAATTAATGTTTGTATAAATATTTCATTTGCTAAAATATCTAGTTTTTTTTGATCTTCATCTTGAACGTTTTTATTTCCAGCGGAGCCAAGGATGTCTACTAGACCAGCTTTATTAACCTTATGATTAACGACTTTTGCAGCTAGCCTTATGGAATTAAGAATTCTAGATAATTCACCTGAAGAATATTTAAAGGCATTTTGGTTTTCTATAATAAATTCCCCTAATGTCTTATTTTCCATTACTAAAAGTAATAAAATATTTATGACTTAACTATAGCTTTGTTAAAATCTCAATATCATCAATTAACTTAAGAACAGCTTCATCATCAGTACCATCGTAGACTCCTCTAATTTGCTTATTTGTGTCTACTAGTATAAAATTAGGTGTATGTATAAAATCTTGTAAACCACCATCTCCTTGCTCAATAACGGCAAAGTAGCTTTTTCTAGCAAGATTATAAATATGCTTTTTGTCCCCTGTAGTAATATTCCATTTATTGTCTTTTACTCCTTTGTCTTGCGCATATTTTTTAAGAACAGATACACTATCAATATAAGGTGTTACAGATAAAGAAAGGAGCATGACTTTGTTATCATTAATGAACTGATTTTGAACTTTCACTAAGTTATCTGTCATTATAGGGCAAATGCTTGGACATCTAGTGAAAAAGAAATCAACTACATAAATTTTATCTTTGTAATTCTCTTGAGTTATAACATTCCCATTTTGATTTATGAGTGTAAAGTCATCTACTTTATGATTCTTAATTTTGTTATGTAGGCTCGCATCAACTAACTCAGGATTAAAGTCAGTTGGGTTATAAATAGGTAATGGATCTTTTGAAACTTGATTACAAGAATTTAAGTAAAATATAAAAAAGATTAATGAGAGCTTAATTAGTCTAGACATTCTAAATTTATTTATATAAGTTTTTTTGAAATAAACTGCTTAGCCTCAGCTAATTCAGGACGATTACTGTTAGTGGATTCACATAGCGTTATTAATTCTTGAAAATAAAAAGTAGCTTGTTTGCTGTCATTGATTTGTTGAGCTGCTTTGGCTGCCCCATACAATCCGTTAAATCGATTGGGGTGTCCTTTTAGATTTAGTTTATAAGTTTCAAGTGCTTTTTTAGGTTTATTTAGAGCTAAATACATATCTGCTAACAGTTCGTCAGCAGGAATTATTTCTCCAGGTGTCACGGCATGTTTTGAAGTTTTACTCTCTAAATCTGAAGCTATTAGCATAAAATTTAACGCTTTTTCAGAATTTCCTTTAGCCAACTCAATCCAGGCATTAGCTGAATTAATTTGAATAGCGACTTGACCTGACTTATAAATATCTTCAGATTTAATAAGCTCTTGATGAAGTGTTTTTAAAATAGTTAACTCTTCTTGGGCTGAAGAAATGTTTTTTAAATTTGAAAAACCTAATATTTTAGAAAAATGAAGCATTGCTTTGGGCCAATATGATTTATCCCAGTTCATTTCTGTTAACGGTAATTGAAGTTCTGTAGCGCGCTTCCAATCTTTGTTTTCAATAGCTAATCTAGATGGTACGGCAATTAACGCATAGGCAGATGCATAGCTATTAGATGGAAATATTTTTTTAATAGACTGTACTTTTTCTAACTCTAACTCTGCTCTAGTATTATCACCTTTTTGTAAATAAGCATAAACCAAATAGTCTAATGCATGAATTTCACTTACCCAAGTTGCATCTGGATTTACGGATTCTGCATAGCATACTGCAGAATTGGCAGAATCATTATTAGATCTAATAGATTCATTCCACAATCCTAAACGTGTAAATATATGTGAAGGCATGTGTTGAGCATGCGCTGATGCTGGTGCAATTACAGCATATTTTCGTGCTACTTCCAATGCTAAATGCGCTAACTCAGGAGAGTCGTAATTATGTATTATATAGTGAGCAATACCTGGATGGTTAGGGAATTTAATAAATAAGTCTTCTAGTATTTTTCCGGATTTTTTTTGTTTACTGTATGTCTTGTCATTAGGGTCTGATGTTGCAAGAACAGCTAAAGAGTAAAAAACAGCGGTTTCAACATCTTCAGGATATTTAGTGTATAATTCTTCCATTTTAGTTGCGTAATTCAACTTTCTAGTCTTTGTGTCTACTGTTCTCCAGTCTTTAAAATATACGGATACAGCATCAATGTAGTCTTGTTCACGTTCATTGTTTGGTATTAAAGTGTTTGCTATTTTTAGTAATGCTTCACCACGTTCCAGTGATTTAGGATTTTGATTAAATGATAAAGGGTGGTTTAAAATACTCATTGCTGTTCCCCAGTAGGCCATTAAGCAATCAGGAGCCTCATCTAGAACGCTTACAAATGCTTTTTCAGCTTCAGCGTATTCAAATGAATGGATTAAAGATAATCCTAAATTAAATGCTTCTCTTAAATCATAGCGACATGAGAGCGTGAAATTGACATCTCCAAATTCTGAATCCCCGCAAAGTAACAAAGGTCCTCTATTCAAATCTAATTCAGCAATAGAAAAGGCTGTAGAAGTTTTTTGATTTTTACACGCGTACAGGCTAATTGTTAAAACGGTTACAAATAGACAAGTTTTTAAGTATTTCATTTTTATTTTTTTAGTTCAATTTGTTATTTAAATATAATCATATTAATACTACTCAAAGACCTTGTGTTTTAGAGAAATTCAATATTTTAAAAAAATTTATAGTTTATTTTTTTGTCAGTTTTACTGAAAAGTGTCTCATTATTGGAGCTTCCCATTTTATAGTATAACCGCTTTTGGCATTGTTTCTTGTTTCGTATATGATTTTCAACGCAACAGCAACATATTCCATTTGTGATAATGTATAGGTTCTTCTAGGGATAGCGAGTCGAACCATTTCTAGTTTAGGAAAACGATTTTCTCTAGTTATGGGGTCACGGTCTGCTAATAAGGTTCCAATTTCAACACCTCTAATTCCGGCAATAATATATAATTCTATTGCTAAAGCCTGAGCTCTATATTCTTCTTTTGGAATATTAGGAACGAATTTTGTAGCGTCAATATAAATGGCGTGCCCTCCGAAAGGCTTTAAAACAGGAACATTAAATTCATCAAGACGTTGTCCTAAGTAAGAAACTTGTCGAATTCTACTTTGTAAATAATCAAAGGATGTTCCCTCAATTAGTCCTTGAGATAAAGCTCCCATGTCTCTTCCTGACATTCCACCATAAGTAACAAATCCTTCATACATAATTGCAAAGTTTGAGCAAACCTCATGAGTGTCTGGATTGTTTAATGCTATAAAGCCACCCATATTAACAATCCCATCTTTTTTTGCACTCATAGTCATGCCGTCTGCCAAAGAGAACATTTCTTTTACAATTTCTTTTATGGAATGATTGACAAATTCTTTTTCTCGAATTTTTATGAAATAAGCATTTTCAGCAAAACGAGCTCCATCAATAAACAAATTTACTTTATATTGATTACAGAGAGACCTAACAGAACGTATGTTTTCTAAAGACACAGGTTGTCCGCCAACTGTATTGCAAGTAATAGTGATTAGTACAAATGGAATTTTTCTTTTAGGAGTATTAACAAGAATTTCTTCTAGTTTTTCCAAATCAATATTACCTTTAAAAGGATGGTCTGTTTCTACATCAAAGGCATCCTTAATAGTACAATCTAGTGTAGCTGCTTTACGGTATTCTATATGCCCTTTGGTTGTATCAAAATGAGCATTTCCTGGAATAAAATCACCTTTTTTTACTAAAGCTGAAAACAAAACGTTTTCAGCAGCTCTACCTTGGTGTGTAGGTATAAAATACTTAAAACCAGTAATATTTTTTACAGTTTTTTCTAACTTTAAAAAAGAACTTGACCCTGCATAACTTTCATCACCGAGCATGATTTCTGCCCACTGCTTATCAGACATGGCTCCTGTTCCAGAATCTGTAATCAAGTCAATGACAACTTGATTGCTGTTTAATTTGAATAAATTATAAGAAGCGTCTTCGATCCATTTTTTTCTTTGTTCTGGCGTAGATTGTTCAATGGATTCCACCATTTTTATTTTGTAGGGTTCTATATAAGGTAATTGCATATGTAAGTTGATTTTGTTAATGTAAAAAGTTTAAAAGGGTTATTTTGTAAAAAAGAAAAGATAAAGGATTATGCGAAGATGTAAGAATCTCGATTCTTTATATTTTGATGTGCATAAAAATGAGAAGTCTTTTTAATCATCTACTCAAATTTAATAAATTTTGTTTTAACTTAGTTATCAATCTAATTAAGATAAATATCAATTTTAAAATCATGAAAAATATAATACTAACATCCTTATTTCTATTTGTTGCTATAACATCATTTTCACAAACTGCCACATCATATTTAAGTCCTGTTTCTAGTCCGCAAGCTTCTGTAAGTCAGAATGTTGGAATGACAAATATTTCTATTAATTATTCGTCGCCAGGTGTTAAAGGAAGGGAAGTGTTTGGTGGTCTTGTTCCATACAATCAGGTATGGAGAGCTGGTGCAAATAGTCCTACTATTATAAAGTTTTCAACAAGTGTGATTATTGGCGAAAAGACATTAAGAGCTGGTGAGTATGCAATTGCTGTTACGCCTAGAAAAGAAGGTGATTGGACAATAGATCTAAATTCTGCAGGTAAATACCCCTTCGCATATATGAGCAATGATGGAACTCTTGATAGGGAAGCCTATAATAAAGATTTAGCTGTTAGTGTTGATGTGAAACCAGAATATTGGGATAATGATACTGTTGTAGAAAGGTTAAAATATATAATAGGAGCTAATGATAATAAGAAAGCTATTGTTTCTCTATTATGGGGTGACGTAATAGTTCGATTTGAGGTTGATACGATGCCAGAAAAACATCTTGAAAATTTCACAAAAACATTAAAATAGAATACCCTAAAGCATACCTACATGTTTTTTATGTTCATTAGCTTTTAATGAATTAATAGACAGTTATAAGCAATTAGTGTTTAATGTTAAAATTGTGTTGAATATAAGAATGGTTTTAAATTTTCTAGTGTATTTCTAAGAATTTCCCCCATTCATTTACAGTTGTTTAAAAAGACTCGAATCAAGATAGTTCGAAGTCAGAAAATTAAATTTTATTGATTAATCAATGAGTATGAGTAAAAAAAATGTTTCATTTAGTTGGGCTTTTAAAGAATTTATTTGGCCAAGAAGAAAAGTAGTTTCTTTCGGACTGATTTTGATAATCTTTAGAAGTCTTTCAGGGCTTGTGCTTCCTTACGCCAGTAAAACTCTGATAGATGAAGTAATACCTTCCAAAGATATGGATGCACTTATACTTTTATTGATTATTGTTTGTTCTGCATTATTATTTCAATCGATTAGCTCTTTTTCTCTAACCCGCGTTTTAAGTGTAGAAGCACAACACTTAATTTCTGTATTGCGTGCTAAAGTTCAACAAAAATTATTGACACTTCCAGTAAGTTTTTTTGATAATAACAAGTCTGGAACTTTAGTCTCTAGAGTAATGATAGATGTTGAAGGGGTTCGAAATTTGGTTGGAACAGGATTGGTTCAATTAATAGGGGGGAGTATTTCTGCACTTATTTCTTTATTTATATTAATAAAAATCAATGCACAAATGACTTTATTTGTTTTATTGCCAGTTGCGATTTTTGCTCTAATAGCGCTGAAAGCTTTTGGATATATACGACCTATTTTTAGAGTTCGAGGGAAAATAAATGCCGAGGTTACTGGTCGTCTAACTGAAACTTTAAATGGAATTCGTGTAATTAAAGGCTTTAATGCAGAATCACAAGAACTTAAAGTTTTTAAAAAAGGGGTTGATGAATTGTTTCAAAATGTAAAAAAGAGTCTAACCGCTACAGCATTTATAACCAGTTCTTCTACTTTTTTACTTGGATTAGCATCGGCTGGTATCATGGGAATGGGGGGTTATTTCATTATGAATGGAAGTATGACCTATGGAGAATTTGTCTCATTCACTCTCTTTCTTGGCTTTATGATTGCGCCCATTGTTCAAATGAGTAATATAGGGAGTCAACTTACCGAAGCTTTTGCAGGCTTAGACCGAACTCAAGAATTAATGAATTTACCAGAAGAGAATGACCTTAAAATCCGAAAAGTAGTTCTCAGCAAAATTGAAGGTAATGTTTCTTTCAAAAATATTTCGTTTAGTTATGATGATAAAACAAGAGTATTACATGACATCTCATTTGAAGCTCCAAAAGGAAGTGTTACTGCACTAGTTGGTTCTTCAGGTTCAGGAAAGTCTACTATTGCTGGACTGGCTACTGCTTTTTTAAATCCAAGCTCGGGTAAAGTTTTAATTGATGGAGAAGATCTGTCTAAGGTAGATCTTCGAAGCTATAGAAGTCAATTGGGCGTTGTTCTTCAAGACGACTTTTTGTATGAAGGTACAATTAGAGAAAATATTCTTTTCCCACGTCCTAATGCAACTGAAGAAGAGCTTCAGCAGGCTATTGTTGGTGCTTATGTCAACGAATTCACAGATCGCTTTGAAAAAGGTATAGATACTCTAATAGGTGAGCGTGGAGTGAAATTATCTGGAGGACAAAGACAACGAATTTCTATTGCACGTGCTTTATTAGCGCGACCTAAGATTGTGATTTTGGATGAAGCTACTTCAAATCTAGACACTCAAAGTGAAGCATTTATTCAAAAAAGTCTGGGTTTATTAATGCAGAACAGAACTACTTTCGTGATTGCTCATCGCCTGAGTACTATTCAAAAAGCAGATCAAATTCTAGTAATAGAAGATGGTGATATAGTGGAACGTGGTAAACACGAAGAATTAATAGCTTTTAAGGGAAGATATCATGAATTATACACCTATCAAACTAGAATGTAAACTTATGATTTTGTTTATATAATAACCTTTAGCTGACTAAGAAGCATAGATCTAAGGGGAATGTTGAACTTAGTTTTCAGATAATTCAAACCATCGTAATGATTTTGTTTCTAGTTCTTTTTCAAGCGTTCCAAGTTTAATTGAACATTCCTCAATTTGTTTTTGGTCTAGAGTTTCATTTATAAAACGATTTTTAATTTCTTCTTTTTGAATTTCAATATTTTTTATCTCTCGTTCTAGTTTTTTAAACTCTTTTTGTTGCTTAAAGTTTAAGGTTGTTTTTTTTGTAGTATCCTTCCATTCTTTTTTTGGTTTTTTCTCTTGCTTGGGAGCTGCTCTTCTTTCTTCAATTTGAGAATTTTCATATGCTCTATAATCAGAATAATTTCCAGGAAAATTCTCAACAATACCTGAACCTTTGAATATAAACAAATGATCTACGATTTTATCCATAAAATATCGATCATGAGAAACAACTAGTAGACATCCAGGAAAGTCTAATAGAAAATTTTCGAGTACGTTGAGTGTGATGATATCTAAATCATTTGTAGGTTCATCAAGAATCAAAAAGTTTGGGTTTTGAATTAAAACTGTACATAGATATAGACGCTTACGTTCTCCACCACTTAATTTGTCAACAAAATCATATTGTTTTTTGCGATTAAATAAAAATCGTTCTAGTAATTGTTGTGCTGATATTTTACGTCCTTTTTTAAGAGGAATAAAATCACCATAATCTCTTATAATATCAATTACTTTTTGTCCTTTTTTAACAGGAATACCTTTTTGAGTATAGTACCCGAATTTTAATGTTTCTCCCCATACAATTTTTCCAGCATCTGCAGTGTCATTAGAAGTTAGTAGGTTTAAGAATGTAGATTTTCCGGTACCATTCTTTCCAATGATTCCAATACGGTCGTTCCGTTGAAACATATAGTCAAAATGATCTAATATGATTTTATCACCAAATGCTTTTTGAACTTTATGCATTTCAATCATTTTATTTCCCAAGCGTTCCATGTTTATTTCCAATTGAACTTGGTGTTCATTACGTCTTTGACTTGCTTTTTCTTTTATTACTTTAAAATCTTCTATACGAGATTTTGATTTAGTAGTCCTTGCCTTGGGTTGTCTACGCATCCAATCTAGTTCTTTCTTGAAATGTAACTTAGTTTTATGTGCTGCCAGATTTTCTTGAGCAATACGTGCTTCTCTTTTCTCTAGATAGTAGGAGTAATTACCTTTGTAATTATAGAGCTTACCCTCATCTAACTCAATAATTTCATTGCATACACGTTCCAAGAAATAACGGTCGTGGGTAACCATAAATAAAGTTATTTTTTCTTTAGAAAAATAATCCTCTAACCATTCAATCATTTCTAAATCTATGTGGTTGGTAGGTTCGTCTAGAATTAATAATTCAGGTCGCTTTAGTAAAGCGTTGCATAAAGCTATTCTTTTTTTTTGTCCTCCCGATAAGCTTTCAATTTTGGCGCTTAAATCATCTAGCTTGAGCTTAAATAAAATCTTCTTGTATTGTGTTTCAAAATCCCAAGCTTGGGTTTGATCCATTGCCTCAAATGCTTTTTGATAGGCTTCTTGATCTTCTGGGTTTTCTAATGCTTTATCGTAGTCAGCTATTATTTTTAAGATAGGATTATCTGCTTGAAAAATACTTTCTTTGACTGTTAGTTTAGGGTCTAAATTAGATTCTTGAGTTAAGTAAGCAACCCGAGTTCCTTTTCTAAAAATAACATTACCTTCATCAGGTATGTCCTCTCCAGCAATGATATTTAAAATAGAGGTTTTTCCACTTCCGTTTTTGGCGATTAAAGCAATTTTTTGACCTTGGTTAATTCCAAAAGAAAGGGTGGTAAAAATTACTTTTTCACCATAAGATTTTGAAATACCTTCAACAGAGAGTAGGTTCATAAGGTTTTAATTCATTTTTAGAGCGACAAAAATACACATTCAAAGTATGACATGAATCTTTTAATTAGAAACATTATTTATAACCTTTATACTTACCTAGAATTGCCAGTATTATAAAATGATGCCGTTATGTTAAAAGGGATTAAATTATTTATTTTTGAAATCTATTTAAAGCTTAATTTATTCTATAATTTCGTAATCAATACTTAGTTTTCGAAAGGCTCTTAAAGCAGAACCAGAATTTTTGTCTTCAATTTCAATTTCTACAGGGTCTCCTTCCAATATTATTTCTGTAAGCTCAACTGAGAGAGATCCGCTAATATTAGATGAAATTTCCGCAATACATTTTGCTATCGCTCTTTTGTCTGGTCTATGAGTATCACAAGACAATAAGTTTAATTTCATAATAATAATTTTATTATTGCAATATACTAGATTT
>Ga0115004_10004885_pt1 | contig 10668 bp, 10 predicted proteins | sample ArcticOcean_MG_C_10_FD_88737 | JGI IMG/M metagenome (GOLD analysis project Ga0115004, IMG submission 88737) | Marine microbial communities from western Arctic Ocean - ArcticOcean_MG_CB11_90 | ecosystem: Environmental > Aquatic > Marine > Oceanic | place: Arctic Ocean: Canada Basin | collected... | reverse complement strand
GATGATGTTGGATTTATTGGTAAAATTAATGCTGATGAACTAGGCAAAAAATATGAGGAAGGTTTAATCAAAGAAAAGGTACAGTATTTTTACAAAAAAAAAGAAGAGGCTTCACCTACTGGAACATGTTTAATATTAATTACACCTGATGCAGAAAGAACAATGGTAACTTTTTTGGGTATAGCTGGTAAAATTAATGAAAAGGATATTAATGAAGAAGCTATTAAAGAAAGTGAAATGATATTTCTTGAAGGATATTTGTGGGATGAAGGGGAACCAAAATCTGCATTTAACAAAGCTTTGTCTTTCTCTCATAAAAAAGCAATGTCGCTATCAGATCAATTTTGTGTTGAAAGACATAAAGATAATTTTTTAGATTTAATTAAGAATAAACTTGATGTTGTTTTTGCTAATGAGCAAGAGGTCAAATCTTTAATTAATACAAAAAATTTTGATGATGTTATTACATTTGGAAAACAATTAGGAAAACTACTAATTGTTACCCGGGGAGAAAAAGGGAGTGTTGCTATTAATAGTGACGAAGTTACAGAATGCGAAAGTAAATCGAATTTAAAAATTTTAGATTTAACTGGAGCTGGAGATTTATTTGCAGCAGGATTTCTGCATGGCTTAATTAATAATTTTCCAATAAAAGAAAGTCTTAAAAAAGGTACAGAAATGTCATCAAAAATAATTCAAAGAGTTGGGGCTAGACTAAGTTAGTTTTTTTTCTTTTGAAACTACCCTTTCCTTTTTTAGCTTTTACCACCCTAGTTTTATATTTAGTTGTCCTCAAATCCTTTGCTATTGGATTTTTTTTTTTCATCTATATTTGGTAACCATTATGAAGACTTTTAATAAAATTTTCATCATTAAATTTATCCTTAATTTTTTTTCTTAATCTATATATATGCGTCTCGACAGTATGTGTCTCTAGGCCGGAAGAATAACCCCAAACTTGGTTTTGTAACTGTTTAATTGATTGAGGTAAATTATTATCATTAAGAAATGTAATTATATCAATTTCTCGTTCAGTTAGTTTTAGTTCATTTTTTAGATTTGATATAATTCTTGAATTCAAATTTAAAGTATAATCTTTTATAATTAGCTTTGATTGGAAATTATATTTTTGTTTTATGAGATGACTGTTTACATCATCAAGAAATTTTTGAATTTTTAAGGGTAACGAATTAATTATCAAAATATTATTTTTATTAACTTGGCTATTCAAAAGTAGCTTATTTTCCTTATTTAAAATGATAACAGAATTTATATATTCACTATTGTTTTCTTGAAACCCTTGGATAAATTTTTTACAATTATCATAATTGTATATATTGAATGTAAATTGATGTTTTATTTCGTCTAGGATATTATATAATTTTCCAAATTCAACTAGACATATTGATTGTTTAAACATTAAAATATAATTTATGCTAATAACTATAATAAATAAAGAAACGTTAACCATAGATGATTTCATCTTTAGGTGCTCAATAGGTAAAAACGGCATTAAAACTCAAAAAAAAGAAGGCGACAAGACGACACCAAGAGGCACCTTTTCACTTGGTAAACTTTATTACAGAGCTGACAGGGTTGAAAAACCAATTACTCAGATTAACACAAGGATAATAAGCAAAGGAATGGGATGGTGTGATGATCCTAAGAGCAGCTTATATAATAAAGAGTTAATTATTAATGATAAGATTAAACACGAAAAACTATTTAAAAAAGACAATTCTTATGATTATTTTATTGTAATTAATTACAATACTAAAAACATAAAACAAAATAAAGGAAGTGCTATATTTATTCATTTAACAAAAAACTATAAAAAAACCGCAGGATGTATTGCTTTAAAAAAAAAAGATTTTTTGATTATGACTAAGCTTTTGAGTAAAAAAAATAAGATAAAGATTAATTAAATTCTTTTTCCAAATACTTTAGAACCTATTCGAACAAAAGTAGCTTTTGATTCTGTGGCTTCTAAATAATCACCTGACATACCCATACTTAATTCCTTTAGATTCATCTTATCTTTTAAAATATTCATTTCTGTAAAAAAGATTTTTGGATTTGTATTTGCTGGTGGTATGCACATTAAACCTACAATATCTAAATTGAATGTATTTATACATTCTTGTTTAAATTCTTCTAAACGGTCAATTTCTATTCCATTTTTTTGTTCTTCATTGCCTATGTTTACTTGAATAAATATTTTGGGTCTAACATTTTTCTTTTTTTGCTCTAAGGAAATCTTTTCTGCTAATTTTAAGTTATCTAAAGAATGAATATAATCAAATAAAGGTAGTACATACTTTACTTTATTGGATTGAAGTTTTCCTATAAAATGAAGCCTTATATCAATAAAATCATTTTTTATATCAGTCCACTTTTCTAATGCCTCCTGAACTTTGTTTTCCCCATAATGTTTGTGCCCAAAATTAATTAAGGGTAAAATTGATTTTATTGGGAATGTTTTTGTAACGGCAATAATTTCTGTATTGCTATTTTTTAGCTGTATTTCTTTTTTAATTAATAATAAATTATCTACACAATCATGCATAATTATAAAAATATCTATTATTTTATAAATCAACTTAATAAAAATGAACTCAAAGCTATTAATAAAAAAATAATTTTAATATATAGAAATTATAACAGTAATTATAATGAACACACTATAAAAGAAATTAGAGACTATTGTAAAAAACACAAAAGAAAACTTTTTATAGCAAATGATTTGAAAATAGCTCTTAAATTAAAATTAGACGGGCTATATATTCCTTCTTTTAACAGATCATTAAACTATAGAAATATTTGTATCCACAAATCTTTCAGCATTATTGGTTCTGCACATAATTTAACTGAACTCTTAATCAAAGAAAATCAAGGTTGTAAACAAATATTCATATCTCCTATCTTTAAAACAAATAAATATAAAAATAATTTAGGGATAAGCAAATTCAATACAATTTGTTTAAATTCAAACAATGAGATTATTGCCTTGGGTGGGGTCAACTCACTAAATATTAAAAAATTATTTATGACTAAGTCGGTAGGATTTGCTGCAATTTCTTGGATAAAAAAAACGGCCTAAAAAATATTTAGGCCGTTTTAATAATTTAAAAATTTTTATTAATTAGAACGCAAAGTTAAGTGCGATTTCATTAATGTCTTCTGTCTTAGCTGTACTAACCCAATCAGGATTATCAGTTGTAGTATGGTAAGCAGAAATACTCATTGCTCCCATGCTGTATGCAGCCTGATAAGATTTTGATTCCATAGTTACACTAGTTGAAGCATCATAAGTTTCATCTAGTATTCCGTAAGATAATGATAAATCATCATTAACTTGGAAAGCTATAGACATTTTCTCAGTTTCAAAAGTACCAGTTGCAGCAGCTACAGTCTTAGCAGCAGTTGCATCTTCAGCACCACCGATGATACCTCTGTTTGTTTCAGCTAATTGAACACCAACTGTTACTGGTCCGAAAGCATAGTTAACGTAACCTGTAATTGTTGAGTTATCATTGTTTGTAGCTGTGTTAGCAGTGTCTATTTCATTAGCATAAAGACCCATAGTTAAGCCATTACCTGATATTACACCAGCTATACCCATACCAGTACCGTAAGCACTAGCAGCAGCAGTTCCACCATCATATATAGCTCCATCTGCAGCACTTGGTGCAAATTCAGCCATTGCTGTTAATGAATAACCGTTACCCATGTCTTGTACAGGAGCAACATAAAGAATTTGACCGTTATCAATATTAGAACCGATATTATCGATTGCTGTACTTGTAGTCATACCGTCATGGTTTTCTTCATATGCTCTAGGCGTAGCGTCATCAAAGTTAGCACCAATTCCACCGTAACCGTTACCAACTACTACAGAACCTAAAGATCCCATAGTTAGTTTTACGTGTGAAGATGAAAGAGCTAATGATGGCTCGATAGTCATGTTAGTTGAAACAGTAAAACCATTATCTAATTCAGTACTTCCTGAAAAAGATATGTGGTGATTGTAACCGATAGCTTCTGATCCTCTAGCAGTTCCAGTTTCTACTTCGTTTGAGTACGTATAACCAGCTCCACCTGAAACAGATAGTTCACCAGCGAACGCAGAACTTGCTACTAGAGATGTCCCTAATGCAGTAAGTCCTATTTTTTTAATTATATTCATGTTTTTTCCTTTTGTTTTTCATTAATGAATGATTATCATGTACTAGGTATTCTCAATAATTTCTTCAATTAACTCATCTTTTCATAGTTTTTTTTACTAATGTTGTATTTTTACAACAATATTATTCAAATAATCAATGGTTTTTTAACAAAATGCCCCTATAAATAAAATTATCTTTATGAATAAAATAATTACCACTGCTTTAATCTTATTACTTTTCGCATTCACAAGTTGTGGATTATATAAAAAAACTGATGCACGTGAAGTTTCTCCTAATGTTAAGGATAGAGTGGATAAAAATTTAAAATCCGGTAAAGGCATAAGCTTTAAAGCCTTTGGTGGTGGATCTGGAACTTTTGACTTTGCTTCATCAAATGAAATGTGGAGAGCTTCAATAGAAACTCTTGATTTTGTAAGTTTAACTAACGCCAGCTACTCCGGGGGAATTATAATTACCGATTGGTTCAAAGGAAATTCTTCAGAAAACAGGGAATTAAAAATTACAATTCAGTTTTTAGCAAATGAAATTAGAGCTGATGCTCTTTCTATTGCGGTCCATGAAAAAATTTGCGACGCTATTAATTCACAAAGTTGTACAATTACAAAAGTAAACTCAGCAATTTCTGGTGATTTAAAATTAGCAATTTTAAAAAAAGCAGCACTTATAAAAAATGATTTTTTAAAAAAAAATAAAAAGAAGAAAAAAAAATCCTAGCTTGAAAAATATTTAAATCATCTGCAATTAAAGCAAATAATGGAACGATATAACTTTAAAAAAGTTGAAGAAATTTGGCAGTTTTATTGGGCTGAAAACTCCTCCTTTAAAGCAGAAATCGATCAAAATAAAAAAAAGTTTTATTGTCTGGAAATGTTTCCGTACCCATCTGGAAAAATACATATGGGTCATGTAAGAAATTATACAATCGGAGACGTTTTATCGAGACATAAATCTATGCAGGGATTTAATGTTTTACACCCAATGGGGTGGGACTCCTTCGGCATGCCTGCAGAAAATGCTGCACGACTTAATAAACTTGATCCCAAAGATTGGACTGAAAAAAATATTTCTGTCATGAAAAATCAATTAAAGAAACTAGGCCTTTCTATTGATTGGGATAGAGAAATTTCAACTTGTTCTTCTGACTATTATAAACACCAACAACTTTTTTTTCTTGAACTTTACGAAAAAGGTCTGGTTTATAGAAAAGAAAATTATGTTAATTGGGACCCTGTAGACGAAACTGTCTTAGCTAATGAACAGGTTATTAATGGAAAAGGGTGGAGATCGGGTGCCGTAGTAGAAAGAAAAAAATTAAATCAATGGTTTTTTAATATATCTAAATTTTCAGAGGAGTTATTATCTAGTCTTGATGAGTTAGAAGAGTGGCCTAACAAAGTAAAGGTTATGCAAAAAAATTGGATTGGAAAATCTTTTGGCTGTGAGGTTGACTTTAAAATAGAGGGAGAATTGCCTGTAAATAAAATTAAATGCTTTACAACAAGACCCGATACGCTTTTTGGATTTTCATTCTTAGCTCTGTCTTCAGATCACCCAATATCAAAACATTTTATTAATAATCCTGAGTTCATTAACTTTAAAGATGAATGCTCTAAAACAGGAACTACCGAAGAATCTATAGCACAGGCTGAAAAAATTGGCTTTAAAACAAATCTATTAGCAATCAATCCACTTGATCCTGAAAAAAAGGTGCCTGTTTATTTTGCAAATTTTGTACTGATGGATTATGGTTTTGGTGCAGTATTTGGGTGCCCAGCTCATGACCAGAGAGACTTAGATTTTGCATTAAAATATAATTTAGAAGTTAAAACTGTAGTAAGGCCTGATGATCAAGGTAAAAATTTTAGGGTTAATGACGAGGCTTACACTGGTACTGGTACAATAATAAATTCCAGTTTTTTAAATGATTTAAAAGTTCCTGATGAGTCAGTTGCAAAAACAATAGAAATTCTGGAGCAAAAAGGACTTGGTAAAAAGAAAATTAACTTTAGATTAAAAGATTGGGGTATTTCACGTCAAAGATATTGGGGCTGCCCAATACCTATAGCATATGACAAAGATGGGAACGTTTTAACAATTCCTAAAGGGGATCTTCCCGTAAAATTACCTGAAAATGTTGATCTGAATTACAAGGGTAATCCACTTGATAATGAGAACGATTGGAAAAAAATTTTAATAGAAGGTCAAGAATGTATAAGAGAAACTGATACTCTTGATACCTTTGTTGATTCTTCATGGTATTTTTTAAGATTTTGTTCACCAAAAAATAAACAGTATGGATTTGATTTTGAGGAAATAAATTATTGGATGCCTGTGGATCAATATATTGGTGGTGTAGAACATGCAATATTACATTTATTATATTCAAGATTTTTTATGAGAGCTATCGGATTCAAAAATGAAAAATTCAAAATAAAGGAGCCCTTCAGAGGTCTTTTTACTCAAGGCATGGTCTGTCATGAAACTTATAAAGATACAAATAATAATTGGCTTAGCCCGGATGAAATTGAGAGCGATACAGAAAATAAATTTTTTAAGAAAAACAAACCAGAAGAAAAAGTAATTGTTGGTGCATCTGAGTCTATGTCAAAGTCAAAAAAGAATACTATTGATCCAGAACAGATTATTAAGAATTATGGTGCTGATGCTGTAAGACTATTTATTTTGTCTGACAGCCCACCTGAAAAGGATGTACAATGGTCTGACCAGGGTATGTTGTCTTCATACAAATTTATTCAAAAGTTTTGGCTTTTACACGAAAAAATAAAACATAAATTAAAAGAAGAGCATACAAACGAGAATCAGAATACGGACCTTAAAAAATTTACTAATCAATTAATTGATAAAGTAAACTCTAGTTTAGAAAAGTTCAATTATAACGTGATTATTGCTAACATGCATGAAACGTACAGATTTCTTACACAAGCAGTTGATGAACAAATGGATAACAAAATATTATTAGAAAATTATAGAAAAATTTTATCTATAATGAGTCCAATTATCCCTCATTTCACATCTCAATGTCTTGTAGAATTAAATCTAAATCCATTTCAAGTATGGCCTGAAATTGACCAAAATGTTTTAAAAGACAAAACTATTAAAATAGTTGTGCAGATAAATGGTAAAAAAAGAGGTATTATAAGTATAGAAAAAGATACAGACGAAAATAATGTGTTAAAAAATATTAATAGTTATGATGAAATAACAAAGTACATGAAAGATAAAAACATTAAAAAAGTTTTCTTTGTAAAAAACAAATTAATCAACATTCTACTAAGTGAATAAATTAAAAAAACTAATCATTATTTGTTTTGTAATCTTAATTACAGGTTGTGGATTTAAACCTATTTTATCTAACAAAGAAAATACTTTTTCTATAAGTAAGATTAACCTTAAAGGAGAAGAAAGAATTAACTATCTATTAGCTAACAAACTAGAGAGCTATAAAAAATTAAATAAAAATAATAATGTTTATGAACTGAGCATAGATACAATTTCTAATAGGGTGATAACTTCAAAAGACACCAAGGGTAATAATAAAACTTTTAGATATGAAATTTCATCATCAGTTGTTATTCAAAAAAAAGGTAAGCTGATTTTAAGTAAAATTATTAAAAAAGATTTTGGTTACACCGGCTTAACAAATAAATTTGAACTAAAAAAATACGAAGAGAATATAAAGAAAAATTTAGTCAATGAAATTTTTCTAGATATTTTAAATTTATTACGATCAGAATAGGTTTTGATGATCAATAAAGTATTTGAATTAAATAACATAGACTTAAAAATCCAAAAGTTTTTTCTTTTCTATGGTGAAAATAATGGCCATAAAAATGAAATAATAAAAAAAATATTCAATAAAAAATATTTGGAAAACACATACCGTTATGAAGAAAATGAAATTATTAACAATGAAGAAAAATTTTTCGCAGATATCCTGTCTTCTTCATTTTTTGAAAACGAAAAATTAATTATAATTTCACGAGCAAGTGATAAAATTAAGGTTGTAATTGAAGAAATCATTGAAAGAAAAGTCATAGATTTAATTATAATTTTAAACGCAAACATTTTGGAGAAAAAATCTAAACTAAGGGCATATTTTGAAAAAAATAAAGAAACAATTTGTGTTCCATTTTATGCTGATAATAATCAAACCCTTTCTGGAATAGTAAATATTTTTTTTAGGGAAAATAAAATACCAATATCCCAAGAGTCTATTAATCTAATTGTTCAAAGAAGTAGAGGCGATAGACAAAACCTTAGTAATGAACTTGAAAAAATAAAAGGTTTTATAAAAAATAAAAATAAGATTGACATAAAAGACCTTCTAAAACTAACAAATTTAGCAGAAAATTATGATGTTTCAGAGTTAATAGATAATTGTTTGGCAAAAAATAAACGAAAAGCAATTAATATTTTAAATGAGAATAATTATTCATTGGAAGATTGTATTCTTATTATTAGAACCTTTTTAATTAAATCAAAAAGACTGCTAAAATTATATCAAGAGCATAAAAATAAAAAGAATATAGATGATGTTATCTCGCAATTTAAACCCCCAATTTTTTGGAAAGATAAGGAAATAGTAAAGCAACAAATCCGAAATTGGTCCTATGAAAGTACAGAAAATTTAATTTATAAAATTAATGATGTTGAGCTTTTGATAAAAAAAAACTCTAACAACTCACTAAATATTTTATCTGATTTTATTATAGAGCAAGCTACTGTGGTTAGTAATTAGATTTCACTATTTCAATTATCTTATTTAATTGATCTATATCTTTATATTCAAACTTTATTGATCCAGTGTTGTTTTTTTTATTTTTAATTTGCACATTTAATCCGATCTTTTCAATGATTGTATTTTCAAGAGCAACGATATTTATATCATTTGGATTTTTGTAAGATTGTTTTTTAAATCTAAAAATTTTTACAAAATTTTCTGCCTGTCTAACAGAGAGTTTTTTTTCAATAATTTTATTTGCAATAAAAAGAGCGTTGTCTAGACCGACTAAAATTTTAGCATGTCCTGCAGAAAGTTTTTGCATCTCTATCAAGTGTAAAACTTCCATTGGTAATTCTAATAATCGTAAAGAGTTTGCTACATGACTCCTGCTCTTACCTATAAATTTTGCAACTCTTTCTTGATCATACGAAAATTCACTGATTAAGCGTTGATAACCACTGGCTTCTTCGATGGCGTTTAAATCATGTCTTTGGACATTTTCTATAATTGCAAACTCCAGAGATTTCAAATCATTGACATCTGTGATTACTACTGGCACTTCATGTAAGCCTGCTTTTTGAGCTGCAAGCCATCTTCTCTCGCCTGCAATTATTTCATATTTAGAATTTTGATCTGCAGATTTTCTAACGATAATAGGTTGGATAATCCCTCTTTCTTTTATTGAGTTGGTTAAATCTAGTAAATTATCTTCATCAAATGTTTTTCTTGGTTGAAATTTATTGCTGAGTAAGTCGCTTATGGGCAGTTTGTTAATATTCATTTCTAACTTTGTTTCGCCTATAAGTGATGACAATCCACGACCTAGACCTTTTTTAATTTTATTAGAATCCATTATGTACCACTCCCTATCTTTTGTTCTTGATTGATAAATTCATCTGTAAAACTATAATAAGATTTACTGCCAAGACAGGATTTATCATAAATTAAAACTGGCATCCCATGGGAAGGTGCCTCAGACAACCTTACATTCCTTGGTATGACTGTTTGATAAACTTTATTATTAAAATAATCTCTAGCTTCTTTTTCCACTTGTGCAGAAAGTTTATTTCTTTTGTCATACATTGTTAAAAGAATTCCTCTTATTTGTAATTCAGGATTTAAACTTACTTTTATTCTTTCTATTGTTTTCATTAGTTGGGTTAGTCCCTCTAATGCAAAAAATTCTGTCTGTAACGGTACAACGAGTGAGTGTGATGACACTAATGCCATAACCGTTATAAGACTTAAAGAAGGAGGGCAGTCTATGAGTATATAATCATATGATCCTCTAGAATCATTTAAATAAGGGGCTAATTTGCTCTTGAGTATAAAGGCTCTTTCACTATCTCCAGCTGTTTCGACCTCTAATCCAGATAAATCAACATTTGAACTCACTATATCCAAGTTTTTATAATCTGTTTTCTTAATCGCCTCTGAAATAGTTTTTGTTCCATTCAGAACACCATAAATTGTTTCACTTGAATTTTCTAAATTGGATAAGCCAAGTCCTGTGGTTGCATTTCCTTGTGGATCTAGATCAATTACTAAAACTTTCTTTTCTTGCAGCACTAAACCTGCTGCAAGATTAATTACTGTAGTCGTTTTTCCTACCCCACCTTTTTGATTTATAACTGAAATAATCTGCATCTTAATTTTTAATTTTTTTTTTAATATTTTTTATATTTAACAAAAATGAATCTTCGCTTGTAATGCTTTTTTTCTTTTCAAAATCAAAAT
>Ga0115004_10004884_pt1 | contig 10668 bp, 5 predicted proteins | sample ArcticOcean_MG_C_10_FD_88737 | JGI IMG/M metagenome (GOLD analysis project Ga0115004, IMG submission 88737) | Marine microbial communities from western Arctic Ocean - ArcticOcean_MG_CB11_90 | ecosystem: Environmental > Aquatic > Marine > Oceanic | place: Arctic Ocean: Canada Basin | collected... | reverse complement strand
TAATAATAATATCAAAGAAATGAACATGAACAATAACAACAATATCAATTATGACAATATCGATTATGGTATCAATAATTATAACGCAAACGATGGTGATCACTTAACAGCCGAAGAAGTGCAACACCTTCTATCGAAATACGCTGAACATGAGTTAATCAAAGAAATCTTAAACGAAAGCGAAACAGTTGAGGACATTGAACGAAAGTGTTTTACACAAACGAAACGATTAGAAAAGATTGAACAAGAGACGATTCGTCAGCATGCTAAAGAATGCGATAATCTCGAACATCTACACGAGAAAATTCAATCAATAGATCTTCTACTATTAGGGATGGAAAACACTCTAACGAAGTTTCAAGCTGATTTGGGTAAAATAACTGGAGAGATTTCATCAATACAAAGTTCATCTTCAACGAATACAGATCGATTGCAAGAGTGTAAAGAGATTGAATTGATATTAGGTGAATACGTGGAGAAGTTAACTATTGCACCGGATTTGATAGCTAAAATTCTATCAACAGAAGTACAAGATAAAAATGGTCAAGACTTCATCGAATGTACTGCGAAGCTTTCGGAGAAGCTTTTGTTCAAACAACAGGTGAAGAGAAGAGGGGGCGAAGATGCGACGTACGCTGCGTTTACGGACATTGAAAGCGAACTCGAACGATTGAGAATTAAATGTTTACAAAAAATTCGTGATTTCTTCATTCAAAAGTTTCATTCGTTAAGGAAACCAAAGACGAACATTCAGTTATTACAAACGAACGTTTTGAAAAAGTATAAACCTTTAATTGATTTTCTTGAAGTGCATGCCGCGGATGTCTTTCGTGAAATAAGAGCTCTATATGTAGAAACTATGGGCAAAGTCCTAAAAACGGCTTTACAAAATTATATCTCTGCTCTTAGCGTTCTTAAGCTCGAACAACAACAACAACAACAACAATATAGTGGTGGCGGGTTGAAAAAAAATAGTAATACTAATAAATTAATCGGCGACGTGGATAATAATGCTTTCGGTGGTGGTGGAGGAGGTGCAAAAAACCATTTTCTCTCTTCTCTTGGAAGTAGTAATTATAATAGTAATAATAATAACAGTAATGGCGGCGAAAGTAATAAGACGACAAGTTTTTTTGCGCTTGGTAAACGCGCATCAATTCTCGCAAACATCGAAACGACTGCGCCAATCATCGCACACTCGAATTCTGGAACAAAACTGCACTGGGAAGCTCTATTTCGAAGTTTGCAAAAATTACTCGTTGATATGGCAACATTTGAATACTTGTTTTGCATAGATTTTTGGAAAGGCGATTCGCAAATCTTTTTTGACGTTTTTGCTCAGCCTTTACAAATAATGGATGAATACGTGCAAAGTATGATTAGCTCGAACAACTTTGATGCAATTGGATTAGCTTTAGTCATTTTGATAAATCGCGGTCACCAGCAGTTGATGCAGAAGCGAAGAATTCCATCGTTAGAGTCACATTTAGATAAGGTTAACATCATGCTTTGGCCAAGATTTAAGATGGTCTTCGACGCGCATATTAAATCGGTCGTTTCGGCTTGCGAAAATGCAAAAAATCAAACAAAATTATTCGCCGATGACGTCTCCGCGCATTATGTCACGAGACGTTACGCAGAGTTCACTGCATCTATGATGGTCTTGTCAAAGCTAGAGGGAGGCGATACCCAGTTACGGAATAATTTGGATCGTTTACGGAAAGCGCAATACGATTTGTTATGCAAGTTGGGAGAAAGATTTGCGACGACGAAAAGGCGCTCGTGCTTTTTGTTGAATAATTACGACTTGATCCACCAAATTCTAAGCACGGATGAAAATTTAGAACACGAGCTTGGATTTTTTGACGAGCAGTTGATAATTGAAACGGATGCATTCGTGCAAATCGAATTAGAGACGCACTTTGGCGACTCTTTGCTCTTGATTGAAAAAGAAAATGATTTCGAGAAAGCGTTGCAGATTTTCAGGAACTTTTCGGAAAACTGGAAAGAACAAATAGCAAAAATAAACAGTGAAGTCGTTTCGCTCTTTTCGAATTATAGTCGCGGTATGGACATTTTACAGCGCACTTTAAGCTCTTTACTCGTCAAGTATACAGATGCGTGTGAAAAAATGAGCGCGAGTGGGGAAGAGGCAAAAAAAACGATCGATTTGATTCGTGTCACGAACGCGGCGTTTTTATTCGAATGCAAACGATATGCGAGAGCAAAATAGATAGATAGATAGATAGAATAGAGTGGTTATTTATGCATACACACACTCGTACTAGTAGTAGTACATGTGCTTGTGATATATACTGTAGTTAAATACAATATTAGTATATAATGTATATAGTCGTATAATGATTAAATAAGATCGGCTACGTTCACTGGCATTTCATCAATTTGCGTTGAATAAAACTGTTCAATATCTCGCAACGCTTGCGTATCTTCTGATTTCAGAAACGTAATAGCTACGCCTTTCCTTCCATATCTCCCGGAACGACCGATTCTGTGAATATAATTCTCTCTGTTATTCGGCAAATCGTAATTGATTACTAAAGAGACTTGTTGCACGTCGATACCGCGCGCCCATACATCCGTGGTGATTAAAACTCTCGTCGTACCACCTCTAAACTCGGCCATGATCGCCTCTCTTTCTTTTTGTGGCATATCGCCATGCATAGAAGATACCGTGAAATTGTTTTGTCTCATTTTTTCTGTCAACCAATCGACTTTTTTCTTCGTATTCACAAAAATAACCGCTTGCGTGATTGTTAAAGTATCGTATAAATCGCACAACGTATCAAATTTCCACTCTCCTTTTTCAACCGCGACGAAGAATTGTTTAATACCTTCCAAAGTCAATTCGTCTCTTTTCACGAGAATTCGAATCGGGTCGGTCATGAACTTTGACGTCATATCGAGAACTTCGTTTGGTAAAGTCGCGGAGATCAAAACGACTTGCGTCTCTGGAGGAAGGTATCTATAAATGTCGTATATTTGCTCTTTAAATCCTTTGTTTAGCATCTCATCGGCTTCGTCGAGTATTAATGTTTTAATGTTCTTTGTGCGCAAATTCCTTCTCTTAATCATATCGAACACTCTCCCAGGTGTACCGGAGACGATGTGTACGCCGTAATCTAATTTTCTGATATCTTCACCAATCGATCGTCCTCCAATACATGCGTGTACTTGAACGTTCATATAATTCCCGAGCGCTAAAGCGGTCTTCTCTGTTTGTACAGCCAACTCTCTCGTCGGCGATAGGACTAAAGCTTGTACTTCTCTTTGCGTGATGTCGACCATTTGGCATAAAGACAGAGAGATCATTGATGTTTTACCAGTCCCTGATTGAGCTTGTGCGATGACATCTCTCCCACTCGTGATTGGTAACACGGCCCGTTGTTGAATAGCGGATGGTTTCTCGAATCCATAGGCATAGAGACCACGCAATAAGTCCTCTTTTATTCCCATCCCATCGAAAGTCTGCGTGATTAGAACCTCTCGAGATGTTTCGAACTTTAAGTCCTTATCATCTGCGAATATTTTATTATCATTTTTATTATTATTATCACGGTCACTCATTATATTCAGTGATATGTTGATGTGTTGATGTGTTAATGTGTGTGTGTGTGTGTGTTCTCTCTCTGCTTTCTTAATTATTATTGTTCTTATTATTCGTTTTGCTTTCGTTTTTTGATGATGCTGTTTTCTGCTGCTCAGCTGCTGCTGTGGAGCTGTGCTTTTTCTGCCAACATGCTGTTGGCAGCCAGCTGGCATCAGCGGCACAACCTCCTCTCCTTCTGCTTAACAAAAGAAGGAACCTTATTAAGAATTTTCGCTACACTCTCTCTCTCTCTCTCGTCTCTACTGAAGCTTAAAGATACTAATAATAATAGTAAGTAGTAGTAGTAGTAATCGTGCTATCTCTCTCTCTCTCTCTTAATCTCTCTCTGTATATATATATATAAGTTGTAATAATGGGCAAATCAGGCAAAGCTTCCAAGAGAGAAAATAATAATACTAATAGCACTAACACAAACAAAGGAGTAAAGAATAGGAATAAACACATTAATAATAATAATAATAATAATAATAATACATCATCGTCGTCGAACTTGAATCCACCATGGGCTAGGAAAGGAAAATATGCTTCCGCTTTTTCTTCAACTTACTGTTCATGCGTGGATGAGAACTGTTTGAGAAAACACGAAGACGACGACAACGACGAAAAAAACAAAGATGAAGATGATGATTTGTTGAATCCATCGAAATCGACGACGTTTCCAGTACCATTAGCGATGTGGGATTTAGGGCAGTGCGATCCAAAAAGATGCACTGGACGAAAATTACATCGTTTAGGATGTTTAAAAGAGTTGCGCTTATCGCAACGCTTTCCAGGGGTTGTTCTAACGCCAGACGCGACTGAACATTTATCACCAGCTGATTACGACTTAATTCGCTCCGATGGTTTAGCCGTCGTCGATTGCTCGTGGAACAGACTAGATGATGTGCCGTGGAATAAAATACACGGTGCTGCACCAAGATTACTTCCATGGATGGTTGCCGCAAACGGAGTGAATTATGGAAAGGCGTGTAAACTTTCGTGCGCGGAAGCGCTCGCTGGAGGATTGTATTGCGCTGGATATGCAGATGCGGCTAAACAGTTAATGAATAAATTCAAATGGGGGCATGGATTTATTACATTAAACGAAGAGTTATTAGAAACGTATTCCGAATGCGCGACTGCCGAAGATGTCAAGAAAGCGCAAGACGAATGGTTAGCTGGACCAAAATTGAAGGAAGGAGAGTTGACGAGAGAAGAGCGAATACAACAAATGTTATATCCACCAAGTGGTAGTGAAAGTGATAATAGTAGTAGTAGTAGTAGTAGTAGTGAGGGAGAAGAAGAAGAAGAAGAAAAGGTGGTAGTAGAGGTAGAAGAAAGAGATATAAATGTCATCGACGTTGAGGCAAATGTAATAGGGCAGAGAATGACAAAACTTGAAATAGAATAGCGCATTAATTATGAGGGTGTGCATATAATAAATACTATATTTATTAATTATTCTAATAATAGTACTACAAAAGCTCTACTTCTTCTTTGCTTTTGCTTTCGCTTTCGCTGCGTCGTTTTTCTTCTTTTCATCGGCCTTCGCCTTTTTTGCTTTCGCATTTGCCGCGTCGATTTTCTTCTTCTTCTCCTTGTCGTCTGCCTGTTTTTTTGCGTCGCCGTCGCCGCCGGTCTTCTTCTTGTTCGTTTGTTGAACTGTTTTCGAAGATGACGACGATTTCGATGACGATGCAGATTCATTTACTGGGCCAACGCCTGGGTGTTTAATGCCAAATCTAATATCTGCTCTTCGAAGCTGTCGTTTCACTCGATCGACGTACTTCTTCAATTTCGGTTCGATTTTTCCAGAATATTGATCTCCCGCGATACCCTTCACGAGACCGTACAATTTGTTCAACGGATTCTTTTCTTTCTCCTTGCGCATCGAACGTGGATCCATCTTCTTCAATCGCTCGTATTCCTTCACCTCTAAATACGCCGGTTCCACTGGACTACCGTAATATTTATCGAACGCGTTTTTGAACCTATATTGTTGAAACGCCATTTTCGTTCCAGTGACTCTGCTCCAGTCGATTATAGTCTTACTCACTTCGCCTCCTACGCCCATGCAGGTCGTACACTGAACTGTGCCTTCTTGTTGACAAAATCTGCATGGCCACATATCTCCTTGTTCAATTTTTGGTTCGTAGCCCAAAAACTTCCCATTCTTATCGAACTCATCCTCAGGGAACTGACCGACGACTTTCCCGAACCCTCGACATTGTTTACACTTCATTCTCTTACAGCCACCGCATTGATGACAGTCGTGCCATTTAGAAGCACTGAACGAGTCTTTCATTGCAACGATCGATGTACCGGCTGCTAAGAACTGTATAACATAAAAAAGAGTCATTTTAAGTCGATGATGAAGAAGATATATATAAATAATAGTATATGTAAAAACGAGGAAACATCAGTGAACGAAACAGGATGATGATGATGGTGATGATGATGATGGGTAAAACGTACTGTTCCAATTGATATGCATATTTGCACGAGTGGATCTTCTGGGCTCTCTGGAGCACCTTCGATACCCATATTATTAGTATTATTATTAGTATTATTATTATTATGTTATATTGAATAAATAACGCGTCGTCGTCGTCGTCCGGTTTGAGTACGTTTTTTATTAGGACTCCTTTTTTTGTTTGTTTTTCGTTTTTGCTGATGATGGCGGCCACACCAAAAACAGCCATCATCCTCATCAGCAGGCAGAAAAAACGCGACCATGCAGAGCAGAGCAGCTGATGCATAACATCAGGCATGTGGTAAAAAAGAGCCGAACGCTGAAATTGTAGAGGTTGTTTCTTTATTGTTATTCGCGCAAACATCAGTGAAGAACACGTATTAATACTACTACTGCGATTATAATTATAATTATAATTATATTATTAATAATTATATTAAGAACATTACTAAGTATTGATCAAACGATCGATCGTTGATTATTATATCAACACATATAAAGTAGCGCACAAACTTTTACTTCTATAAAAAACAAAAAGAGGGATGATTATTAAAGGAACGAGAGTATCGTCGTCGTTACCGAAAATATTCTTAGTAGTAGTAATAGTAGTAGTAGTAGCAGTACAATTTCTCATTCAAGACGATCAAAACTATCTTCTCATCAATGGCGTGCACGCACTCGATGTCGAGGGATGTGTTACGTATAGGTGGCAACCTCTAGAGAGACCGGGCTATCACGTTTCGAACTCTTCGATATTCAGGGAACCAAAACCTGCTTTAGGATGCGCGAAATTAAGAAAATATAAGGACGAAGTCGATTACGGTTTCGTCATCGTAGACCCATTACATGACTATAAAGAATTCACGGACGTTTTGAAACAATCGATAGGGCCTAAAATGAACGACAAAGAAATCATCGTCATAATCGAAGACGAATTACCGGGGAAACCGTCAGGCGGAGGGTTGTTACATTCTTTAGGCGAAAAACAACACGACGAGAAGAGACATGCAGAGATTTGGACTAACGCGCTTAAAGGTGAAAATCACTTTCTCGTCTATAGTTCATCAGTCCTAGGACGCGCGAGAGCATGGAACAGAGGAGCAACTATGGCACACGCGGCTAAATACGTCATTTTAGCAACCGGTCACTCGCTTCACGCGGTGACGCCAGAATGGGTCGCAAAAGTCATTCAATTAATGGAACAACGTAAGAGCATGGTATTAGTAGGAGGAAGAGCCTATGGTAATTTAGTATCATCGTCTGTTCTTTCGAAGTCTAATATCAACAACAACAACAACATCAACAACAAATTATCCTCATCCGCAAGAAGCGGCGGAGGCGGCGGCGGATCGTGGTTTGGAAAAAGAAGAAGAACCCTACTCGTTACAGAAGAAGCAGGATTAGAATCGTTCGGTGCTACATTTACGCCTAGTTTATCTTCCGATGCTCCAGTTGTCGTCCGAAGACAAGCATTTGTGAATCTTGGTCGATTCGCTCGAACTATATGTCCAAAAAAAGGAGCTTGCCAAGGAAACGTTGTGGAAGAATTAGCCGCTCGCGCTTGGTTGGCTGGATATGAAACCGCACTTTTGCCCACCGCTGAAGATACAAAAGAGCCAGTTTCATGTAGTGAGAGTTTGATCAATGACGTTTTGTCTTCCGCTGATGTAGAAACAATCGCGAGGCGCGTCAAAGCCTCTTCGAGTGTAGATGGAAGCGACTTGCCCGTAGTTCCATTCGCCAATAAGGATCAAGATATCGAAGACGACGGAGAAGGCTCGAACGATCCGAAAAAACTCTGGTTCGATTATGCCCCCATACAAGGGAAATGTAGACCATTAGCTGAACCAGAAGATGAATGGACGGTTGAAAACTGTAAGGAAATCGACGACGCGGTTGCCGCGTTGATGATCCAATATTACAAGAGGCCAAAAAACATAAAGGAAATCATCAAAGGTATTCGGTTGGTGCCCGAAAAAGTCGAAGTGATCGTCATAAACGATTCAGAGTCTGACCATTGGTTGTGGAGAAGTTCGCTCAATAAAGCTGGCGATTTCTTGATTTATATGCATAACAATCACGAAATACGAGCTTATAATCGCGCGTCGTTGTTCTCAAACTCCAACATGCTCGTCACTTTACAAGACGACGACGTCCCTACGGGTACGACATGGTTATCACAAGCTTTGACGCTCTTTGAAAGTCATCCAAGACTTTCATTTTTGAGTGGATATCGAGCGCGAGGAGGGTTTCCGGGAGGAAATTACGGTGAAGGCAGAGGTAAAATCCCTACCGTGGATAAAAAAGCAAACGTTCCTTTCATGTTTGCGTACAAACTAGTCGCCGGGCCTCTGTTTTATAGACGAGATGTATTCATGCGAACTGGAATGTTTATGCTTGAGTTTTCATGCGCGGGCGATCCAGGAATTCACTTCGAGTACGAATATTCGTTGCGCACGTGGTATTATGGACAATACGCCGGTTTATATACTTGCAACTTTAAACATCACGTTGGCGATTGGAAAAGTTCTGGAACGCGTGCGAGCAAAGAGAAGGAAGCGCGACGACGCTTAGTAGGGGTGAGAAACTCTCAAAATGTTAGGTTTATGTATAAAGGTTTAGCCGGAGGAGGCCTGGAAGCAAAATTATTAGTAAAGGCTGGAGCGATTCAGAAGATTTTCGCAAACAGGAAAAAGGTAGCGTCGACTTTAGAAGTTTAATAAAATGATGAGCGCTATAATACGACACTATTTTAAAGCAGCTACGAATCCAGATTCATTGCCCCTAAAACTGCCCATGGTACACTTCCATCTCCGCTTACATCGTCGAATATGCCTAACTCTTGTTTTTGATTAATGTTCCGCAAAAGATTTTCACCGGTGATGATCTTAGTCGTGGCGACGATAAATTCAACGCCTGTATCGCTCGATTTTGACATTTGCCTTAAGCACGATATTTCAGCGCTCGTAACGCCACCGATGAAACATACGAGAACGACTGCTTTCTTCTTATTCTCAGAGATGCTGCTGTTGGTGTTTGAAGAAGAAGAAGAAGTTTCCTTTGCCAAACTAATCTTCTTCGATAACGAATGATAATTCGCGCTAGTTTGTACTGCGGCACCGTATTCATTCATGCTTTGACCAATTTCAAAAGACGGACCAGGTAAAATTTTGAGCGTTTCTTCGTGATGTTTCCACGAACCGCGAATGGCGTTTTGAATGATGCGAATGGATAATGGCCCGTATCCAGAGGATGAATAAGCAAACGCAATATCGCTCGATCCAGCCGATTCCTCCTTTACTGAATCAACGACGAGCTTCAAAGGTTTTTTGACGTTCTGAAACGCAGCTCTATATGGACTATTCGCGGATGACTCTTTCCCATAAAACAATCCAGCGGTTTCGAGAACGATTGAATTCAATATACCGACCGCACCATACGCATGCATCACATCTCTTCGAATAGAATCGAATTTCTTTTCCGGAAGCCCGCCGTAGGTTTGTGATGCCAAACATGCTAGCTTCATAGCTGTCTCCCAAGATTCGCCTCTATAAATCATCTCTTCTATTTGCTCAATCACCGGTTCAATTGGTCCCCCTTCGATACAATGACGTTCCATTTCAAGTTTAGTCATGAACCAATATGACTTTGATTTATCGAGTAACTTCTTGGCCAACGTCGAATGTAAATCTAAACCAGCTCCTCCAATGTTTCCTTTCAATTTTCGAACAAAGTTTCCAATTTCGCTAACGTTTTGATCCTCTACTTTCCCTTCTTTTAACGCTTGATAATGTGCTTGCATTTCGGTCGATCGATCCCTTAACACAGTGCACGCTTTTCCGAAATTCAAATCTCTAATTTCTTTAAACAAGGCGTCGTTTGAAGATAAGCGAGATTTAATAATTTTCGACGTACTAGCAGAAGACTGTGTGTTTCTCTTATTATTATCGCCATGATCAAAATCATCATCATCTTCTTCCGAGCTCACGTAATCTTCTTTGTCTGCATCGTTTGCTCTCGTTTTTATCGAAACGATGCCGTTCTTGATGCCTAAAATCTCATCCGTTAAACCTTCGTATGTAAGTTGCGTACAAAATGGAGTAATCGTATCTACTTCTCGATCGAGTAAAACGATCGCGTCGACTAAACTCTCGCCAGATTCTTCGCCCGGTTCGATCATTTCCTCTTCTCCTTCAACGATAGCTTCGCGTCGCAATCTAAGCATTATTTCAGAAACATCTTTCGCTAATCTCCCTTTACCTTTAACGAGTGGTACTAAGCCAATTATATCGCGTTGTAATTTGTGCAGAGCAGAGGCTACGTAATACGCCGGCATGTTATGTCCTTCGCAAGCAATTTCACGATAGGCGCTTTCGTATTCTAAAGATAAAACGTCCGGTTCTAATGGAATAAAGTTCACATCGCATTGTTGTAACTTTACGAGATTTCTAATTTCTAAATTTTCCAGAAACTTTATGCAAAGCGCTGTTACTCTCGGTACCATACATACGGTCAAGACCGGCAAGGGCGCAACGTCTGGGTGTTCGTCAGGGTCAAAATTAGTATCGAAATCATTATTATTATTATT
>Ga0115004_10004875_pt1 | contig 10680 bp, 9 predicted proteins | sample ArcticOcean_MG_C_10_FD_88737 | JGI IMG/M metagenome (GOLD analysis project Ga0115004, IMG submission 88737) | Marine microbial communities from western Arctic Ocean - ArcticOcean_MG_CB11_90 | ecosystem: Environmental > Aquatic > Marine > Oceanic | place: Arctic Ocean: Canada Basin | collected... | reverse complement strand
TTGACTTCAAGAGTTGACAGAATTGATGTCAGAAACATACACGCTCCAGAGTATTAAAGGAGTGTAACCCAAAACAGGTGGTGATATTGTGCTCACCTTCCAATAGGAGATCCGCTTGAGCATTAAGTTGTAAAATTCAGCACTGTCTCGGTCGTGTCGTTATAGTAAAAAACTCTTCATAAACACACACACACACACACACACTAATTGAATTAATTACTGTGTCAAACGAACAAACACACGCAATTACTCTGTTTCAATAGTAATTATCATTGTACTACCATAATATTATAATATTATAATATTATTACAATAATAATACAAGATGACGAACGCGAACGATCTGAACTCTTTGAAGTCTTCGTTCAAAGATTTCAAGAAAGCTTTTGATCAAAACGATAACAAAACATGTTTATTATTATTAGACAACTTAAAAGTGGCCATGACGCATTTATCAGCCTTGCCGCCTTTATTTGAACAAACTGAAACGAAACAAGAGGAACTTTTATTAGCCCGAGAGTTGTTAGAGATGTCAGTCGTCCTATCGGCTAAGGAGGATGATGAAATCGCGTTTGAGAGGAATTTTGCGCAATTGAGATCGTATTACGAAGACGTGAGAGATGAACTTCCTGAATCGAAGAACGAACCAGTGTGCTGGGGATTGAACCTGTTACGATTGTTAATGCAAAATAGAATCGGTTCTTTCCACGCAGAATTAGAGTTGACTTCGCCAAAGTTACTCGCGAACAAATGCGTCAAGTATTCAATCGAGTTAGAACAAAGACTTATGGAAGGCGCTTATAACAAAATCGTCTCCGAATCAGTCAACGGTGATATTCCAGACGAGAGTTTTAAACTATTCGCAAACAGAATGTCAAAGACGGCGAGAGATGAGATTGTGAACTGCATCGAAAAGAGCGCGTCGGAAATTACGTTGAAAAATTTAGCGAGACTTTTAATCTTAGACCAGGACAAGAACGAAGCGATGAAGTACGCAACAGAGAGAGGATGGGTATTAGATTCATCGAGATTAGAAGAAACGTTTGTGTTTGCGGACGAACAAGCTTTACCATCGAGCAAAGATATTCCTTCGCATGAAATGATCTCAAGGGCGTTGCTTTATTCGAGAGAATTAGAGCGAATCGTTTAATAAGAAGTGTTTCGAAAGAGAAGAGGGAAACAGAAGAGAAGGGGAAAAAGCACTTGATCAGTCGGCTTCTATATACCGTATATATACAAGTAAGTACAACAACAACAACTAGTATAGAAGTAACATTATTACACATCTAAAGCGTTCTCGAAAGCTTCTTGAATATCCCCTGGAGTGATGCTATCCGCGAGTCGATCGATTAACGCTTTCGTATGCCATTTGACGTTTTCCATCGGATATCCCAACAACGTTCCTACGGAAATTCGCTTCGCCCAATCTTGTTCATCGAAAGCGGCTTGAGTTTTTAAACTCTTTAATTTTTCCGCTCGTTCTTTTGCCCCAGGAGCGGACTTACGATACATGATTAATGATACCGACTTCACTAAATTTTCATCCATCGTCAATTCCGAACAAAGAAATCCAACATCTTCGGTATTTTCATTCGCAATTCTGTGCAAAGTTTGCAAGCAATACGGGGCATCAATGGTTTGAATTTGAGAAAGTTCCCACGAAGCGTCCAATCCACCGTTTCTCGCGCGAGTTCTGCTGTCTTCTTTTCCAAACAAATTTCCAAACAAATTAAAGCCACCATTTGAACTATTACTACTGCTACTACTCGGACTACTACTACTGCTCGGAATTCCTGGAGAACCACTGACGTCGCCAGGGCCGCCGCTAAACTCGGCCGCGCGCTTCTTTTCTAAAAACATCCTTATTTCATTATCGTGCTTGAATTCTTCTTTTGAGTCGTAAAACAAGTGCCCAACCGGTGCGAGTTCGGACGAATGACTGACTTGAATCATGACAACATCTCTGAATTTCTCCTCAAACGCGATGAGCTCTCCGGCGAGCTGCGTCGCCGCTTCTAATCCTTCAACAATACATCGTCTCGTCGATCCACTTTTCCCGTCTCTCCAAGGCACTGGATCATTTCTCACCGCGGATTTCAACAAATTATACGATACAACTGATCTACAGCCAACCACTTTTGTCGCTCTTTGCAAATTCTTCATGCGATCAAAATTCTTACTCAATAATTTGCTCACTTTCAACTCTGTTCGGAATTTATCTCCAAGTGATTTCATCCAAGCGTCGTTTGTAAAACAAGCGTCGTCAAATACTATTAATTCGGCTTCGGTTGATCTCTCGTTTTTAGTATCCAAAGTAATTGTCACGTTTTTCCCTTCAATTTCGCCTTTTAAAGTTATCACGCCGACACCTTTATCGTCTGCAGTCGATGATTCTCTGACTACGAACCATCTCTCGCGTCTATCTTCGTCTTCTTCTTCTTCTAAATCGTCGTTGTTGTTGTTGTTGTTGTTATTGTTATTGTTGTTGATATTATTCGATTTTTTGCGAACAACTGTCGTCGTATTCGTCGTCGATGAAGAAGCGTTTTTAGTTTTATTATTCTTAGTAGTACTACTCTCGTTCGTCATCGTCTTCGATGTCGATTTTATAGGTGGTGTTTGTGTTGGTGTTTTCTCAGTATTAAGCTCTGTATTATTAATATTAGCAGTACCAGCGCTACCAGTACTATCAGTAAACCCTTTTATCGTCGTGATTAATAATAAATCTCCAGGGATTGCTGAACGTAGAACTGATTCAATTATAGCCTGAGGGGTTCGTTCTAAGTCACTAATCCTCGGTGGTGGTAAGTTCACTGCCTCGTCCTGTGAAGACGACGGCGGTTGTGCTGATTGCGTCGATAAAGAAGAAGAAGAAGAAGCTGATGAAAGTGTTGATTTTGTTCTTCTCTGTTTAAGATGTTTTTTGTTATTAGTAGTAGCAGTAGTTAAACTAGTAATAGTACTGAGTTTATGTTTATGTTGTTGTTGTTGTTGTTGTTGATGATGATCACGACAACTACTGACAATAACGGAAGATGATCGTTTAGAAAATGATGATGATGATGATAATAATAATCCATTATTGATCGTCGATGATGTTACCATCTTTGTAAGTCCTTGTTGTAACGACATAATATTCTTTCTCGCGCGTTGTCGCTCGTGCCGTTTCTGTGACTTCACACTGCTGCTGTTTGCTGTTGTAGATATTTTTCCCTACTGTGGTACGTTTTTTATCACACCACTAAAAAAGCTAATATTATGTTAAAATGCTCTCAAAGTTGTTTCTCTACTTATTCAAATACTGATGCTGCTGAAAGTGCCTAATGAAGCAAAAGCACAAACACTACACAAATCCACCAAAATAGGAACAAAGAAAGCAGCCGCCACGCATTAAAATACTAATACTAATAATAATAATAATAAACGAAAGAACGAAATGGGCGAAGAATCGAGAACAAAAAAGACGAGAACAAAACGATCTGTGATACCTAATGCGAAGAAAATACAGGAGAAGATTAAGAAAATCAAACGCGATCGTAAACCAGGAATAACATTCGCACAGAAGAAAAAGTTAAAAAAGGAGGAAGAAGCGAAGAAGAGTAATGGTGGTTTATATAACACCGAGTTCGGTAAAGAAGGAATGGTCCTAAAGAACACTACTACTACGGCTCAAAATGGAAAGAAGATGAAATTAGGACCCATGGAAATCAGATACAGGGCTTTAGCGAAAATTCTGAGACAAATCGAACAACTAGAACAAAAACAAGTCAATAACGAGGAGTTCAAATTCGATAATCAACAACTGAAGAAATTGAAGAGGAAAGAGTTCGTTCAAGAAGAGATGAGACAATTGATTAAAGAGGCAAATGGAGATGATGATGATGATGATGAAGAAGATGATGAAGAAGATGAAGAGGAAGAGGATGAGGAAGAGTTTTCATCAGACGACGAAGAAGAAGAAGATGAATAGGTAAATAGAATATGTATAATGTATAATTATCATTGTAAATGTTTAGTAAAGCTACTCGTTGATCTTTCTCTGGTCTGACCCGAAACTTGGAAGGTGTATGTCGCATCGTTAGATCTCGCTCTCGCTTAAGCAAACTTTGTTTTTCGCGCACACTAGTACTACTACTAATAATACTACTACTAAATATACTATAGAGTTTTTATTAACGCGTTTAATAATCCAATTCCGAACTTTTCTTCACTAAAGTTCATAGATTTTGTTTTTCCTTCCTCAATCATGGCGCTCAACTTTTCATCGTTCATGCTAAAAACGCCTTCTAAGCATGCTGCGTACGAAGACGCATCTGAGGCTAAGAAACCATCGCGGCCATGTTTAACGATATCTAATTTTGGCCCTCCAGAATTATGCGCAATCGGAATGGCACCTAAAGCCATGTATTCTACGATGCAAATTCCAAAATGTTCGTCAGTCATTGCGTGTAAACCGACGACGGATTGCTTTAAAAGTTCCTTCAAAGTCGCGTTATCGACGTCGTGATAAAACTCTACCGAATCTTCTATTTTCATTTCTTTTGCTAGCAATTTCAAGGCATTGAAACGGTTCAGATCACTTTTGTTGCGTAAGCCGCCAACGAGTTTTAAAACCGCCTTTTCGCACGCCGGATGCTTATTCTTCACGTTAGTCTTCATCAATTTCCAAGCTTCTAATAAAAGCGCGTGATTTTTCTCTGGACGAAACTGACCAACTGCAATTGCAGTGAAATGCGGTACTTTGTATTCTCCCAATACTATACGTTTCGCTTTCTTCGCGAATGGTGTTGTTTTATGCTGTTTTTGATTTTGATCTTGATTTTGTTCCTCTTCTTCGTTTTCTTCGTCACCGTCGTTTGTAACGAGAACGGGTTTTTTTGCATTCTTCTTAAATTTTATCAAATTCTTCTCCTCGGATGCTTTATTTTCAATCGTTGCTTCTTGTGAAACATCGCACGGCGGATATACAATCTGTACAATAGGTCGTTCGCGCATTTTAATCTTCTTTCGATACTTTGTTGTAAGAAATTTCCCCCAAAGCGAATCGATGTGATTTTTTGTCCATTTTGAATTCACGACGCAGACGTCAACGAATGCGCCACCACAATATCCATAGAACCACATTAAACAAGAATAATATATAATTTTCATCTGTTTCAAAATGAAATTTTTTGCAAAAAACGTGCGATTGTTATACATTAAACTCCCTTTCCTCACCCGTTCTAACATATCCGAACTAATCGTTGGATAATGAACGTACGCGACGATTTTCGTACTTTCGCCGCATAAGAAACGAACGAATGGGTATGACCACGCGTTCCCAACCGTATCCACGAACACATCCGGTGCAAATTTCGATACAGCTTCTATTGCACATATAATATTCCCAACCATTTGTCCAACGATCGTCGCTATTGGGTATAATTTACTTTCGGTTAACTTCCTCGTGCGTAGATGTATAAACTCAATCCTTCGATCGATCTCTTCTTCTTCTTCTTTTTCTTCTTCTTCTTCTTGCCGCTGTTGTTGTTGTTGACTACTACTACTACTACTCTTTGATGTCATCGTTCCTGTTGTTCCTGTTGTTCCTGTTGTCGATGATTGCGTTAACAGTAAATGAACTAAATCGACTCCGAACCTGTCCTTTGCCTTTTTTAGTATCCTCCGCCTCTCCTGTTTGGTCCTACATCGTTCGCCAGTGTATATACAAATCTTACACTTCGGCCATTTCAATAGAACGGTTTTGATCGTTAACCATAGAACGCGTTCGCCTCCACCACAATCTGTCGTGAACGGGTGATAGAACGCGAACGATCGCTTGTTCCCATTAAACGCAAAAGCGAGGTCTTTCGATATTTTATCCAATCTCTGAACTCGACAGTTCATGAACAGGAGAGAAATTGTTAACGCGGCAAAGGCGAACGAGAGTTTCAGCTGATTCAAAAAGAAGATCATCGAGATCAACATTTTGTATTATTATTATTTATTACTATTATTATTTATTATTCTACCATCATATTATTATTATTATTATTTCTGATTTTGGTTCGTGGTTATTAATCATTATTATTATCTGTTTTTAGTAGTAGGGGATTACTTTTTCATGCATCATCATTGTCAGACTGTAAATAGTAATAGGGGTTCACACACGCGCAAATAATAATAACAATAATAATAAAACACCCTCTCTTCTGTTCTATTCTATATTCTCTTCTCTCTTCTCTTTCAATAACAGATAGATATAGATATATGTCAACCGCGCAACTACAAGCATCACTAAGGGGCATAATAAATAATACTTATTATAACACTATTAGAAGAAGAAGACAACAACGACAACAAACAAACGGCAGTAGTAGCAATAGGTTTATAAAAAAAGTAATGGCTCTGAATCAACAAATACGAGGTATTGAGTTAGCAACAGAAACGCAGAGGAAAGATTTAACAGTCGTTTTAGTGAGACCACAAATACCTGGGAATACTGGGACTATTGCGAGAACGTGCGCTGCAACGCAAGTACCATTGCACTTAGTGGGACCTTTAGGATTTCAATTAGATGACGCGAAATTGAAGAGAGCTGGATTAGATTACTGGCACTCCGTATGCGTTCGCGTACACGATGATTACGATGCGTTTTATAAATATTGGCTCTCGATCGAAGAATCGAAACGAGGAAGGTTAATTGCGTTCTCAAAGTTTGGAGGAAAATCACATTGCGAAAGGAAAGCTTACGAGAAAGGGGATTGGCTCTTGTTCGGTTCCGAAGTCGATGGTCTGCCAGAGAAAGCGCATAAGCATTGCGAGGAAAGTGGAGGCATTCGTCGCATCCCTATCGACGAAGAACACGTGAGGAGTTTAAATTTAAGTGTTAGTGTAGGTGTTGGTGTTTACGAGGCTTTGCGGCAGATAGATGAGAAAATGGAAGACGACGTCGAATATCGAAGACAGTTCGGACCAGAATAGTGTATACAATATGTGGCACACCTACGACGTACGGTAGTAGATGGTGATATATTATTTATACGCGTACTCAAGTTACAATCATTTATTTTCTATTCATTCAGGTGTTTAGTGTTTTTGTTGTAATGTCACGTTTTTTAAGAACCTAACTTGAACGCATCCGCGATTAATCCAAACGTTAACCCGAGCTTGAAGCAGTTCAAAAACTCCAACTTCCTTCCAGGCTTATTCGTTTTATAATACCATCTAGTAACAAGTTCATAAAGAAATACAAGAAGAGCTCCGGCTACGACGTCGTTAATACCTAAGGCGCCGAACGATAACGTTATAACGTTTGCTAAATAAAAGCCAATAAAGACCGATATCGTTTTCCATAAGAACATTCTATAAGATCTGCGTTGGAAATATAAATCGAATCTTTGTGGTAACGAAGTTAACACCGAAGCTATTCTAGTCTCGCTCTCGGCCCTGATCGTGAGCCGTTTTGTTCTTTTATTTCTATTATTCTCTCCGTTGCTCGTTTTATTATTATTATTAATCTTATATAGTTTCTGTTGTTGATATTTCAGCGCTCTCGTCGATGACAAGAAGAAGAACGACTCGTCGTCATACTTTTCTTCTCCCAGTTTATCTTTCACGGTGTTCCTATTAAGCTTTAATGTTTGTGAACAATCGGAAGAACTCGATTTTGTCACCACCATCATCTTCGTTATCATTCGTCTACGACTTTTGTTATTATTGTTATTGTTACTATCATATGAACTCGTCGTTCTCGATTGTGATAACGCTCTGATCATATCTATCAGATGTTGAATTATCTATTATTATCTATTATTATCTATTATTATCTATTATTATCTATTATTTATATAATTATTTATATAATTATTGCTTTATTTGTTATTAAAAAGACGCGAGAGAAAAGAGAATAAGGTTTCGTTCTTCGTTCGTTTTCTGGGATTTCGTTATTTCGGGACCTCGTCTTCTCTCTTCCTCGCGGCTGGACGTTATTATTAAAGTATAGGAGATTAATATGATCCTATCCTCGTCTCGAGCTCATCGCACGAGCGCGAACGTGATTAGAAAATCGCGCACTAATAAGCGTACACTAAACAAAAGAAGAAATATTGACACCGTCGCAATTACTTCTTCTTCTGCTAACGAAGTAGTTTTCCCAGTCATTGGCGATATTGCAAAGAAAGCGGCGGCGATAGCAACAAAGAGCTCTACTGCTGCGACTACTAAGTCTTCCGTGTGCTCTTGTTTAACAGTTGGAACTTCTTTAGCTACTATGCTTAACTCGCAATCTGCTTTGGCGTTCCCTATATTCGCATTGGCGAGTACTGTACCGGTCACTTTGGCGTACATTAATCCAGTGTATTCCTTCTCAGTCGGTTACGGGTTATCAGTCGCAGCATCATCGTTACTGTTGTTACTATCGGCTCAATCGCAAGGGATCGTTCTCACACAATTTTGTCAACTACACATCGTCGGTGGATTGATTTACGGCTTACGCTTAGGTATCTTCTTAGCTATTCGTTCAAAGACGTGGAAAGATTGGGGGAAGAAAGCGAAAGCTTCGCCGGAGGCACAAAACTCTAGAACATTTGTTCAAAAGACAACAGTGATCTTAGGATGTGGTTTTATTTATGCCTTAATGTCTGCGCCGATGTTATTTCATTATCAAAGCGCGAATATCGTGCATAATCATGTAATCATCAAAGCCGGTCTAGCTTTGCAATGGTTCGGCCTAATCTTAGAAGCAGTTGCAGATCAATGGAAATACGCTCACTATCAAAAAAACGAAGGGAAATTCTGTATGACTGGCCCGTATGCATACGTAAGACATCCGAACTATTTAGGCGAGATGATGTTTTGGGGAGGACTTTACGTTGCAGGAATCCCGGCCATGATGGCTAAACTTTCCACGTTTATCCCAAGCACGATTGGTTTCGCGTTTATTATGTTCTTAATGACCATGGCATCAAAGAGAGGGGATAAGAACGCTCTCGAGAAATATCAAAACTCTCCTGGATATGCCGAATATAGAGCGAAATCGTGTTCATTAGTACCCGGATTTTGATAATAATAATAATAAAAATAAGAATGTACTACGGTACTGTACTCGCGATAATAATAATAATAATGATATAATAATAATAATTACATTTTTCCTTTCGCTTTTAATTCAGCCTCTAATTCTGCAACTGCGAGTAAATCATCTTCACTTAAATTATCCAAATCAATTTTCGATTTAATGGCTTCCTTCTCAGCCTTCGTCGTCATCTCGTCGTACTTCTCCGGGAACGCTACCTTTGCAATTGTCCCAAAAACGAATATAGTGCCCACGATGATTCCCCAGGCTGGTAGGATGAAAGAAGCGACGTCGATGAATAATTGATCGAACGCTGTCGTGTCGATTCCTGGAATACCACCACCACCGGCACTAATCTCTGTTATCATATTATTCGTATTCATATTCGTGTTCGCTCGAGTTTGAGTTCTTTTATTTCTTTTCGTTGTCGTTAAAGTTGATTTTGATACTAATATTTTAGCTCCCTTCTTCGTCGATGATGACGATTTTGAGGATGATAAAGATGATCGTTCGTTCTTATTCTGTCCAATGTTCTTGTTACTATGGGTTATCGAAGAAGTAAGTGTTGATGATGTTGAGAACGAACTGGCTTTGGCAATCATATTTGATCTATATTTATCTACTTTTTGTGCGCGCGCGTTTTATTTATTCAGTAAGTGGAGGAGGATATCAAAAATAACACCCAATCTGCCATCAAGATATTATTTATTATTTGAAAATTTGAGATATCCACCATTCAGCATCATCAGCTGCTGCTGCATTATTAGCAAAAGTGGCATCATTCATTGAACGAAGTGTGCGCACGTGTACGCGCGTTCAATCAATTAATACATTGTTAAAGTACTCTCTTATTATATATATAGATAGATATATAGATAGAACTCTTCTCTCTCTCTCTTTCTCTCTCTCTCTCATGCGTCTTCTAGTTCCTCATCATCTTCATCTTCGGCATCATCCATCATGCCGTCAAGATCTTCATCATCATCATCTTCATCTTCGTCGTCTTCTTCGGCATCCATGCCGTCTTCATCATCATCGTCGTCGTCGATGATAATCGGAACTGGCAAGACTTCATTATCATTAGTAGCAGTAGCAACAACAGGAGAAGAAGGTAATTCTGAAGCATTATCATTATTATTATTATTATTATTTTGTTGTTGTTCCTGTTCCATCAACTTAGCGTTCAAAGCGGCATAATCGACGGACCCACCGCGTCTGCGTCTTTTGCCTCCGACTTCTTCAACCGGCGCGGCGGGCGCTTCGTCAACCCGCACATTTTCATTTCCAGCGGCGGCATCGTCAATCCCCGTAGTACCATTTTCAATCTCTTGCAATCGCAAGAGCTCTCGTTCTCTCTCCTCGTGCCTTCTTCTGAGCTGCTCGGTTTCTCTTTCTAATCGCTCTAAACGCGCCATTTCTCGTTGTTCTCGCCTTATAGAAATCTCTTTATCTAAAACTCGCGCGTTTATTTTTTCGTCGAAACAGTCAGTGTTGTGCGTCGCAAACAGAGCTTTGCAATGTGAAGCGACGGAGCGACCAAACGCAGAAACGGCTTTGCCTTGAATTCTGTAGCCGCCTTCGAGAACTGAAACGACTCGTCCTTCGGCGTGCTTGTTTGCAATTTC
>Ga0115004_10004870_pt1 | contig 10684 bp, 9 predicted proteins | sample ArcticOcean_MG_C_10_FD_88737 | JGI IMG/M metagenome (GOLD analysis project Ga0115004, IMG submission 88737) | Marine microbial communities from western Arctic Ocean - ArcticOcean_MG_CB11_90 | ecosystem: Environmental > Aquatic > Marine > Oceanic | place: Arctic Ocean: Canada Basin | collected... | reverse complement strand
TCAAGAATTTCTTTACCTTCCATATTTTCAAAAAAAATCAAATTTTTAATAATAGAATTTTTTACTTTATTAGTCATTACATTGGCATCTCTATGCGCTCCGCCTATTGGTTCATTTATAACTTCATCTGCAATTCCTAGGTTTAATAAATCTTTTGCTGTCAATTTCATTGCCTCTGCAGCTTGAAGTGATTTGCTTGGGTCCCTCCATAAAATAGAAGCGCAGCCCTCTGGAGATATTACAGAATAAATAGAATTTTCTATCATTATAATTTTATTTGAAGATGCAAGTGCAATTGCTCCTCCTGAACCACCTTCGCCAATAATTATAGAAATATTTGGCACCTTTAATGACATGCAGCATTCGATTGATTTAGCGATAGCAGACGCTTGCCCTCTTTGTTCAGCGCCAATACCAGGGTATGCTCCAGGTGTATCTATAAAAGAAATCACAGGAATTTTGAATTTATCAGCAAGCTGCATAAGACGTATACATTTTCTATATCCTTCAGGCTTCATCATTCCAAAATTTCTTTCGATTCTACTATTTAAATCCTCGCCTTTTTCTTGGCCAATTACTAATACAGATTTATTGTCAATTAGACCAAATCCAGCAATTACAGATTTATCATCACCAAAATATCTGTCTCCCGATAGTGCTGTAAAATTTGAAAATATTTTTTTAATATAATAATTAGCTCTAGGTCTATCTTCATGTCTAGCAACTAGGGTTTTTTGCCAGCTATTTAGATTTGCGTATGTATCTTTTAATTTTATATTAATTTCCTCCTGAGTAATTTTAATTTTTTGCGTATCAACCTCAGTAATACCTTCAGATCCAAAAGGGCTTTTTAAGGAATCAACTTGTTCCTCTAATAACTTAATTTCTTTTTCAAATTCTAAGTAATTTCTCATATTTTTTAAAAAATTATCATATTTCTCTTTTTAATAGAATTAAATTAAGTCAATAAAGTGAATTTAAATGATTATTAATAATTGACTTTATATGCACCTTGGGCGAGACTGTTTAGACGGGAGAGACTATTTAATTATAGCGCCGAAGGAGCAACTGCCCTGGAAACTCTCAGGCAAAAGGACCGTATAAATACAACCTCTGGAAAGAGATAAGATCTCACCGACGGAGTAAATCTCTCAGGTACCAAAACAGATGGGGTAAACGATTGGTGCTATATGAAAAAAATAATAAAAGGTAACCTAAAAATAAGCTCAGCTCTTTTAGATTTTGTTAACGACGAAGTTATGTCTGGAATTAACGTCTCATCGGAGCAATTTTGGAATAAATTTGATACAGCTATACATGAGCTAGCGCCGATAAATAAAGCTTTAATAGATAAAAGAGAAAGTATTCAAAAAAAAATTGATGCATGGCACCTTGCCAATAAGGGCAAAGAAACTATTAAGAGTGAGTATAATAGTTTTCTTAAATCAATAAATTATATTGTCAAAGAAAAAGAAAATTTTCAAATATCTACTCAAAATGTTGATGAAGAAATTGCAAAAATTGCCGGTCCACAACTGGTTGTTCCGATAGATAACGCAAGATATGCAATAAATGCTGCGAACGCACGTTGGGGAAGTTTATATGATGCTCTTTATGGCACAGATGTTATTCCTGAGACCAATACCGCTACCAAAAATGGACCTTACAATCCTGAGCGGGGGGAGAAAGTTATTGAGTATGCAAAAAGTTTTTTAGACAAAAATTTTTCCCTTAGTAATGGCAGTTGGTTAGATATTTCAAAAATTTCAGTAAATAGTCTAAATCTTAAAAATAAAAATCAATTGGTAGGTTACAATGGAACTAAAGATAAGCCCACTTCACTTTTATTAAAAAATAATAATTTACACATAGATATAATTATTGATGCGAAAAGCAAAATTGGTAGGACTGATGAAGCAAACATAAGTGATATTTTTATTGAGTCTGCTATTTCCACAATTGTAGACAATGAAGACTCCGTAGCGGCGGTTGATGCCGAAGATAAAGTTAAATGTTACAGAAATTGGCTTGGTATTATGAAGGGCGACTTGCAAATTGGAGTGGAGAAAAATGGAAAAAAATTTATAAGAAAATTAAATCCAGACAGAACCTATGAGGGTATTAGAGGTCAAAAAATAAAACTTCACGGAAGAGCCCTGTTGTTAAATCGAAACGTTGGTCACCTCATGACTAGTCCCGCAATTACTCTAAAAGATGGTTCAGAAATCCCAGAAGGTATTATGGATGCTTTTATAAGTGTGTTGTGTGCTAAACATGATTTTAAAAATAAAACTAACTCAAGAACTGGGTCTGTTTATATTGTTAAACCTAAAATGCATGGACCTGAAGAAGTTGCTTTTACTGATAAAATTTTTAGTAAAGTCGAAGATGTCTTAGAATTAAAAAGAAACACAATCAAAGTTGGTATTATGGATGAGGAACGAAGAACTACTATTAATTTAAAAGAGTGTATTCGTGCTGTTAAAGAAAGAATAGTTTTTATTAATACTGGATTTTTAGATCGAACTGGTGATGAGATGCACACATCATTTGAAGCTGGACCAATGATTTTTAAAGGAGATATGAAAAAATCTCTTTGGTTAAACACTTATGAAGATTGGAATGTAGATGTTGGATTAGCTTGTGGTTTTGCTGGGAAGGCTCAAATAGGCAAGGGAATGTGGGCCATGCCTGATCGAATGGCAGATATGATGACACAAAAAATAGGCCACCCCATGGCAGGTGCAAATTGTGCTTGGGTACCTTCACCAACAGCTGCAACACTGCATGCGACTCACTACCATCTAGTAGATGTTTTTAAAAAACAAAATGAGATCAAATCACGAACCAAGGCAAAAGTAGAAAATATTTTATCAATTCCTGTGGCTGATAGACCTAATTGGTCGGAAGAAGATATTAGTAAAGAGCTAGAAAATAATGCCCAAGGAATTTTAGGTTATGTTGTAAGATGGATTAATCAAGGGATAGGTTGTTCAAAAGTACCAGATTTTAACAATGTTGGTTTAATGGAAGATAGGGCAACGCTTAGAATATCATCTCAGCATATGGCTAATTGGCTACATCATAATATTTGCAGTAAAGATCAAGTTATGAATGTGATGAAAAAAATGGCAGCTATTGTAGATAAGCAAAATAGTAGTGATGAAAATTATGAACCAATGTCAGATAACTTTGAAAAATCTATTGCTTTTTTAGCCGCTTGTGATTTAGTTTTTAAGGGCCGTACTCAACCGTCTGGTTATACAGAGCCGCTGCTTCACAAACGAAGATTAGAGAGAAAAAATTAAAGGTTAACAAAATATTTAATCACTTGTTACTGGAACTCTATTTTTAAATGCAGAAAATAAAGTTCCATCATCCAGCTGCTCTATTTCTCCACCCACAGGTAGACCTTGAGCCAACTTTGTGATCTTTAGATTATCATTTTTAATAGCGTCTTCTATGTAGTGTGCAGTAGTTTGTCCTTCTATGGTTGCACTGGTAGCAATAATAACTTCTTTGAGACTATTTCTTTTAATTCTTTTTATTAAAGAGTCGATTAACAAATTTTTTTGTTCATAGTTTTCGTTAGAATTAAGAGTGCCTCCTAATATATGATAATATCCCTTAAAAATATTTGCAGACTCGATAACCCACATATCAGCAAGATTCTCTACAACACAAATTTTTTCGTACTTATTGCTTCCTTCACAAACACAATCTTTATCCATAATTTTTAAATTTCCACAATTATTACATCTAACTATATTTTTATAAACTTTTGCTAAAGATTGAGCTAAAGGCTTAACCATGCTTTCTTTATTGTTAATTAGTTTTAGAATTATTCTTTTAGCCGACTTTGGCCCCAAACCTGGAAGTTTAGAAAATTGTTTAATTAACTCCTCTATTTCGGGAATATTGTTATCCATCTAAAAAGGAAATTTGAAGTCAGGAGGAAGATTAATTCCTCCAGTTACTTTTGAAAGCTCTTCAGCCGTTTTTTTTTTTATATTTTCTCTAGCATTATTATGCGCTGCTAGAATTAAATCATTTACTATTTCTTGTGTTTCTTTTTTTGCTTCTTCGCTAATAATTATTGACCTCAACTCATAATCTCCATTTAAAATGACCTTAACTAAATTTCCTCCTGCAGTACCCTCAACCTCAATTTTTTTAATTTGGTCTTGGGCTTCTTTCATTTTTTCTTGCATTTCTTTTGCTTTTGTTAGCATTTCTGAAAAATTAGGCATTATCATCCTTTTTTATTTCAACAAGCTTAGCGTCAGAGAAAGTAGAAATTAATTTCTTTACAATTTCGTTACTTTGCTCTGCCTTTAAATTATTAGACTTATGTTCCATTTCTTGCTCATAAACAGTTTTAGACCCAATATTTTTACTTAATGAGATGATCCATCTATCTCCTGTCCAAGCCAATAATTTCTCTGTCAAATTTTTAATAAAGCTTTTGTTAAGTTTCTCATTAAAACTTATATCTATTTTACCGTTATTAAAACTTACTAACCTAACATTTCTCTCTAAATCGAATCTTAACTCCATTTCTTTTTCTTTATTTGCAAGGTCAATTAGGTCTTGAAAATTTTTTATCTCATTTTCTTGATTATGTTCAGTTTTCAACATAGGGCTTTTAATTATCTTCTCTTTGACTTGATCGGTATTCTTTAATTGACTTTTAATTGCCCCGGTTATTTCTTTGTTGTCAGGATTGTCCATCTGTTTTTCTTCAGAAAAAATTGTACCATTTTTATTGTCAGTAGAAATGCTTTCATTAAGTTTAGTACTTTGCATTTTTTGTATTCCTTTAAGATGCATTAATTGCATTATATACATTTCTAAGGTTAAATTTTCATTTGAAACTACTCTAAGATCATCAATTGTTTTTATTGTTAACTGCCAAAATAGATTTAGATCATCAGTATCTAAATTTTTACTATAGTGATCAATTAATTGAACTTCTGATTCAGAAATCATCATGTCTTTTTCAATGGGACCAAGATTAATTCTTCTGCTAAATAAATAAAGTATCTCTAAAATATCATTTAAAAAATTTTTTGCATCTAATCCAGATTCTATTAACTCTTTTAATTTTAATATTGCGTTGGTTTGTTTGCCTAATAATATTTCTTTAAATAAATTTATTAATTTTGATCTGTCAGCTAACCCAAGCATTTGTCTAATATCTGAATCTTGAATTTCTTTTCCTGCGTTAATATTTTGAAATAATAAAGCTCTATCTAAAAGAGATATTGCGTCTCTAACCGAGCCCTCAGAAGCTCTTGCTACTAATTTAAGAGCGTTATCAGATATTTTTCCTTTTTCTAAATTAGAAATATTTTTAATATGTTTAAAAAGGTTGTCCAAATTTACTCTTTTTAAATCAAAACGTTGACACCTAGAAAGAATAGTGACGGGAATTTTTCTAACTTCTGTAGTTGCTAAAATAAATTTTAATCTGGGTGGCGGTTCTTCTAAAGTTTTAAGCAAACCATTGAATGCTTGCTTGGAGAGCATATGCACTTCATCTATGATGAAAATCTTAAACTGCGCGCTTGTTGGGCTATATTTAGAATTTTCTATTAGTTCTCTAACGTCATCTATTCCAGTTCTTGAAGCAGCGTCCATTTCAAGAATATCAATATGATTAGAATCAACTATATCTCTGCAGGAATCACAAAATTTGTCTGGTGAACATTGATTTTTTTCATTTAAATTTTTACTACAATTTAAAGCTTTAGCTATCAATCTGGCAGTAGTTGTTTTTCCTACTCCCCTTATACCTGTTAAAAGATAAGCGTTAGGAGTCTTTCCAAGCTTTATGGCATTCGTAATAGTTTGTGCCATTACTTCTTGTCCGATTAAATCTTTGAATTCTTGTGGCCTATATTTTAGTGCTAAAATTTTATTATTTATCATTTTTTATAAAGAGGCAGGCAACAACCTGAAAAATTTTCACTACGGCTGCTTCTTTTCAGACCTGACCGGGTTTATGAAACATCCACCTGATGCCAACCTCATAATGATTATATCAAGATCAATTTGATTACTACAAGGCTAGAATCTTAATATGTGGACTATTTTTGTCTAAACTTGGAAGCCTCATATACGCCCAAAATATCTAGGCTTTGAGTGTGAAATCCTAACTCTTCCATGGCTTTCTGAACAACTTTTTCCTCTATATGTCCCTCAAGATCTAAATAAAAGTTAGTTTGATCAAAAGTATTTTTAACTGAAAAGCTCTCTAATTTAGTTAGGTTAATTTGATTAGTAGCAAAACCACCCAGACACTTGTAAAGTGCAGATGGCGTACTTTTTAATCTAAAAATACAACTTGTTATATACTTTACTCCTTTTTTATATTCAGGCTGTTTTACATTTTTACCCATTATTAAAAATCTTGTGACGTTACCGGACTCATCTTCAATATTTTTTTCTAGAATTTTTAAATTATAAATTTTAGCTGATAATTCAGAGGCGATCGCTGCAATAGAGGTGTCTTTACTTAGAGCGAGTTCTTTTGCGGAACCAGCTGTATCAGCAGAGATAATAGTATTAAATTTATTTTTTATAATAATTTTCTGACATTGACCTATGGCCTGAGCGTGACTTCTCACAGACTTTATGTTTTCTATTTTTGCTTCTGGTCTTGCAATCAAACAATGCTCTACTTTTTGAAAATGTTCAGAATAAATTTGTAATTTATATTTTGGAAGCAGATAGTGTATATCTGCAACTCTACCAGCCAATGAATTTTCTAAAGGAATAATTATTTTGTAATTTTCATCCTCAAATGCAGTTTTAAAAGTTTCTTCAAAAGTAGTACAGGTTTTTATAATCGCTTCTTCATAAAGTTCTTCACTTGCAATATGTGAGTATGCTCCTCTTTCTCCTTGGAAAGCAATTTTATTTTTTTTCATTTAATTTTCCATAATTTTTTTTATTTTTAATAAATCTTCTTTAGTATCCACACTTAATGGAAAATTTTCAATAAATCCAACATCAATTTTCATATTATTTTCTAATGCTCTTAATTGCTCTAGTTTTCTCTCTATTTCAAGCTTAGATCTTTTTAAATTTACATATCTTATTAAAGCTTTGCTAGTAAAAGCATAGATTCCAATATGATGATAAATAAATTTTTCAGTACGATCATCAGCGTTTCTATAAAAGTCTAAGGCGCTAGAAAATTTATTTGGGGCTATATCTTTATCTGTGACTACCTTACAAACATTAGAATTGCTAAGGTCTATTTTTGAGCTAATATTAGAGGCTAACGTTCCAATATCACATTTATTTTTTTTCATATGGTCTACTAAATATTTTATAGCCACAGGATTAAGGTTTGGCATATCGCCCTGTAAATTAATTATGATATCAGCATTTTTTTTTAATTCGTTCTCAAAAACTTCAAACACTCTATCTGTGCCAGTTAAATGATTTTTCTTTTTCATAATAGCTTTGCCACCATTTCTTTTAACGGTATCAATAATAGTTTGATCTGGTGTAGCTACAAAAACACCTCCAATTTTTGCTTTAACTGCTAAATCATATACGTGAAGAATCATTTCTCTTTTATTTATTAGTTCCAGTGGCTTATTTGGCAGTCGTTTTGCGTCTAACCTGGAAGGTATTATTATTGCTATTTTATTCATAATTATGCGGCTCATAGACGCAAAAAAATTAGGTAATTTTAAGTTTTTTTTTATATAGTCGTGTTATACGTCAAATAGTAAATATCAAATTTATGGATAGTTTTGAATTAAATAAAATAATAGGGGCAATTCTTCTTACCGCATTAATGGTTATTGGCCTTGGTAAATTTACCGACTTCTTATTCCATGTAGATAAGCCTGAAAAATCAGCTTATCAAGTGGAAGGATTAGAGGGTATTTCTAATGAGCTAGTTAAAACTGAAGATAAAAAAATGCAAGAAGTAGATATTCCTCAATTGCTTGCTTTAGGCAATATCGCACACGGTGAAAAAGTTTTTAAAAAATGTAGCGCTTGCCATATGATTGCCGCTGATGGAAAAAATAGGATTGGTCCAAATCTTTGGGGAGTAATTGGAAGGCAAGTAGGATCGATTTCAGATTACAAATATTCAAAATCTTTAATTGCCTATGGTAAAAACTGGAATTTTGAGGAAATAAATGGTTTTTTAATTAAACCACAAGCATATATTAAAGGAACAAAAATGGCTTTTGCAGGATTAAGAAAAGAAAAAGACAGAGCATCTGTAATACTATATTTAAATTCTAAAAGTGAAACTCCGCTCCCAACTCCTTAGGACAGACACCAATTAATAATACTTTTTTGAGCATGCACTCTATTTAAGGCTTGTGTCCATACTACTGATTGTTTGCCATCTATAATTTCATTTGTAACTTCTTCACCTCTACCGACTGGTAAACAATGCATAAAAATTGCATCTTTTTTTGCTAATTGCATTAATTTTTTATTTACTTGATATTTTTTTAAACTTTTCTTTTTAACTTTCTTATTAACTTTATCGTTCATAGAAATCCATTTATCAGTCATAATACAATCTGAATCTCTCACTGCTTCACTGGGATTTTTTAAGACTTCTAAATCAACTTTATTTTTTTTTGCCCATAACATTATCTTTTTATTTGGTTTATACTTTTCAGGGCATCCTATCTTAAGCTTGAATTTAAATTTACCAGCCGCTTCTATCAATGAATTCGACATATTATTATTTCCATCTCCTATCCACGATATTATCTTACCGTTTATCATTCCTTTTTTTTCCTCAAAAGTTAAAATATCAGACATAATTTGACAAGGATGACTTAGTTCTGACAGTCCATTAATAACTGGAATATATGAATTTTTACTTAATTCTTCTAAATTTTTATGAGACAATGTTCTGATCATAACAATATCAGCGTATTCAGATAAAACTTTTGCTGTGTCCTTAATTGTTTCATCTCCCTTACCGTAGTGAATTTCACCAGGATTTAAAATAATTGAAGAACCGCCCAGTTGTTTGACTGCTATATCAAATGAAATTCTAGTTCTCGTAGAAGGTTTTTCAAAAATCATTACCATAGACTTGCCTTCAAAAGGTTTGTCTGAGTCTGGAGCTGACTTATTTGAGGCTCCTCTCTTAGATTTTCTTATTTTTGCTTCTTCAATGATTGATCTCAAGTCAGCTGAAGAAAAATCTGATATATTTAAAAAACTTTTCATTTATAGGTTTTACATACTTTCTTTAAAATTGTCACTCCGAGATCAATATCTTTTTTTTTTACTACTAGTGGAGGCAAAATTCTAACTACATTCTCTGCTGCCCTTACGGTTAGCATTTCACTATCCATTAATTTTTTTATAAATTTATTTTGATCCACATTAAGTTGTAGGCCAATTAACAAGCCCGTGCCTCTTACTTCTTTAATAACATGAGGAAACTCATTTTTTAATTTATGTAGCTCAGAATGAAAGTGTTTGGATATTTTTTGCACGTTTTTAAGAAAGTTTTTTTTTAAAATTATATCTAAAACGGCGTTACCAACACTCATGGCTAGAGGGTTGCCTCCAAAAGTTGATCCATGAGTTCCAAATGTCATTGCCGCTGCAACTTTTTTATTCATTAATACTGCTCCAATGGGGAATCCTCCCCCAATGCCCTTAGCTATAGGAACAATATCGGGTTTAATCTTTGCGTGCTCAAAAGCAAAAAATTTTCCAGTTCTTCCTATTCCACATTGTACTTCATCCAATATGAGTAGAATTTTTTTTTTAGTACAAATTTTTCTTAAACCTCTTAGACAAAAATCTGGAATTACTTTTATTCCACCTTCACCCATATTGGTCTCAACCATAATAGCGGCTGTCTTGTTAGTTATTTTTTTTTCTAAGTCCTGATGGTTTCCAAATTCAAAGTGATCGAATCCATCTACTTTAGGATAAAAACCTTCTGTCATTTTTTTATTATTACTTGCGAAAATTGTTGCCAATGTTCTGCCATGAAAACTATTGTTAATACAAAGTACCCTATTTTTTTTAGGCTGACCAATATGATAAAAATACCTTCTGGCAGCTTTTATTGCAGCTTCGGTCGCTTCAGCTCCTGAGTTTTGAAATAAAACAGCATCAGCAAAAGTTTTTTTTGTTAATTTTTTAGCTAGCTGTTCTTGTTCAGGAATTATAAATGCATTTGATACGTGCCATAATTTTTTTGCTTGTTTGTTAATAGCTTTAATTAAATGCTTATTTGTATGACCTAGCGAATTGACTGCAATACCTTGCACAAAGTCTAAATATTTTTTTCCTTTAGTAGAATATAAATAACTTCCACTACCTCTTAAAAAAGACAATTTTTTCCTATTATATGTTTTAACTATAGAGCTCATAATTAAGACTTTATTTTATAACCATTTTTAAAAAGTATAAATGAACATAGCCAAAGAGTGAGGCTTAAGATTGTTAAATAAATTAGTCCATAAAAAATATTTCCATCTGCCTTATCTATAAATGAATATCTAAAGCCATCTATCATATAAAAAAATGGATTTAATTTGCTAAGTGTTTGAAGATATTCTGGTAGCCTATCAATTGTATAAAAAGTGCCTGACAAGAATGATAAAGGCACTATTATAAAGTTTGTTACAGTTGCCATATGATCAAATTTTTCTGCCCATAATCCAGC
>Ga0115004_10004860_pt1 | contig 10692 bp, 2 predicted proteins | sample ArcticOcean_MG_C_10_FD_88737 | JGI IMG/M metagenome (GOLD analysis project Ga0115004, IMG submission 88737) | Marine microbial communities from western Arctic Ocean - ArcticOcean_MG_CB11_90 | ecosystem: Environmental > Aquatic > Marine > Oceanic | place: Arctic Ocean: Canada Basin | collected... | reverse complement strand
TCTTGTTGAGAGAATGCGCGTTTTATAAGTACGAAGGTTGTGCGAGGAGAGGAGGAGTGGACGACGGCAATGAAGAGACGAAGGTGAGTGAGGATGCATATATCGGCGGGTTTGCGGAGGAGAGCGATTGGTGCTTACCACCGTCGAGCGCGTTCGCGGCGGCGGGAAAAGCAGCGACAACAATAACAGAGGCGAACCCGGTGGAACTTTTGAAAACTGAGGCGCTCGCGGCGTTGGGGTACATGGCCAAAAGAAACCCATCGGGAATGTGTTCGCGATGGCAAATAGTCTTCCCTCGAGAGTTTTCTCCCGCGCCGAAAAAGAAGAAGAGCAGCATTCTTCTCGCGTCGCAGAAAACGCTCGAAAAGTTGATGGTTTTCGAACGAAGCGCATCGGTTCGTTCGGCGGCGTGCTTTGCGATTATTGCGTTGTTAGATTCGAGCGAAGCGAAGAAGTATTTAGCAATGGCAGAGATGAAAGAGGATAAGGGTGTAAGCGGCGGTAGCGCTGTGAGTGCTATGTCTTCCTCATCGTCGCGTCGAGCTTCGTCGGGATTCTCTACGGTATCGATGAACTTAGGGGAAAACGCAGTGGCGCTGTGCGAAACGATTTCGTACGCGTGGACCAGAATTTCAGAGCACCGTACTCGAAAACGTTTTCCTGGTGTACCCACGCCGAGTAAAGACATCATAGTCAGCGCGGAGAAATGGATAACCTGGCTGAGCATCTTGACGGAGAAAGCGGTCGATTCCTTGCCGTTTTTGAGATTGCCGAAGCGGTTGGTACCGCAGCTCGCGAACTCGATCAAATGCGCACTTTTGATTGACTATTCCTCGTTTCCAAGCAGCGCGGTAGTGAGCGCGTTTTTCAAAGAAGCACCAATTATTCGATGTCTTGGAATCACGTTGAGTGCGAAAATCGGCTTTGAAAGTTTGGAAAGCAACACGTCTGCTGCGGCGTTCAAATCCAGCTTAAACGCCAGAAAATACACCGCGGATGAAATGACGCTGTTTTTGCAAGCGTGCGAAGCTTTGTGGAAAAAAGCAGCCGCATCGACTACGCGCGATTCCTTGATAGACAAAGAAGTTCAGGAATCGTGCGAGGCTTTTAAAGTGCTGCAAAAGTTGGCATCCTCTGAAAACGCGTCAAAAATTTTGTTTCCCAATCGAGAGTGCGTTTGCAAACTCTCGCCGGACGTCTTGATGGCAATTTTTGTGGCAAAATCTTCCTCCAAGGCAAATAAAGTCGCTTTCGAGAAGGTCATGCACGCGAGCGTAAAATTGCAGTGCGCGATGCTCTCCGCTGTCCTTCAAAAGACCAGGAGGAAGAACAGCAGTTTTCTCTTCTGCGCGGAAATTCGCCGCGAGCTGTGGTGCAATTTTATCGACAACGCGCTTCCATCGTGCCTTTCGAACACGCGATCGGATGAAGTCACGCAACTCGTAAAAATCGCCGCTTTGCGGTGTTTGAGCGAAACGACAGATTGTGTCCTCAGCGATATACGATCGAGTAGTCACGGTACCGCGGAGATTTCTCGAATCAAAGCAGTATTTGAAGCTCCTCTCGATATTTTGCGAGAAAAACATCGTCGATATCCGAGCGCAACTCGCGCGGAAGCCATGAGAACGCTCGCATCACTTCTCATCTTAGATCCGAAATATTTCGAAATGAACGAGGTTCTCTTGGGTGCGTTAGAAAGCGTTAAGAACGCTATGAATCAAGAAAGGACGCGTCAAGATTTTTCAAAGACGCTGGAAATGAACGCGTCTTTGTGCGCTGCAAACATCGCCTTGTGCGCTACAAGGTTGCCGACGCCGCCGCCGACGCCTTCCGCGGATGATAGTGATGATGTATCGATTAATAAAGAATTGACGCATTTGTTCCACGAGTGGACTATTTCGAAAGGAGACAAAGTGCGGGCGAACGTGGCGCGAGGGCTCGGACACATTGCGAAATTTCGTGACTTGGAGGATGAGACGCTTCAACTGATTTGCGAGGCGCTCTTTTCTTGCGCCTCTACGGGTTCCGCAAAAACACAATGGAACTCCTGCGTTGCCATAAAAAACTTATTCGAAAACCAGGAAGCGATCTCTAACGAAGCGTTCTCAGCAATCAGAGGCGTCAGCAACGCCGGTGTCATTCTCACTCGACTATTACTCACTCTGATTAAAACGAGCGAGAATTTCAAAATTCGTAGAGAATCTCTCGCGGCTATTTCGCGAGCGTCGCGTACGTTTTTGGACCATCTTTCCTACGTCGATTGCATCCGAGTCGTCGTTGAAGCGCTCGTCCAAAGCGAGAAACAGTGTAGTAAACTCGTCGGAGAGTTCGAAGACGACGATGGTAACGTAACATCAAAGCGCGCTGCAGAGAAGTATCGAGAGGAGCTCAAAGCGCAAGCGATTTCGACTTTTGTTCATTTACTGTCGATTGGCGTCGTGTCTGAAAGAGGATGCTCGAGAATCGTGAGAGAACATTCGTCTCACGTTCTCGAGGCAATTCGAATTACCGTTAATAACGTAGAGACTGGTGGTAGCGAAGGAGATGGTGACAGATTCGAGAGTGCGACTAAATTCGATAAAGAGATGGTATCGAAAGCGCAAACCGTGTTGAGCGAAATGCTAGGGGTGCCGGTCACCGTCCCCCGTCCCGCTGTCTTTGAAAAAGTACTTCTCGCTAAAAACGAAAACGTACTTTCCTCGAAGCACATGCACAAATGATTCTGCGCGCATGCTGTAATAGTATAGATAATTTAATATTAGAAATCTCTAGTTTTTGCTAAATTTAGAGCACATCTTCGGACATACCAAAAACAGTCGTCGCACCCCGAATGTCACCGGCCGTATAGCACATTTGGTTTGGATGAAACGCCATGGCAGAGATGGCACCGAGGCGCGCTTTCGTGGTCTTATTCGTGTACAAAACTTCACCAATTTCATTCCCTTCGACATCCCAAATTTTAATGGCGTCTTTTGTGGTACCACCTACGATGCATGGAGCCACTGGCGTGGAGATGAGCGTAGTGAGCAATCTCTTCTTTGCCGGCGATTGAGAGCTGTGTCGACCACCTCCTCCACCCAAAGGCGACGGCTGATTCGTCTTTGCTGCACCGCTGACGCCCCCAACAACAGAATCAATCGCGTTCCCATCCAACGTCGTCCCTTCGTCATAATCCTGTCTCGCGACTGGTTTTCCAGATACGTTCACCATGAAGAACGGCTTCGCAGCGTTGCGCAAATCACAAAAGTGCACGTCACCGCTGGAGGACCCGGTGGCGACTAGATTCCCAACGCTTCCAGGTTGGAGCAAAATAGAAACTACAGAGTCTCCGTGCGTTTTAATAGCGCTCAACAAGCGAGCAGGAGTTCGTAAATCGTAAGATAATACGCTCCCATCGTTTGCACCAACCATTAAAAGTGCGCCTTCGGCGGCTAACGAAGTCGCCGCCGATGGCGTAACCAGAGACTCCAGACATAACTCACGCGACGCGTCCCAAACGTTCAAAATAGGGTTTGGGAGCGTGTTTCCGGCTGAATAAAGACATCCCGCAGCTTGCTGCCAAAGAACAACGGCATTCGTTTTCGAATTCTTTGGATGGTGACTCGAATGGTGATGTCGCCAATCGGCCGTATCTTCCGCATTGTACGTTCCGTGAGTTTTGTACGCTCTCGGGCGAGACTTTAGCGTTCGCCAAGCGGCAACCAGAGTCTCTTCACCTCTTCGAAAGTAGTCTCGCCATAACTTGACGCTTCCATCCGAGCCGGCGCAAAGCAACATGGCATCATCGAGCTGATTTACGAGTGATATTTGGGTCGCCGATCTCGTCGGGAGTTGCGCATCAAAGGCATTCGTAATCGTTTTCGAAGCGTAATCAAAGACACGTATCAATCCTTTTCCGCCCGAAGATGCAATGTGAGGTAACAAAGGATGCATCACAACAGCAGTTGGCGCGTTGTGTCTTGAGTTCTGAACATTTTCATGGGACGCTATGACGTTCGTAAAACCAACCAAATTTTGCGTGGCGCGTTCTTTACCTCGATAACTTCTGTCCGATGCAGTTTGTCGACGCTTGCGGCGACGAAACGGTTCGAGAATAATTTCTTGACGTTGTTGACGTTGCGAGAGCGTCGCACCTTCATAGAAGTAATTATCAATGTTATAGTATTTTTCGCTCGATGTGTCCACATAATCGCCGTCGAAAAATTCCTCGTTGTTCTTTGCTCCGGCATTGTTGTTGTTGCCATTGAAAGCGTTGAAAGTCGCGTTCGCGTCTCGTCTCTCCTGCGCGAAGGAGCTTCCGTACGCGTACATGTACTCCTCCTCAACTGATGACCCTCCATCGCTGTAATCATCGTCGTACGAATCTCGATCGGCATCGCTAAAAGTTCCTTGGTCGCTGTCGCTATCCTCCGAATCTCGATCATCGTCGTCGAAATCTGTCGTATTATCTTCCTCTGGTTCCAACAGCGATTTCGAAAAGTGCTCTCGCGAAGCCTCGAACAGTCTAGAAAGTGGAGGTTTCGCCGGTCGTCCCTGAAGCGACGCTTCGCCTTCGGCTAAGTTGAATAAATCGTCATTACTTGAAGTCGGAGCCTTCGGGTTGTTTTGCTTGTTCTCGTTTGCTGAATCGTTCGAGTCTTGTCTCGCGAGCATGAGCTTGTCGCTGCTATCGCTGTGACCTCCGATCATTGACAAAGATCTTCTTGATCTGGGAGAACTGCTGATATGCATCTCTTCGTCGTTCAAAGACATACGAGCAACTCTGCCGCTCACACTTCTCGCGAGTGTTTCGGAGTCTCCCCGAGCGATGTCTGGATTCGATCCAGAGGATTTGAAAGAGTTGAACAGAGAACTGGCGACGCGCCTGAGGGGCGATTGCGGCGGTGATTGCATCATCACCGACGATCGAGCCAAAACACTCGGCGCCGGCGGTGAATTTTCAGGTCTATCGCCGCCAGAAAACGCTTGAACCGTCGTATTGATTGAAATAGAGCTTCGAGACGTGATGGAGAGTCGTCCAAGGCTTCGCGGGTCGCCGGCTCGCTCTGATGTCGTTCGCTGCAACATGTTGTACTCAGGGGACCTCGAGGAGACTTTGTTCCCACTGCCATCGTCGCTTTTATTATCGATGTTATGAATATCGAGAGAGCCGTGCGAACCTTGCGGCGATGAACCGAGCAATCTTCGACCCTTTTCAAACAAACGACTTGACCAAGAATCTGCGCGCTTCAGACTTTTAGAGGCTTCTACAATGCGACCCTTGCTATCTTTACTGATTCCACCGCTGTTCGGGCCAAATTTGCTACCAAAAAGGAGTTCACGCGTCTTCCTCTGTAAATCTTCGCGTTTTCGCATTCGCTCGCGTTGAATTCTCGCTTGCCTTCCAGGTTTTGCACCAAACGTCTCCGCTCGAGTCGCCGCTAACGAGATCGGGTGTTTCGAATGCAATTTTGAGCACAAGAGCGCGGATTGCCCGCAACTCGCGACTCGTGGTGAAGGATCGACGGCTAAATCAGCCAATGCAACCAAAACCGCGTGACTGGTTATCTCCTCGTCTCGTTGGTCGTACAGATTTTTCGTCAAAAACGATGACGAATTGCTTCGGTGTGGAAAACGTTTTCGTGGGTGCATAGGCTGCTCGTCCGTGAGAGTATCGCCGCTGCTCCCCTTCTGAGAATCCAGATGGTTTCCGTCGATCTCTTCCTCATCATAATCGTTATCATCATCATTATCGTCGTCATCATTATCGCTTCCTTGAGCATTATTATCATCTTCTTTGTCCCGCAGAACGACGTTCGATTCAAATACATCCTCATCGTCTTCCGATTCTTCAACGTCAGAGTTCGATGTAGAAGATGAATCATCCGGATCGTCTGAATCACTTTCCGCAACTCGTCGCATGTGTGGAAAGTGTGTAACCCCATCGTGCGATCCGCCACCTGACGAAAACGAGTATCTCTCCGCAAAACCTCCTAAATTACTTAAACTTCGATGTCTTTCCTGTGCCGCACCTTTTGTTCGCTGCATTTCGATAGGTGTTGCCGCTTTGAGATCTCTGTGATCATCAACCGCAGAATATCGCCTCTGATGACGTTTAGACGGTGGCAAACCTGCTGCTCCAGAGTTTCCCATCGGTCGCGCTGAATCGCTCATTAATTCATTGTCGAGGCCGACGATATTACCACCGCTGTTTCCAACCGAACCGCCTCTCAATAATAGTCTCTCCTGTTGCTTCGATTCGCGGCGTTTCCTCCATTTTTGCGCAGTTGCTTGGAAAGTCTCTGAATGCCCTCTCGCAAATCGTCCAATCGCAATAGCCATTTCACACCTAGTACTCGTGCACGAATCCGAAGAAAGTTTCGAAAGTATCGCTCCGATAGCCTCGCGCTCGTCGCTGTGTTGTTGTCGGCGCAACCCAAGTTCGCGTTCGTGTTCTTCGTGTCGTCTCTGTTGTTCTTCATCCACGTCATTTGCCGACATCACTCCTGTGCCATCGTACACGCTTTCACCGTTTTGTTGTTCGATACTGCCAATGCCTACCCCGGTAGATCCCGAGTGCCCGTGATGTTGCTTACCTTCGTCGGAGCCCTCGCCCGCGATGCCGCTTAGCTTTCTTCCGAGCAACTCGGCTTCTGATTCAATCTTTTCGACTCTCGATAACGATCTCGATTGCACTCTAAGACCCCTCGAAGATGGCCGCAACATGCTATCGTTGCTACCGCCTTGCTGATGTTGCGTTTGTGGAAACCCCATGGATGCCATTTTCAAATCTTCCATTTCTTTTCGTCTCTTTTCCTTTGCTTCTCTTTCTTCCGGGACATCAATCATCACACCGAGCGCGTACGCAGCCGCCGATCGCGCGTCCGGACTCTGATGCGAAAATGCATTCGATAGCACTTTTACTGCGCCAGCTCTAAACGCAATTCGCCTTGCCTCGACGTTATCTTCACACAATTTTGCAAGACACAAACACAACCATTTTGCGAGTAACGGACTCGTCGCCTCTCTCGTACCTCGAGGATCGCACGCTCTCGAGATATGCGCGAGCACAACATCGACAAGACTACCTTTTAAGCACGCGCTCTGGCCTTTCGGATGATTGTCGCAAACAGATGCTAAGACGAACGCCGCCATTGCTCTTTCCTCGGCTGGAATGTTTGGCGCGTCTAGAAATCGAATGAAATACGTGTGTCCGGAATCTTTGACCAAATCGACTTGACAACTGCGATCAAACGCAAGAATCTTGGTCCAAATGAATACCAAAATCTGTCGCAAATCAGGCGCAGTCGTTTGCAGAAGCTTCAAGACGTACGGAAAAATACCGACGGATAACGCAAGATCGACCGCCCAGGGACCCATGTCGAGAAATCGACCTAACAAAACGAGCGCCCGAAGACGGTGAGATTGCGAAAGCAAAACTTGCAAAACAATCGGAAGTTGTTCAGGCGGATCTTTGGAATTATCACCACGTTCAAGCCACACTTCGAAAGCTGTGAGCTGCTCCGAAAAGAACGAACTGGGCGTAAAGTTTGGAAAGGCTCGCTGGGAAGGATCTTGTTGTTGCGCGCCGTTCGTCCCGACAGAGGCGCCTTGTGAAGCTGCCATTCTCTTCTCCGCCTCAATCAAATCGGGAATTTGGAGCAAACAATTCTCAACCGCCATGTCCCAGGCAAGCCACATCGGATGCTGGTGCGTTGGTGGCAACTCAGGAATGGAAACTGGAGTACAATCGTTCGCGCGCATTATTCGCTCCGCCAATAAGAAGTTGCGGAACAAACTTGCCAGCAATAAATCCTGTCGAAAGAGTTGCTGAAAGAGCGGACGAGGCAACACGTTCCACGCAATTGTATCCGTAATCGCTGTAAAAATCCAGTTGAGTTCACCCAGTGGTGTTTTCCTATTATTTTGTAAGCCTGGAATTTTATCGATGATATCTTCGCTCACGCCGCTTTCGCCTTTCAAAACAGACCGACTCACGAACCATTGCAACGCGATTTTAATTGGTGTCGTCAAACACGCCGTGAAAACATCCGCGGGAAGCTCTACACTTTGTGGTAAGCTTTCGTCTTCCGAGCAAGCGGCAAGAACGATACGTTCCTCTCTAATTGGTGGAGTCGGCGTCGGCGGACGCGTCGGCAACGGTGGAAAGTTAGAAGCGTTGAACGCGCCAGACGGCTTCGCGCTTCGCACTCTCCCTTCAGTCTCGATGTTTTCTCTATTATTGATGTCGTTGCTATTCTTTTCGTTGTGACCGTAATTGCTGTTGTTATCTTTATTGGTGTTTGTCAAGTCATCCATGGTGCCGTCGTAGTTTTCGCTCACCGCTGCTAGGTTTTCTCCGGAAGCCGAGCGTCGTTCCTGTTGCATTTTACTCTTCTCTTCTTCCATCCGCCGCCGTTTTCGTTCTTCGCTGATCCATAAAAACGACTTGACGATTGTACCTGCGCTCGAACAATCGAATAAATAAATTGCCGGTGCTCCCGTCCACTGTTGTACGTCGTACAAAGAGAGCGGAATGTATTGCGTGTAATTTTTATTGAACACCCACACTTCGCCGTTTTGCGTCGGGCGAGGGACGCCGTGGCCGTTATAGTGGAACAACACTCTCTCGTTCTTCGCACTTCTTCGACACGAGAGACACAATTTCTTCACGTCTTCTACAGTTGGATCGAGCTGCAATCTATATTTCGCCCGAGGTTGCCATCGTTCGTATTGCGCTTGCAAAGCTTTCCCGATGGCGTCGAGCGCCTTTTGCGGCGGCGTCGCTAACGGGTTGATCCAACACTGCGCTCGCGCGCACGGCGATACTTTCAAACAGTCTGGAGGATCAACTCCAATGTTCAAGCAAAGCACCAATGCGACTGATGTCGTCTTCATGCGATCCTTCATCCTCCACGTCGAGACGATGTTACTGTTATAATTAGTCGACATTGTCCCATTACCTAAATTCGGCGGCGTCGCCGTTCTAAGATCGCCGTTACTGATATCTCTACTACTATTCAAAAGCGAAGGCATCGCTTCACGACTGCTACTCGTTTCCGCTTGCTGCTGTTGCTGCTGCTGTTGTCTTCGTTCCCTCGCACTCCTCAACGCCGCTTCAAAATCATCTTCCAAAAAGTTCGCATAAATCGTCGAAGTCGAGGTCATCATCAACCCGCCCTCGTCTTCGCTTCCTCCTTCGCCTCCTCCGAAATCCAACTCGTCCTCCTCGCCGTCGTAGCTAAAATCATCCTCGATGGTTAACTTTTGCAAATAATTCGACCGCTCTCCGTTTAACAACATCTCTCCGTATTTCTGTTGCGCGGCCATTTGTTCCTGTTGTCGTAGCAGTTGTTGTTGCTGATTCTCTTGCCCGACGCTTCGTCTCTGCTGATTTTTCGCGAAAGCGGCGCCCCCGCCACCAACAAAAGCAGTATTCTTTTTCTTCAAAAAAGACGACGACGCGTCGTCGCTCAACCGCATCAAATAGTTCTCCATCGCTTCTTTCCTCGCGTGTCGTAAAGCTCTCATCTTCATCCGCCTCACCGATTCTCGATTCTCGTAGACGTCTCTCGTAACTTCCGCGAACTCGTGCCTCGATTCCGCGAAGAATATCGGTTGTTGCTGTTGTTGTTGATGTTGAAATTGTTGGTGTTGGTGGTTGTACTGGTGGTGTTGCGTGCTGTTATTGCTAGTGTTCGATGAGTGCGAGCGTTGTTGATGATGGTAGTTGTTGTTGTTGGTCGTTCTTCTGTTATTAGTGTTGTTGTTGTTGGTGTTGTTCCGGTGATGATGACTGCGACGAGAATCCGTCGAGCGCGGCGTCTCTTCGGTGTACGACGACTCGTCGTCTTCGTCGTCTTCGTCGTCGTCGTCTTCGTCGTCTGCACTCTCGACGTTGTTGTTGCTTTTATGATGATGATGCGCTTGCTCATGATTGGCTTCGAAACCACCACCCGTACTCGTCGTCTGAATCGTCGTGCCTCCTCCTCCTCCTCCTCCGTCGTTCGAAGGCTCGATTCCTGGAGTTTCAGCCGACATGATGATTTTACGCTTTGAGAGCACGCAGATCTCTTCTGTAGTTCTTCTTCTTTTGAATTATTGCGTTTTGTGTGCGCGCGACGATGAACGGGTTTTCTAACAAGAAAATGAAGAATTCTCGAAGAGCAGACTTTTCTAAAAATGAAGAAAATTCGACGAGCGACAATTACAGAGTTAAGCGAAAAGCAAAAGAAAAGTCTGCACTTCTCATCATCATCATCATCATCATCAACGCGCTAAACTTGAAGAGAAGTTCTTCGACGCGCGCAAAGAAAGATGACGATTCAGACGACGAGAAGCAGAACTACTACTACTACTGCTACTACTCCTACCGCAGAAAACGCATCGTCGTCTGAATCGTTAATTTTGTCGTCGTTCAAAGTCCACCCGACGGTGTTGCTCTCTTGCACGGACCATCACGTGCGAGCGACGAGAGAAAAGACTGATGATGAACGCGATGAAAAGACGAAGAAGAAAAACGCGCTCGGCGCGGCGGGTTTACTCTTAGGGCACAGAGGTGGTGGTGAAGAAGGAGGACAAGGAAGAGGAGGAGACGCGTTAAGTGCGGAGGAAAAGAAGAGCGCAGCAACAACAACAGGCGCTGGGGAAGAGTTTTGTGTTTCAATCACGAACTGTTTCGAGATTGAGTACTACTGCAAAGAAGACAAAGAC
>Ga0115004_10004858_pt1 | contig 10693 bp, 7 predicted proteins | sample ArcticOcean_MG_C_10_FD_88737 | JGI IMG/M metagenome (GOLD analysis project Ga0115004, IMG submission 88737) | Marine microbial communities from western Arctic Ocean - ArcticOcean_MG_CB11_90 | ecosystem: Environmental > Aquatic > Marine > Oceanic | place: Arctic Ocean: Canada Basin | collected... | reverse complement strand
ATTGCAATTATTCCAGAAGTTATTTATAATGAAACAATAAATAAAGAAAGGAAAAAAATAGAAACTTATTTTATACTACATCCAACATTATTATTATCTTTTGTTGGATTTAATGGTGCATTAAAACTCGCAAATCAATTAGCATCTGATAAAAAATGTGGATGTTATTATAAAATACCATGGATAACACATTACGCTAGTATAAATAATATTAAAAATGTTGATTTATCCTTTTCACAACAAGTTGATGAATATCGATATATGATATTATATTGGAAACCATCTCCAGAATTATCATATATGCAATATTTATCACAAATTGCATTAACAATGATTCAAGATATTAAACAATATTTATATTACAGAACTAATAATTTAGATAATTGTGGTATTATGAATAATAAAAAATATTATATAGATAATTTTAAAAATGAAAAAATATTTTTAAGTCATTTAAGTTTATTTTTTCAAAAAAATAATTAAATATTTAAAAATATAATAATAAATTATAATTATGAGTATTAATATAAAAGATGAAAAATTAGAAAAAGAGATAGATAATATTTTTAATAGTATAGAAAATGAAGTTTGTTATATATATATTGATCCACCTGCAATTGCTGTTAGTATAGTTGGAATGGGTGATGCAGCAGATGTATCAGATTTTAGTTCTTTAATACCAAATTTATTTAGGGTATGTTATGCTCAAGTAAATGCTGTAACACCATATATTTGTCCTTCATATAAGAACCCGACAAATAGTGTTAATTATTTTCCAGTATTAATAAATGCAAATTTAATAAAATCATTTTTATATTTTAATTTTCCAGGAAATATTAAATATTTTAATAATAATTATAATTATATTGATTCAATATATAAATATAGAAATTATAAAAATATACCTATGACAAATTCTTGGTTTACACCCAGTCCTGATATTGTAGTAAATACATATGGTAAAAATTCATTGTTAATAAGATTATTAAGGTTGAATTCATATATGAGTGATTGTTATAATGCAAATATAAATCATACATTAATAAATAATTATATTATCGATTGGGATTTTACAAAATCATGTGTTAAATATTCAGTCATAGAACAAGCTAAAATATATACTATTGGTAATTTTTCAAAAAATGAAATAATTATATCTCAGGAGGATGGAGGTACTCTGTATGCTATGAGAAATAGTATATTATATTTATATAAAAATGATTCAACAAATACAAATGGATTAATTGTATTACAAAAATATAGTATTTTTACAGTATTAGAATACGCGTCTGAAGTTTATGAAGATATTTGTCAAGAAATAAAATTTTTTTTTGAAAATAAAATTTATTGTAAAAAATCATATATGTACACATATAATATTCCAGTTTTATTAAAAATATATAAAAATTATTATAATAATCAAATATATACTATTAGTAAAAGTTTAACTTCATCAAATCCATATACTGTTATTCCATCAGTTATTAGTATAACAACTTATGTTAATCAATTTATATCAATATATTCTTCAACATATCCATCTAGATATTTAATTAAAACATTATATTTAAATAGTGGAATAGATGCTATAGTAATTTATAATACTTTGGGACCTAATTGGGGGAGTGTTCCTGAAAATACTCTTATTTATTATTGGTATTATTATATAAATATAGGATATCCATCGGCAATAGAGTTATTTAATATTAATAATCTTACAACTGGTAATTATTCTTCATTAAACACTTTTACAAGTAATTATAATTCATCATATACTTCAAAATATTCATATACAGTTTCAAAACAAACTGAATATACAAGTTATGGACTGTATTCAGATGCTGGTGATATTTCATTAGGAACTAATGTTAATGCTATTGTTTTTGATTTTGTAGATAGCAGTAATGTTGTTCAATCAATTTTATTTGAAACATTGCAAAGTCCTATAACTAATTATTCAATGAGTGGTGGTGACTATGGAGTAGATGTTCCCGGTTTAGTTTTACAATATTATCAAAAAGTTTAATTTTATAATATATATTTTATATACTAAAAAAATTTTTTTATAATATTTATATGAAATTATGTAAAGTATTTTTTAAAGTTATGTAATTTTTTTATTTTTTAATTTCGTGAAAACAATATTTTAAATATTTCATAATTTGTCTGTATGAAATATTAGATGGAAATTCAGATTCATTTTCTAAATCTCCTCTTTCTAACATTTTTAACTTAATAAAATCAAACAATACTTTTAGTTCACCAATTAAGTTAAAACATCTATTATCTCCTTTTACATAAATATCGGGATTATTATCTGTTTTTTCTTTTTTAACGAAAGCATTAATATTTTGTATTAATTGAGCTCTACTAACCATTGCATTATCTTCAAATTTTAAAAATTTTAAAACTTCTGGGTAAGTAATAATTAGTTTATTTATTGCTAAATTTTCTTTATTAATAACTTTTTTTGGTTTACTTTGTTTTAAATCTTTATTCTTAAGAGAAACTAGATTTTCTTTCAACATAATATCCATAAGATTCGTTGTCAATTGAGTATTTGATTTATTAATTTTTTTATGTTTACTAGAAACATTACTAAAAAAATCTTTTGTTAGATTAAAATCTTTTATATTTTTTTCATTAATAAATGAAAAAGCTTCAACAATAATATCTAATTTTTTTAAATATTCCTCTTTTTCAGGGGAATCATCCTTTTGCAATGAATTATTTTTATCAGATGAGTCATTCTTTTCAGAATAATCATCTTTTTCAGAGGAATCATCCTTTTGCAATGAATTATTTTTATCAGATGAGTCATTCTTTTCAGAATAATCATCTTTTTCAGAAGAATCATCTTTTTCAGATAGTTCTTTTTTTTGATCTAAAATTTCTTCCATATCATTATGCAAAACTTTTTCAATAATACTATTTTCTTCTTTTTCTAAAATATTTTCATCAATATGAACATGTTCAGATTTTTGTTGAATTTCTTCACTTTTAGGGTTTTTAGTCTTAGTTGACTTAGTTTTCTTGATTGTTTCAGTTTTACTTAATGATAATTCCATATTAAAGTATATAATATTTTCTATAATAAATTATAATATCTTTTAAAATATTTTTCAATTTTTTTTACTAAGACATTAATTTATTAATATAATGCATTATATTAATAAATTATAATAATTTATAAACAATTTAAAACAAATTGAAAAAAAAATAAAATACTTAAATATATATTAAATATGGAAAATTATAATATGAGTAATTCTTTTTGTGTACTTAAAAGAAACGGAACAAAAGAAGAAGTATCGTTTGATAAAGTTACACGAAGAATAAAAAAAATGTGTAATGGATTATCAGATGAAATAAATCCAATTATAGTTGCCCAAAAAGTATGTGGGCAAATTTATAATAATGTTTCAACTATTGAATTAGATGAATTAGCTGCTCAAATATGTATTTCAATGGAAACTTCTCATTTAGATTATGGAATTCTCTCAAGTAGAATTATTATATCAAATAACCATAAGTGTACATCTCCTTCATTTTCTGAAACTATTTATATATTATATAATAACAAAGATATTAATAATAATAAATGTCCTTTAATAGCAGATGATGTTTACGAAATTATTATGAAAAATAAAGATAAAATAAACACAGTCATTAATTACGAAAAAGATTATTTATTTGATTATTTCGGTTTTAAAACACTTGAAAAAGCATATTTAATGAGAACAAATAATAAAGTTATTGAAAGAATACAACATTTGTTTATGAGAGTATCAATTGGTATTCATAAAGATGATTTAAAATCAGCAATCCAATCATATGAATTAATGTCAAGTAAATATTTTACACACGCTACACCTAGTTTATATCATGCAGGTACACCAAAACCACAATTTAGTTCATGTTTTTTATTAGGAATGGATGATTCTGTAAAAGGAATTTATAAAGCAGTTAGTGATATTGCAGAAATTTCAGCATATGCTGGTGGAATTGGAATATCGTTATCTAAGATTAGATCAAAAAATTCTTATATTAGAGGAACAAATGGATACTCAAATGGTATTATACCGTTATGTAGAGTATTAAATGAAACAGCGCGTCATATAAATCAAAGTGGTAAAAGACCAGGTTCTATTGCTGTATATATTGAACCACATAATGTAGAAATATTAGAATTTTTAGAATTAAGAAAAAATACTGGTGCTGAATCAGAAAGAGCGCGCGATTTATTTCTTGCATTATGGATTTCAGATTTATTTATGAAAAGAGTTGAATCAAACTCTGATTGGTCTCTTTTTGATTCAAATGAATGCATCGGATTAGAAGATATATATGGGGAACAATATGAAGAATTATATATGAAATATGAAATTGAAGGAAAAGCGAAGAAAACTATATCAGCGCGTAAAATATGGAATTATGTATTAACAAGTCAAATTGAAACTGGTACACCATATATACTCTTTAAAGACAGTGTTAATAAAAAAAGTAATCAAATGAATATTGGAACAATTACTAATTCAAATTTATGTGTAGTCGGTAAGACTAATATTTTAACCGATAAAGGTAATATTGAAATAAAAGATTTGGTTGGGAAATATGTTAATATATGGAATGGCATAGATTATTCAAATTCTCTTGTTATGAAAACTGGTGAAAATCAAAAAATTATTAAAGTTATATTAAGTGATGGAGCGGAATTAGAATGTACAGAATATCATAAGTTTTATATAGACGATATTAACAATAGCGGAAATACCATAACAGTTACCGCTAAAGATTTAGTAAAAGGAATGAATTTGACAAAATTTAATTTACCCATAAATAGTTACGAAAAAGAAAAATATGATCGTATTGAAAGAATGAATTGTGTAAATAGTCTTATGGAAAATTGTGAAGATAATATAATTAAATCAGAAAATACAGAACATTTGTATACTATAAAATTGCTTTTACAAGAATTAGGATATCATAGTTTATTAAAAGGGAATGAATTAGAATTAATTTCAGATATTAATTCAAATATTAATATTAGTGTATCTGTTTCTAACATATTAGATGAAAATAAATTTGAAGATACTTATTGTTTTAACGAACCTTTAAGACACGCCGGAATTTTTAACGGAGTTTATGCAGGGAATTGTGCAGAAATTGTAGAATATTCTAGTGATAAAGAATATGCTGTATGTACGCTTGCATCATTATCATTACCAAATTTTGTTTCAGATGATTGCAAAACATTTGATTTTGAAAAATTAATTGAAGTGACAGGTGTAGTAATAAGAAATTTAAATAAAATTATTGAGGTAAATTATTATCCTGTACCAGAAACAGAAATATCAAATAAAAAACATAGACCTCTTGGTCTTGGTGTACAAGGACTAAGCGATGTTTATGCAAAGTTACAATATCCATTTGAGTCAAATGAAGCGAAAGAATTAAACAAACAAATTTTTGAAACACTTTATTATGGTGCAATGATAGCATCTCATCAAATAGCAAAGGAGACATCGCCATATAGTACATTTGAAGGATCTCCTATTTCACAAGGAAAATTTCAGTTTGATTTATGGAATGTAAAACCGTCTAATAGGTATGATTGGGATGAATTACGAGAAAATATTAAAAAAGATGGAATTGCTAATAGTTTACTAATAGCGTTAATGCCCACCGCAAGTACATCTCAAATTTTGGGTAATAATGAATGTTTTGAACCTATTACAAGTAATATGTATACCAGAAGAACAATTGCAGGAGATTTTATTGTTATTAATAAATATTTAGTTAAAGATTTAATGAAACATGGACTATGGAACGTTGAAATGAAAAATAAGATTATTGCAAATAGTGGATCTGTTCAAGGCATAGATTCTATTCCAAAAAATATTCAAGATTTATATAAAACAGTGTGGGAAATAAAACAAAAAGTAATTATTGACCAATCAATCGATAGAGGACCATTTATTTGTCAAACACAAAGTATGAATTTATTTTTTGAAGAACCAACACAAAGTACATTAACAAGTGCTTTATTTCACGGTTGGAAGAATGGATTGAAAACAGGTTCTTATTATATTAGAACAAAACCTAAAGCACAAGCACAACAATTTACTATAGATCCGAGTAAAAATAAACAATATGTTGATAATAATCAACCATGTGAAATGTGTAGTGCTTAAAAATTGATTTATTTTAATAACAAAATTTTTATTTATAAATATATTTAATAAATAATATTAAATATATGTTTTTGGGATTATGTATAAAAAAAGATGAAATAAATCATTATTGTAAACCCTTTTTTTTTAACGATATTGATGAAAATATATTTATTGGTCAAATAATTAGAGACGTTGATTTTTCTTTAATTATTAATTTAAATGATATGTTTGAACTTACTATAATAATTTATCCAATGAAAGATTCTTATTATAGTGCAAATAAAAATAATTTAGATCCTAATACTTTTAAAGTATTAGGTACATATAATATAATTTTTGACAAAATTAGTGATATAATTATATTAGATAATTTTAAAAAAGGTGTATTGAAAAAAAGATTAGATGATAATTATGACATTGATATTGAATTTTCTGTAATTCTTATGAAAAATAAAGAAGATTATATATTATCAACGCCTTACATAAAAGGAAATAAAAAATATTTATACCTTGTAACATTTCAAACGCCGATTTTTAACGACATTAAAAATAATTAAAAAATATAAAATCAATAGGCGTACTTTCCCTTTTGGTTGGTATTCAATTTTATAAAAAAAATGAAATTTTTTTTTATAGAGTAAAAAAAGGTATTCTAACACTATAAATTATTTCAACAATGAATCGTATTATTGACACTGGTAAATCGTTTTTAGACGTATACACAATGGATGATTATAACGAGTTAATGTCGTTATGTATCGAGGAGATACAAGATAGATTAATCGTAAATCCCAAAATTAAAATATTTGGAAAAGACGCAATCCAGCATAGAAGTGTGGGATTTTTCTCGGATACTTCTAGCGGATACTACTTTTCAGGACAACTCGCAGCATCAGTCCCACTAACTCCAAATTTGGATGTATTATTGGAAAAAATTAATACGCTATTCAATTCGGACTTTACAGGTATTTTGGTCAATAAATATAACGACGGACTAGATTATATTGGAGCACATAGTGATAAGACTCAGCATCTAGATAATAGTCATGGAGTTGTGGCCATTTCATATGGTGCGGTCAGAAAATTCCGCATTAGAAATAAAATAACTAAAGAAAATGTTGTAGATGTCCCAATGTTACCCAATAATATCATACATATGGGGGGCGATTTTCAAAAAGAATTCACTCACGAAATCCCAATAGAAAAGAAAATTAAAGAGGTAAGATATTCACTAACATTTCGCAAACACCTTGTATAAAAAATTAGCGTAAAAGAATAAATATTAGATAAAAATATCTTAATGGTAAAATGTCAATGTCATTATACCCGAAATGAATTAGTTCAATCTTTATTAAATATACAAAAATAAATATTATTGTTGTAAAAATTATAAAAATTGTAAAAGTTTGAAATGTTAAAAGTTGTAATTATTTTTAATGCCGTGAAAATCGGCGTTTGAAATGTAAAAAGGTGTAAATAATAAAATTTAGATGCAAACTTTATATATTCAATTTATTTGATATATAAAATTAATAATACTCTTTGTATTATTTTATAAAAATACATTTTTTTAAACTATTATAATCTATATTTTATTTAATAAAAATTATTCAACATTTTTACACAAATGCCCATAATTCATCTTCATTAATATTATTTATTTCACAATCTTTTACAACTAAATATCTTCTAGGTGTATTTGACATACATTCTTTCTCATTACAATTTGGTATATTAGTAGTTAATACATTTACTTCTGGTTTTGTTAAAGCTATGCATTTTAATTTTTGACTATTTGATGAAGTTGTTGATATAATTCTATTAGAATTATCCCATGACCATTTTTGATTAGGAGTATCCGCACATGTTGACATATATATTTTATCTTGTGTAGAATCCATTGTCAAACAACTATCATCATATCTATTTTTAATATTATTATTAACATCTAACTGCCAATTTTGAAATGATCCAAACGGTGATATATTATCCATAAAAGATAAACTTGCTGTTGGGCTTGTACCCTGTGTACGTGTCACTACATATTTAGGTAATAAAAAATTTTTATCACTATTTGCATCATGATGAAAACTTCCACTTTTATTGATTAATCTACCAGATGCGACTAATTGTGTTCCAGCAGGTCCTTGTGGACCAGGTGGACCTTGTGGACCAGTTAAAAGGGGACTTTGTGTAGTTACTAATGTTTTTAATTGATTTTGACTAATAGATGTAATCATATTTTTAACTTGATCTGTTTGAACATCGTTTAATGGTGCTTTTTCTGCAGCAAGTGTATCTTTATCTGTTGTCCATTGATTAGATGCAAAATTTTCTATAAATTGTTGGGATAAATATGATTCAATATTATCATTTTTCCTATATATAATAAGTAGTAGTAATATTATAAATAAAATTAGTAATACAATACAAATTAATTTATTACTCATATATATAATAAAAATATAAAAAATATAATTAATTATATTTTTTATTAATAATAATATTTTTATTTTATGAATTTCTAATAGTAAAATTTTGAATTTGGTATCCCGATTGACCACCTTGATACCATGGATCACCTATATATACAGTTGCATTTGGATCTGCCCCAATAGGCATTCCACCGTGGTAATATGTATTTACTAATGATCCGCCAAAATAAACATATGTATAAATACCACTCCATTGAATATCAATTTGTGTAGGAGTATTTAGAGGAATACCATTAGTATAAAAATAATCATTTCCATTAACTGGAGTACTATTAGATATATGTAATGACGTTTGACTACAACATGTCACCCAAATTGCGGGTACTCTATCACCAACGCCACAACAATCTCTGCCCGTATTTGTAACATGAATTATACTTCGCCACTGCCCGTTATATGCTGTTATATTAATCATAAATGATATAGTCATTGAAGTATTAGAATTTATACCCAAACTAGACCATGTTCCAATATTATTACTCATTGATGGAGTATACCATGTTCCTGATGTAGGAGCATAAACAAATCCAGATTGTCCAATTTTTGTTGTAATTGAAAAATCACCAGCACTATCTGGTCCTTTAATCCACTCAGTAACAAAATGTAAATTATTTTCCATAGATGATAGCTGTGAAGAACTTAAACCAAACGTATTTGTACTTGTATAATTTATCATATTAACAACACTATTAAAATTTGATAAAGTACTAGGTAATGTATAAATTTGTCCACCCCATAAAAATGTTATTCCAATACAACTCGGTCCGACTCCATTAACACAGTTTATTGTTAAAACATCATCTACATTTACATTGGGAATTACAAAATTATTAACTACATTCCACGGTTGCTCTTTTTGATAAACAGCGTTATTATTTAATAATACTGTTGCAGTATCATCTACGCCTAAAAATACATTTAAATCATTATTTAAATTACCTGCATTTTTAGTATCTCCTACTTTAAATGATACAGATCCATAAGATTGTTCACCGCTACAGTTTACATATTTTAACCATATCCAATTTTTCATCCACGGTAATAATTTATTTACATATTTTCCTTCAGACCATAATTTGCTCCATCCCAGATTACCAGTTGTGGTATAATTTATTATATTTGCTGAATTTTCAAAACCATTATTATCTAAAATATATAATTCTTTATTCCATATATAAGATATGCTAATACCTCCTGGAGCACAAACATTTCGACCAGCTAATACAATTTTATCGCCATATTTAACACCTGCAACATAATAAACACCCATATCATTCCATCCAGAATGATTAATTATTACTTTACCATTTAAACTAATTGTAAAGTAATCATCGCAACATGCATATATATACATTCCACTGGTCGCTGTAATATTATTTAAATTAGATGTTTGTTTATTTCCTAATAAGGGCGGAACTACTGGAACTGTGTTTTCATATCTTTTCCATGATAAACCAATTGAATTAGGAGCATTTTCGGCACACCCATATAATCTTGGAGAATTTTTATTTGGTGGATTAAATGCATATAATGGATTTGTATCACTGTCGCCGCATATTCCACTTAATAATTTTGGATTTGTTACCCATGCATTTGTTTCACAATTACTTGGTGGACTATTATATATTTTTGCCCAACTATTACTACAATCTTTTAGTATATATTCTTTTGAATATTGACTTAATTCTCCTGTTGGTGTAGAAAAACATTCAACTTTATTTAAAAAATTATAATTGTAAATAATTAAAAATAATATAAATACTATAATTAAAATTATTAATATGTAAATAGATTTATCCATGCTATAATTTATATAAATATTATTATTTTTCAAAAAAATTTTTTTTTTTAATTGATAAATTATAAATTATTTATAATAAATAATTATTATTTTTTTAAAAAAAAAAATATTATTTTTATTTTTTTTTTTTTTTTTTTTTTATTAATTAAATAGAAATTTTTTCTGTTTTCTTGTTTTTTTTTTGTTTGAGTTATTTTTATTGTACAGCTTGTGTCGCTAAT
>Ga0115004_10004855_pt1 | contig 10696 bp, 8 predicted proteins | sample ArcticOcean_MG_C_10_FD_88737 | JGI IMG/M metagenome (GOLD analysis project Ga0115004, IMG submission 88737) | Marine microbial communities from western Arctic Ocean - ArcticOcean_MG_CB11_90 | ecosystem: Environmental > Aquatic > Marine > Oceanic | place: Arctic Ocean: Canada Basin | collected... | reverse complement strand
GAAAAAAGCTATATACCTGGTAATCTGTTTCCCCTTTTAAAACTTTTTCTTTAACAATGGCTCTTAAATCCTTTGCTAAGGGAGAATTTGAATCATCTATCGTTTGAGACTCACAGACCATACAGCGTATATTTTGATTTATTGATTGAATACGTTTTTCAAGGGAATTATCATAATTAGAGATATCTGAAGGCTCGGCATGGCTATTTATGGGTAAAAATAATAGAAAAAGAAATATACCTAATACTTTAAGTGATTTTTTAGAATAATTTCTTCTATTAATTAATCCGACTATTCCTCCTAGAGCTGTTATAATAGCGCCAATCCAGATTAAAGAAATAAATGGTTTATACCAAACTCTAACAATCCATTCTTCGTCGTCTACCCTCTCACCTAATACAATATAAATATGAGAAAAATACCTACTCATTATGGCAGCTTCTGTTGTTACAGATCTCTCGATAGGGTAAAATCTTTTTTCAGGATTTAAAATAGATGAAATATTTTTATTTTCTAATAAGAAATCACCCTTAGAGCTAATATAGTTTGGACCTTTTTCATCTTTGACCCCTAAAAAATTTATATCATAACTAGCAATATTAATTGATGAATTAATTTTCATTGCACCCTCAAAATCTTCTTTCGATGAAATTGATATTGACGCCCCAAGGATAAATAAGCCAAGACCAGTGTGACCTAAAAAAGAAGAAAGTGAAGATAGATAAGTTTTTTTAGAAAAATAACTATATATTGATAAAGCAATTATCCAAAAAGAAACAAAAACCCCCGCAAAAGACATAATTGAGTTAATATTATAATATAAATATATAACCCAAGTAAAAAGAGCCCCAAAAATATATGTAAAAAAATATTTTTTATATGATCCTTTTGTTTCTAAATTTCCCCAAGGCAATAAAACAGCAATGGGAGCAAAAATTGAAATCAAAAATATTATTGGTATTACAGTAATTGTGTAAAAAGGCGTTCCAACAGATATCCTTTCGCCTGAAAAGATTTCCAGAACCATTGGGTATATAGTTCCAATAAAAATTGTAAGTGCTGCAGTTATTAAAAGTAAATTATTTAAGATAAGAAAAAAATCTTTGCTCAGAACTCTATACTTTAGAATACCGTTGGATGATACAGGCCTTAGGGCAAAAATTGATAAGCTTACAATAATATACAATGAAATTAATGTTAAAATAAAAATTCCTCTATTAGGATCTGTCGCAAAGGCATGAACGGATGTAATTAAACCAGATCGAACAATAAATGTTCCAACCATAGACATAGCAAATGCTGAGATTGATAAAAGAATGCACCAATTAGCTAGAGACCCTCTTTTTTCCATTACTAAAATCGAATGTAATAAAGCTGTGGTAATCACCCACGGTATTAAAGATGCATTTTCAACTGGATCCCAAAACCAATAGCCACCCCAGCCTAATTCATAGTAAGCCCAAAACGATCCCAATGTAATTCCAATAGTTAAGAAAACCCATGACAATAGGACCCATGGCTTCGTATTCTTTGCCCAACTTCTATCAAAATTTTTATTAAACAATCCAGATAAAGCAAAAGACCATACAATTGATAGGCCAACATAGCCGAGATATAAAAAAGGTGGGTGAAATGCTAGCCCCGGGTCTTGTAAAAGAGGATTTAATCCAACCCCCTCATCTGGAGCGGGATACAGCCTAAGAAATGGATTAGATCCAAAGAATAGGTACAATACAAAGCCAAAACATAAAATACCCTGAAACATTAAAATTCTTATTTTAAAATCATAAGAAAGTTTTTGTAAATTTAATGATACTAAAAAACCATAAAAGGACATAACCCAGCACCATAGAAGCATTGATCCTTCGTGATTTCCCCACGAGCCTGATATTTTATAAATAAGTGGTTTTGATGTATGAGAATTTGACCAAACATTGAATACTGAAAAATCTGAATTAACGTATGAAAATATTAAGATAAAAAATGAAATAGTTAGAAGAAAGAAATTTAATAAAGCTATAAAAGGGACTAAATTAGTTATTGCTAAATTTTTTCTTTTTAAGAAAAAAACAGGAATAAGAAATTGGAACAGAGAAAGCAGAATAACCAAAATAATAGATAAATTTGCAAAGCTAACCATCATTAGTTGAAACCCCTTCCAAAATATCCAAGACCTCTGGTGGCATATAGTTTTCATCATGCTTAGCTAAAACTGAAGATGCCCTTAATCTTAAATTATTTTCTAATAAATCATTATCATCTTTTAAATTATATTTTTCGACATACCCTTGAGCTATCACTCCTTGGCCCTCTCTAAATAGATCGGGAAGAATTCCTGAAAAAAGAACATTAATTTCTTTTTTAAGATCAGTAATTATAAAGTAGATATTCCCTTCTTTGTCCCTATGAAGGCTTTTATCAAGAACGAGACCGCCTAACCTGACAAGTGATTCATTATTAATTTCATTATTGTAGAATTTTTTTTGTACTTCAGATGGGGAATAAAAAAAAATGACGTTATCCCTTAACGCAAACAAAATAAGAAATAAAGATGTAGCTGAAACTATCAGCAAAAAAGATATCATTATTATTCTATCTTTACTTTTATTCACTTTAATTTTTCCATATTTCTAATTTTTCTATTAGAAATTAAAAAATCTTTATAAGAAAATATAAATAAAATAAACAAACCAAAAAAGGCTGATAAATAAGAAATTATTATATAAAAACTATAATCTATCATTTAAGATTCCTCATATGATTTCATATTTTTTAAATTCAACCTTCTATTATTAAGCTCAAGCTGGAGCCTAACAACAAGAAGATGGAGAAATATAAAAATAAAAGAAAAAAACATTATAACAAGAGGAATTAGCATATCAACATGTATAGACGGAGATCCAATTTTTGATATACTTGCTGGTTGGTGAAGGGTATTCCAGTAATCTACTGAAAATTTTATTATTGGGAGATTAATTAGCCCAATAATCGATAAAAATGACGAAAACTTTTCACCTTTAGAGAAATCACTAAATGATTTAGAAAAAATTATATAGCTAATATAGAAGAAAAATAAGATTAAGACTGAGGTTAGTCTTGCATCCCAAACCCACCATGTTCCCCACATAGGTTTACCCCATGCTGATCCAGATACTAAGCAAATTGCTGTGAATGTTGCTCCAATAGGAGCTGCTGCCTTTGCTAAAGAAAAAGCTACAACATGACCATAAACTAATCCAAAGAAACTGGACAATGCTATAAATGCATAAATACCCATTCCCATCCAAGCCGAGGGAACATGTATATACATTATGCGGACGGCATTTCCTTGTTGATAGTCAATGGGAGAGTTGTAAAATGAAAACCAAAGTCCAATCCCAACCAACGCTACTGCTATCGCTCCAAACCAAGAAGAAAGTGGTTTTAAGTAATTGACTAGGAAGCCAGGGTTAACAAATAGATTTTTCATTATTAATGACTCTTTCCTTAAGTTAGCTAATGAAGTAGCATTTTATAAAAAATATTACTATTATTACTATAAAAGTTTATACCCTATTTATATTATATAAATGAAAAATATCGTATAGGTATCTTTATGACAAAAAATATAGATAAATATTTAAATGCATCTTCAGTTAAGTTAGAAGATTGGGAAAAAGTCGCAAACGCTTCCCTTAAAGATAAAAATATCAAAGATTTAGAAAAAATCTTGGATGAAAATATTCACACTAAACCTTTATATACAATTGAAGATATTAAAGAAGATTACAGCCTATCTTCCAGAAGAGGTTTAACAAATAATAGAAACCAATATATGCCTTGGTATATTTGTTCCAGCATAGATCACTCAAATGACTCAAAAGTCTTAAATTCCAGAATTATAAATGAATTAGAAAGGGGCAGCGGTTCATTAGAGCTTGCAACCTTTAATAAAGAATCATTAAGCTCTATATTAAATAATGTTGATCTCTCATTAGCACCTGTTTACTTTAAAAACCTTAAGAATCCAATGGATAGAATAGAAGAGTATATATCCTACTTGGACAACTGGAAAAACTCGAAACAAGAAGAACCACTTGGTGGTTATCAAATTGATCCAATTGCTATAAATTTATGGTTAAAAGAATTCTCAAAAGAAAAATTTGGTAAAATGATTCAACATAAAGATATATTAAGGGAAACCTTAAAGATAGACTCTGAAGTTCGAGGTAAATTTCCTATGCTGGAAATAATACATTTTGACGGCTCATTGTGGAATGATGTTGGCGCTGGTTTATCAAAGGAAATTGAATTAATTGCATTAAGCTTTCTTGAGGTGCTAAAGCACTCAGAAACAAACAGTATAAATACACAAAATATATATGTAACAATATCATCTAATACTGATTTTTTTGCTTTAATTTCTAAAATTCGATCGCTACGTATAATATTTAGTAATATATTTAAACATTTTGATGTAAATGGAAAACTTCACATAACCTCTCGTTCATCATCAGGAATAATATTCAAAGAAGACCCCTGGGTTAATCAATTAAGAATAACAACTGCAGCTCTAGCATCCTCTATTGGAGGCGTGGAAAGAATAGTCTGCGATAATATCACTCAAAAGCTTGGACAAGCTCCGGACTTTATAAAAAGATTAACAAGAAATACTCATATAATACTTCAAGAGGAATCTAGAATTTCAAGAGTTCAAGACCCTGCAGGAGGTTCATTTTTCATAGAGAAGCTTACAAATGATATCACGCAAAATGCATGGGATAATATTAAGAGTGCTCAAAAAAGTGGGGGAATCGATTCTTTGTTAACTTCTGAATCTTTCGTTAATGAATTAAGGGAAAATAGAAAAAAGAACGAACAAGATATTTTAGATAAAAAAGTAAAAAAAATTGGTGTTAATATTTTTGAGGACCCAGACTCTAATCCTATAAGTGTTAGGCCATTTGAGGAGGTTTTATAGTGAGTAAATTTGATACATTCTCTGATTCATTTTTAGACTTAAATATCATTGATAACAGTATTTTAAATGATAAATCTAATACACAATCAACACTTGAAGGTATTGACTTGAAATCATTTTATCTAAAAAGTGATACCACTCATTTAAACCACATAAATTCAATGCCAGGAATTGATCCATTTATTAGAGGCCCCTACCCAACTATGTATGCCAATAAGCCTTGGACAGTAAGACAGTATGCTGGTTTTTCTACCGCAGAAGATTCAAATGCTTTTTACAAAAAAAATTTAGAAAATGGTCAAATGGGGCTATCTATAGCCTTTGACCTTGCCACACACAGGGGATATGATTCAGACCACCCAAGGGTTTCTGGTGACGTTGGTATGGCTGGAGTTGCAATAGATTCTATTCTTGATATGAGAGTGTTGTTTAAAGATATTCCTTTGGATAAAATGTCAGTATCAATGACAATGAATGGCGCAGTAGTTCCTATAATGGCTTTATTTATTGTTGCAGCTGAAGAGCAAGGCGTTACTTCAGATCAACTAAAAGGTACTATCCAAAATGATGTATTAAAAGAATTTATGGTAAGAAATACATACATATATCCTCCCAAACCATCTATGAGAATAATCTCAGATATATTTCAATATACCTCGATGAATATGCCAAAATTTAATTCAATATCAATTTCAGGTTATCATATGCAAGAGGCCGGAGCGTCTGCTGACCTTGAGTTAGCATATACCATTGCTGACGGCTTAGAATATGTTAAAGCAGGAATAAAGGCTGGAATTGATATAGATGCATTTGCACCTAGATTATCTTTCTTCTGGGCAATAGGTATGGATTATTTTATGGAAATAGCAAAAATGAGAGCTGGAAGGTTGATATGGGCAAACTTAATAAGGGAATTTAAGCCAAAAGATCCAAGGTCATTAGCGCTTAGAACCCACTGCCAAACATCAGGTTGGTCTTTAACCGCCCAAGATCCATTGAATAATATTACAAGAACATGCATAGAGGCGTTGGCTGCTACACATGGCCACACTCAGTCATTACATACAAATAGCTTTGATGAGGCCATAGCCCTTCCAACTGATTTTTCTGCTAGAATTGCTAGAAATACTCAATTATTTATTCAAAATGAAACAGGAACATGTGATGTTATTGATCCATGGGGTGGTTCATTTTTTATTGAAAAATTAACATCTGATTTAGCAAAAAAAGCACTTAATCATATGAAGGAAATTAATGATTATGGCGGTATGACTGATGCGATAGAAAAGAATATACCTAAAATGCGCATAGAAGAGTCTGCTACTAAAATTCAAGCTAAAATTGATTCAAATGAGCAAACTGTTGTCGGGGTTAATAAATTTACATTATCAGATAATGAGGAAGAGAAAATTGATATTAAAAAAGTTGATAACTCTCAAGTCCTTTCAAGTCAGCTAAAGAGACTAAAAAAACTTAAATCTGAGAGGAATAGCTCCGACGTTAATAGAAAGCTTGAAGAAATTACAAAAGGAATACAAGAAGGTAAAAATGTTCTTGAGTTAGCTGTAAATGCAGCTCGAGTTGGAGCAACTGTTGGAGAAATATCATTTGCCCTTGAAACTGTTTGGGATCGTCACAAAGCAAAGGTAACGCTCATAAAGGATACTTATGCTAAAAACTTCTCTTCTGACAGTATTGATTTTATTAGAAAAAGAACGAAGGATTACGAAATTAAAATAAATAAAAAACCTAAGGTTTACATAGCAAAACTTGGTCTGGATGGTCATGACAGGGGTCAGAAAGTTGTTGCAAGCGCCCTAGTTGAGATGGGCTTTGATATAGAGGTTGGATCACTGTTTCAAACACCATCAGAGGTGGCCGATCAAGTTCTGGAGACTAAATCTGATATTGTGGCAGCATCCTCACTCGCTGCTGGACATTTAACTTTAGTACCTCAACTTAAAGATGAGTTAAATACCAGAGGTTTAGGTAAAACTCATATTGTTGTTGGAGGGGTAATACCAAAAGATGATTTTAATGAATTGATTGAATCAGGAGCGTCTGCGATTTTTGCAACTGGAACAAATATTGTAGATGCAGCTGCTGAACTTCTGAATCTTTTAGATGCAGGTTAACTCTAGGGCTTAATAACCCTAATAAGCCCTTCTTGCGCCACAGATGCTATAAGATTTCCCGATGTATCAAAAATACTACCCCTATTAAATCCCCTTGCGCCAGATGCAGACGGGCTGTCTTGACTATATAGAAGCCATTCATCGGCTTTAAATGGTCTATGAAACCACATGGCATGGTCTAAGCTAGCAGATCTAAGATTCTTACTCATAAAATTTATTCCATGAGGATTAGTACATGTGTCTAAGAGAGACATATCCGACATATAGGCCAGAACGCATTGATGAAGTGAGACATTGTCAGGTAAAGAAGATTTAGCTCTAAACCAAATTAAGTTCTTTGGAACTTTAGGTTCGGGATTCATTAAGTCAACTGGATCAATTGGTCTAACTTCAACCGGCCATTCCTTATTAAAACTATCCTTATATTCATCAGGAACACTATTAATAATTTTTTTTCTTAAATCATACTCCGAGGGTAAATCATCAAAATTATCAACATCGGGCATTAAATCTTGATGATTTAATCCATCCTCTTCAATTTGAAATGATGCAGACATATTAAATATTTTTTTTCCGTTTTGAACGGCTACAACTCTTCTTGATGTAAAAGATCTTCCATCTCTCGATCGGTCAACTTCATATAAAATTGGTACTTTAGGGTCTCCAGCTCTTAAGAAATAGGCGTGCAAAGAATGGCACACTCTATTTTCAACAGTTCTACTTGCAGCAACTAATGCTTGCCCAATAACCTGACCCCCAAAGACTCTTTGCCATCTATCACTTGGACTCTCACCTCTGAAAAGGTTTTCCTCAATTCTTTCAATATCTAATAAATTAATTAAATTCTCTAAACGCTCATTCATTAAATTTTCCTAGCCCTCTGATTAAAAAGAATTGATTTGGCCCTTTTTGCTTCTTTTGTATTTTCAGATAGAAGCTGTTTTCTCATTTCCTTGCCAGCTGCAAATCCTTTTATAACTGCTGACCTTTTTCCAACTTGCTCAAACCATCTTTTTAAGTTGGGGAAATCTGAGAGCTTTTGACCTTGATTCTTCCATGGAATAACCCAACCCCAACATGCTATATCAGCAATTGAATAACGCCCTGCTAAATACTCATTGTTTTTTAATTGCCTGTCCATAACACCATAAAGTCTATTGACTTCATCGGTATAGCGCTTGATAGCATACTTAATTTTCATAGGAGCATATTGACGAAAATGATGGGCTTGTCCGGCCATTGGACCTAAACCGCACATTTGCCAATAAATCCACTCATCAACCTTTACTCGACTTCTTTCATTTTTGGGATAGAACTTACCAGATTTCCTTCCAAGGTACTGAAGTATTGCACCAGACTCAAATATTGAAATTGATTTACCGCCAGGTCCATAAGGGTCAATTATTGCAGGCATTCTATTATTAGGTGATATTTTTAAAAACTTAGGCTTAAACTGATCACCTTGACCAATATTAACAGGCTTTAAAATATAAGGTATATTGCACTCTTCTAACATTATAGAAACCTTCCAACCATTCGGTGTTGGCCAATAATACAGTTCTATAGGTTTATTTTGCTTCATATTCATAATATTATTTTAATAATTTACTATTTAAAATGTCATTTACTTTTTGAGGATTAGCTCTCCCTTGTGTTTCCTTCATAACCTGGCCAACAAACCAGCCCATCAAATTAGGCTTATCCTCAAGTGCTTTTACTTGATCGGGGTTTAACTCAATTATTGAATCTATGATTTTTTCAATTTCACCTTCATCACTAACTTGCCTCATATTATTTGAATCAACAATAGAAATAGGATCATCCCCACTTTCAGTCATTATTTCAAATATATCTTTTGCAATTCTACCTGTTATTGTACCATCGTCTATTAAATTTATAAGTTTTCCAAGGTTTTGAGGTGTTATAGGACTTTGATCAATAGTTTTATTTACCTTGTTAAGGAAGGAAAATAATTCACCAACAATCCAATTACAAACTAATTTAGAATTTACACCTTCTGAGGCAATTTCAAAATAGTCAGCTGTTTCTCTTTCTGAAACCAATATACTTGCATCATAAGGAGATAAATTGAAATCATCAACAAATCTCCTTCTTCTAATATCTGGAAGTTCGGGCAGAGTCTTTCTTATATTTTCAACAAATTCATCTGTGAAAGTTAATGGTAATAAATCAGGGTCAGGAAAATATCTATAATCATGAGCCTCCTCCTTACTTCTCATTGACCTAGTTTGACCTTTTTTTGGATCAAATAATCTAGTTTGTTGCTTTATTAATTCACCATCTTCAATAAGTTTTATTTGTCTTTTTGCTTCATATTCAATAGCTTGACCAATAAACTTAATTGAGTTTACATTTTTTATCTCACACCTTGTACCGAGATCATCGCCTGGCTTTCTTACAGAAACATTTATATCTGCTCTTAAAGAACCCTCATCCATATTACCATCACATGTTCGAAGGTATTTCATAATATTACGTATTTTTTTTACATATGCCTGAGCTTCCTCAGCAGAACTCATATCTGGCATGGAAACTATTTCCATTAAAGCTACGCCAGACCTATTTAAATCAACAAAAGAATAACTAGGATGTTGATCATGGAGTGATTTACCTGCATCTTGCTCTAAATGTAATCTTTCAATCCTAACTTCTTTCTCAATATTTCCTTCAAGATCAATTAAAACCTTGCCCTCCCCAACAATAGGCTGATCAAACTGTGAAATTTGATAACCCTGAGGTAGGTCAGGATAAAAATAATTTTTCCTATCAAAAATAGAGAAATTATTAATTTTAGCATTGAGACCAAGTCCTGTCTTGACAGCTTGTTCAACGCAAATCGAATTGATGACAGGTAGCATGCCAGGCATTCCAGCATCTACAAAGCTAACCTGTGTATTATGTTCAGATCCGAATATAGTTGAAGATCCTGAAAAAAGTTTTGATTCAGAAATAATCTGTGCATGAATTTCTATCCCAATGACAATTTCCCAGTCACCTGTAGAGCCTTTTAATAAATTATTCATCTTTCAGCCACCATTTATTATCTAAAGACTTAAAATTTGAAGATTCCTCAATAACATTAGCAAAAGAATAAAGAGTTTCTTCATCGAAAGGCTTTCCTATTAATTGAAGCCCAAGAGGAAGGCCGTTTTTATCCTTTGAAGAAGGTATTGAAATTGCGGGAAGTCCAGCTAAATTTACAGGAACAGTAAAAACATCATTTAAATACATTGATAAAGGATCATCGCATTTTTCATTTAAATTAAAAGCAGAATTTGGAGTTGATGGAGTTAACAAAACATCGACCTTATTAAAGGCTTGACTGTAGTCTAAAGATATCAAAGACCTAACTTTTTGTGCTTTCAAATAATATGCGTCATAATAACCAGATGATAAAACATAAGTTCCGATCATAATTCTTCTCTTAACCTCGTCTCCAAAACCTTCTGATCTAGTTTTTTCATACATTTCGTTTATATCGTTTGAATTTACAGAGTGACCAAATCTCACCCCATCATATCTAGAAAGATTTGAAGAAGCTTCCGCTGGCGCTATAATATAATAGCAGGGGAGTGCATAT
>Ga0115004_10004850_pt1 | contig 10699 bp, 8 predicted proteins | sample ArcticOcean_MG_C_10_FD_88737 | JGI IMG/M metagenome (GOLD analysis project Ga0115004, IMG submission 88737) | Marine microbial communities from western Arctic Ocean - ArcticOcean_MG_CB11_90 | ecosystem: Environmental > Aquatic > Marine > Oceanic | place: Arctic Ocean: Canada Basin | collected... | reverse complement strand
TTATTTTAGGATTAATTATTCTATTTTATTCTTATCTATAAAATTAAAGATAATATTAATAAAGCAAATAAAACAAACAGTATAAAAATTAATTATTTTTTTTGAAAGACAGTTATATTTTTTATTTTTTTTTATTTAATAAAATTCTCTCTATAAAACAATAAATTAATGTAAATAGATATTTTGATCTTAATTCTTTTATTTTAAATTTTGCTTTTCCTTTTTTTCTAGTTCGCCAATTAATTGGTATTACCTTGAAATTATATTTTCTAGAAATTACTTTAAGAGGGAGCTCTAGAAAAATGTTAAAACTTTCAGACACTAGAGGAAGGAAACTTTTTATCATTTCAGATTTATATATTTTGAACGCATTAGTATAATCCCTATATCTATTTAAAAAAACTAGGCTCACAATAAAATTAAACACTCTATTTAATAGTAACTTTTGTTTAGGGTAACCAACGACTATTGAGTCTGCGGTGAATCTTGATCCAAAAACGGCATCATAATTATTTTCTTCCATTAAAGTATAATATTTTTTTAAATCATTAATATCATCTGAAAAATCTGCCATCATAATGCATATAAATTTACCATTTGCACTTTGTATGCCAAGATTAATTGCTCCACCAAGTCCCTTTTTTTGATTGTTTAGTACAACAAAATTTTTATTTTTGCTTGAAATTTCTTCAGCTTTAATGAGGCTATTATCGTTGCTAAAATCATTGATCAAAATGACTTCATGCTTGATTTCATAAAAATTTTCTTTAAAAATTCTTTCAATATCTTCCAAATTTTCGTACTCATTTCTTATTGGTATTAATATAGAAATCATAATGTTTTTATTTAATACAATGTTTTTAGATATATGAAGATATTAATTACAGGTGGTTGTGGATTTGTTGGCTCTAATTTGGCTATTTATTTGAAAAAAAAATTAAATAATTCTGAAATATATAGTTTAGATAATTTATTTAGGAATGGATCTCAAATTAACAAAGGTAGATTGAAGAATTTCAAAATAAGAAATTATAAAATAAATATACAAGATTACAAAAAAATTTCTAAACTTCCAAAGTTTGACCTGATAATAGATTGTTGCGCAGAGCCAGCTATAGAAATTTCAAATAAAGATCCAGATAGAGTAATTGGTACAAATTTAATTGGTACTTTTAATATTTTAAAAAAGTGCACAGCTGATAAATCAAAAATAATTTTTTTGTCAACTAGTAGGGTTTATTCTATCGAATGTTTGAGAAAATTAATTAAAAAAAAAAATATCTCCAATAAAATAAATATTAAATCAAAAATTAATGAAGAATTTCAAACTAATTTACCTAAATCTCTTTATGGATTTAGTAAACTATCTTCTGAAGAATTAATTAAAGAATACAATTACAGTTATAAAATTAAATATATTATAAATAGATTCGGCGTTATCGCAGGACCTTGGCAATTTGGAAAGCAAGATCAGGGCTTTATATCATTGTGGGTTGCTAAACACTTGTTCAAAAAAAAACTTTCTTACATAGGGTTTGGCGGATACGGTAACCAGATAAGAGATGTAATCCATGTTGATGATGCTTGTGAGATTATTTATTTACAAATTTTAAATTTCAATAACAAATTTAATAATACATTTAATATTGGTGGTGGTTTAAAAAATGCAGTTTCATTAAAGCAATTAACCTCTAAATGTGAAAAGCTAATTGGTCACAAATTAAAAATTAAAAGATTAAAAAAAACCTCTATTTTTGACATTCCGTACTTCGTTACAGATAATAATAAAATTACTAAATTCTATAACTGGAAACCTTTAATAGGTATAGATCAAATTTTAAGAGATGTTCAAAAATGGCTTATTGGAAATAAAAAAATTAAGAATTATTTTCAATAAATTTAAATCTTTTGTAATACTTGAATCAGTTAAATTTTTTATTTCTGTATATCTGATCCTGAAAAAACATAAATGGAAAGTTAAATTTTTTTAGTAATTTAAAATTATTTTTTTTTAGAAAATTTTCTATTTTTTTTTTAGAATAGCTTTTATACATACTATTCTTTTGAACTTCTATTATTACGTAGTGCGTATTATTAATTATTTTTTTTGCTCCTAATAAAACCATATATTCATAACCTTCCACGTCAATTTTAATTATGTCAATTTTTTTTATTTTTTTTACTTCACAAAAATTATCCAAAGTTGTAACTTTTACTTTTTGTTTATTATAATTAATATTGCCTCCAAGTATTAGCTCTTTTACTTTTAGATAAAATGAGTTTTTATTTATTTTAGACAATGAGCTTGTTAAATCTAAATCTCTTATACTTATTAGGCTCTCCTTTTTTTTTTCTCCAAGGGCACAATCATATATTTCTAGATTTTTTTTAAAATTGTTTAGCTTTATTTCTTCATGCAACGTGTTATTTGGCTCAAAACAATATATTTTTGCGCTCTTGTACAGTTCAAAAAAAAGTCTAGTTATTTTGCCTTTATGGGCACCAATATCAAATATAATAGGATTTGTTAAAAAAACTTTAGTTTTTAAAAATTTTTTAATTCTTCTTAAGTGAAAATAGTCTTCTAAAAAGTTATATATTAATAAAAACGTATATTTCATATTTAATTTTTTTTTACAAATATTCTATAGATATATTCTAAGCTAAATAGAGAAAATAGGATCTGAAAAATAATAATAGAAATTTTATATCTTGGTAGAATATAGAACGTAGAAATTAATAAAATAAGTGAGAGCATAATTATCAATGCGTATAACAACTTAGTATCTTTTTTCTTCCTGAGACTCAGAAAAATTCCTGGTATGGCTAAAATTGCAATTAATATATTTGGAATAATATGAAATAAATTATAATAATTTAAAATCGAAGAGTTTAAGTCTATGAAAAAAAAACTAACTATTTTTTTTATGTACAATATAATAAAATTTTTTTTATCTTCTAAAATATTATTTAATGCCTCATTTAAAAAAACTTGATCTCTATCTTTTTCATATTTTTTGTTTATTTTAAGATTATCTAACTTCTGATATAAATTATTAAACTGATTAACATCTGGCCAGCTTTCTCTAAAATCTGGATGTAATGGATCGTGAAAACCCTCAACTTTTCTAAAATGATTATTGCCCTTCCAAAGTGCATAACCGGTCACGTTTACAATATGGACTGTATTGGTGTTAATATAATTTCTTACGAGATAAGGTGAAATAATTATAAATGTAGAAAAAAAAACAATTAAAATAAACTTAATTTTTTTTTATCATTTAAAATAACATAAAATAAAGATATAAAAAATATAACTAAAAATTCACCCCTTAAAAGTAAACAACAAGCGCTAACTATTGAAAATAAAATAATATTTATTTTTTTTTGGGCGTTAATAATTTCAATTACTAAATTGATAAACACCAAGTAGAAAAAAATTTGAATGCATGCAGACGATATTAATCCGTTGCTAATAACAATCAAGGGGAAAAAAGCAAAAACTGTAGCACCGACAGTAGAAAATTTTTTATCAAAAAAATAATTACAAAATTTGAAAAACAATATTACAGAAGCTGTAGATAGCACTATTTGAGAGAAATATACTAAATAAACAAAATTAAATGAATTAAAGCTTAAAAATTTATTTATATTTAAAAAAATTAAGTAAAGGGGAGGCATATAGGAAGTTGGTATGTTCTGTCCTTCTAAATTGTAGTAACTATAAATTTTGAATTCTTCAAAGTTATTAAAAAGAATTAGCCACTCATCTTCTAGTCTTGGCGAGTGATATAAAAACACAACCAAAATTTTTACTACAATAGAAGCTATTAAAATTAATTTTAACGTATTTTTATTTACCTTGAATCTATTCATTTTTGGTGCGCCTGCTAGGATTTGAACCCAGAACCTCCTGGTTCGTAACCAAGCGCTCTATCCAGTTGAGCTACAAACGCATTTAATTTTTTTAATGTTTTAAAATACTTATCTATTGATAACTATAAATAATCAAATAAATTCAGATTTAAAATATTATGAAATATATAGATAAATACAATTCAACTATAATTAATATTTTATTTTTTATATTTCCGCTATCATTAATATTAGGAAATTTTTTTATTAATCTAAATATTTTTTTTTTATGCATTTACCCTTTAATTTTTTATAAAAAAAAAATAATAAGTTTTAAGATAAATTTTTTTGATAAAATCATATTAATTTTTTTTTCCTATACTTTTTTAGTTCTGGTAATAAATTTTGCCGAAAGCTACTTATATGACCAGATTTTTTCAAAATTCGTTCTTAATAAAACTTTTTTTTATTTCAGGTACCTTTTTTTGTATTTAATATTAAGAGTTTTAATAAGTCAAAAAATTCTCAAGCTAAATTTATTTTCTTTGGCTTGTGCTGTATGTGTAACTTTTGTTTCCCTTGATATTTTTTTTCAATTTTTTTCAGGAAAAAATATTTTTGGGATTGAACCGGTCAACAGACATTACTCAGGAGTATTTGGAAGTGAACTTATAGCTGGTGGCTATATTCAAAAGTTTGCTTTATTTTCTCTTTTCCTTCCTTTCATATTAAAAAAACCATTTTTTCATAGAACTATGATTCAATTTTTTTTGTTTACTGTTTTTTCATTTGCAATAATTTTGAGTGGAAACAGAATGCCTTTTATATTATTTTTTGTTTCTTTTTTTGTCATTCTATTTTTAAATAAAGAATTAAGAAAATATATTTTTTATATTTTTATAATTTTTATTTTGTCTGTAATGTTAACTTATAAAATGAGTAAGGAATTTGAAATGAATTCTGGTAATTTTTACAAAGAAACAAAAAACTTATTTAAAACTTTTTTTGTACAAGATCTTACTGGAGCACCAGCAGAAGTATGGAGCAAGCCTTATGTTACAGAGTTTCATTGTTTTAAACATATTTGGAAAAAAAATCCTATTTTTGGGGGAGGTGTAAGATACTACAGGACTACTGAAAATTGCAACTCTCATCCACACAACTACTATTTTGAAATTTTAACTGATCTTGGAATAATTGGATTAAGTATAATATTATTTTTTGTATTTATGCTATTACGTAAAATCTTTGTTAAAAAAAACACTTTATTTCGAATTAATTTAAATGCCTTAGACAGTAAAATTATACCTTTTTTTATAATTTTCTTTATTGAGTTTTTTCCGCTGAGATCATCTGGTAGTTTTTTTACCACTGGTAATTCAGCTGTAACATTTATTATTTTAGCAATATTAGTTTCTTTGGTTTCTAGGAATAAACTTTATAATTATTAAAAATGAGTATTATTTATGTTTAATACGTTTTTTAATTTTTTTTTTCATTTTACTAATTTTATATAAGTGTATATTGGGTTTCTTATAATTTATGACTCAAAACATATCCGTTCCTGACATTGGTGACTTTGATAGTGTTGAAATCATTGAAGTTCTAATAAAAGTTGGAGATCAAATTAATAAAGATGATCCAATTGTTACCTTAGAAAGTGACAAATCAAGTGTTGAGGTGCCTTCACCTATAGCCGGTATAATTACTGAGCTTAATATTAAAGTTGGAGATAAAGTTTCTAGTGGCAGCTTATTATGTAAAATAGAGAGTCATGAATCAAATCTTGACCAAAAGAAAGAATCTAAGAAAAATGTCATTTTAACAGAAGAAAAAAATATAAAAAAAATAAATTCCGAAAATATTCCCATAGTAAAAAGTGTAAAAAAATCTCTTGATCAACCTTCCTCCAAAGATGATGTTGATCCATTAGAAACAAAAGAATGGATAGAATCTTTAAATGCAGTCATAGAAAATGATGGACCTTCAAGAGCAAGCTTTATTTTAAGTAAAGTTGTATCCGAAGCCTATACCGCTGGACTTAGTTTACCCGACACTCGAACAACACCATATATAAATACAATTCCTACAGAATTAGAGGTTAAGTCGCCGGGCAATCAAAATATAGAAAAAAAAATACGTGCTTATGTAAGATGGAACGCGGCTGCTATGGTTGTTAGGGCTAATAAGGTTAGTAGTGAGCTTGGTGGACACATTGGAACATTTGCATCTGCTGCAACTTTATATGACGTAGGTATGAATCATTTTTGGAGAGCAAAAAATAAAGATTTTGGTGGAGATTTAATTTATTTTCAAGGTCACTCTGCGCCTGGTATGTATGCGCGTGCATTCCTCGAAGGAAGACTTTCAGAAAAACAATTAAACAGGTTTAGGCAAGAGGTAGGTGCTGGTGGTTTATCCTCCTATCCTCATCCTTGGCTTATGCCAAAATTCTGGCAATTTCCAACCGTGTCAATGGGACTCGGTCCTATCATGGGAATCTATCAGGCTAGATTTTTAAAATATTTAATTAATAGAGGCTTGTTAAAAGATGAAGGTAGAAAAATTTGGGTTTTTCTAGGCGACGGTGAAACAGATGAGCCGGAGTCGTTAGGTGCTATCAGTTTAGCGGCCAGAGAAAAGTTAGATAATTTAATTTTTGTAATTAATTGTAATCTTCAAAGACTTGACGGCCCTGTAAGAGGAAATGGAAAAATTATCCAAGAATTAGAAGGTAACTTCAGAGGCGCGGGTTGGAATGTTTTAAAAGTCATATGGGGTTCTTATTGGGATCCACTCTTAAAAGCTGATAAAACTGGTCTACTAATGAAGAGAATGAATGAAGTTGTGGACGGAGAATACCAAGCAATGAAAGCTAAAGGTGGGGCTTATGTAAGAGAAAAATTCTTCGGTAAATACCCTGAACTAACTGAACTAGTTTCTTCTATGACTGACAATGATATTTGGAAACTAAATAGAGGTGGCCACGATCCACACAAAGTTTATGCCGCATATCATGCTGCTATGCATCATCAGGGTTCTCCAACTGTAGTTATTGCTAAAACTGTTAAAGGCTATGGAATGGGTAAATCTGGTGAAAGTATTAACACAACGCATCAACAGAAAAAATTAGATGAACAAGATCTGCTATATTACAGAGATCGATTTAATGTTCCTTTGACTGATAAACAAGTTAAAAATATTGAATATTACAAACCCGCTGAAAATTCTGAAGAAATAAAATACTTGAAAGAAAGAAGAAAACAACTTGGTGGGTTTATTCCTGAAAGATCTTCTCTTGCAAAACCTATTAAGGCTCCACCTAAGGACATTTTTGAAAATTTTATGAAATCTACTGGCGACAAAGAGATGTCTACAACGATGGCTCTTGTCCGAATGCTAACTAATCTTCTTAGAGATAAAAATGTTGCGCCTAGATTAGTCCCGATTATCCCAGACGAAGCTAGAACTTTTGGTATGGAAGGTTTTTTTAGAAAAATAGGAATTTATGCACATGAAGGACAAAAATATGAACCGGAAGATTCTGAACAACTAAGTTCTTATAAGGAGACAAAAAGTGGTCAAGTATTAGAAGAAGGAATTACAGAAGCTGGAGCCATGTCCTCTTGGATTGCAGCGGCAACTGCCTACACTAATCACGATATAGAAATGATTCCAATATATATTTTTTATTCAATGTTCGGGTTTCAACGAGTTGGTGATTTTGCCTGGGCAGCGGGAGATGCACAAGCTAGAGGCTTTTTAATAGGGGCTACAGCAGGAAGAACAACACTTGCAGGCGAAGGTTTGCAACATCAGGATGGTCATAGCCATATTTTAGCTTCTATGATCCCAAATTGCGTTTCTTATGATCCAACCTTTTCTTATGAAATGGCTGTTATTTTTAGAGAAGGCTTAAGAAGAATGCATGAAGAAAATGAAAATATTTTTTACTACATTACAGCAATGAATGAAAACTACTCTCACCCTGCAAAGCCAAAAGGAGCCGATGAAGGAATCTTAAAAGGCATGTATTTATTTAAAGAAAATATAAATAAAGGAAAAATTAAAATTCAATTAATGGGCTCTGGTACAATTTTGAGAGAAGCTATTGCAGCAGCTAAAATACTATCTGAAGAATATAGAGTAGATTCTGACATCTGGAGTATTACTAGTTTTAATGAATTAAGAAAAGATGGAATGGAAATTGAAAGAAGAAATCTTTTAAACCCAGGTAATAAAAAAGAAAAAAGTTATATTGAAAAATGTCTAGAGAAAAGAGATGGTCCAATTATAGCTGTTTCAGATTACGTAAGGTCGTTCTCAGACCAAATCAGACCTTATACTAGTAAACCTTTTTATTCATTAGGCACAGATGGCTTTGGAAGAAGTGACACAAGGAAAAATTTAAGAAAATTTTTTGAAGTTGATAAAGAACATATAGTTGCTTATACGCTAAGTGCTTTAGCAAAGGAGCAATTATTAAGTTCTGATATTGCTGAAAAAGCTTTCAAAAAATATAACATTGATAAGAAAAAAGCATTTCCAACAAAATTATAATTATGACTGAGCAAAAAATTGTTGTTCCAAATATTGGTGATTTTAAAGAAGTAGAGGTAATTGAGGTTTTAGTAAAAGAAGGCCAGAAAATTACAAAAGATGAATCAGTTATTACTTTAGAGAGTGATAAATCATCTGTTGAAGTACCTTCAAATTTTAGTGGAACAATTAAAAAGATTAATATCAAAGTAGGAGATAAAGTTTCTGAAGGAATTACAATTTTGTCACTGGTCAATGATGAAGAAACTAAAGAAAAGGTTCAACTAATATCAAAAAATGAAAATGAAATTATAGATTTTCCAAAAAATAAAAAAAAAAAAAATATACAGCTACCTTCTTTGACTAAAGAAGGATTGATAACACCAGCCAGCCCGAATGTAAGAAAGTTTACAAGAGAATTAGGTGTTGATATTTCAAAAATATCTGGTTCTGAAAGATCCGGAAGAGTGACTAAAGAAGATATTAAAGATTATATAAAAAATAAATTAACTGATATTCAAGTTGAACCTACTAAAAAGAAAATAATTATAAAAAATGAATATGAACATAGTGAATTTGGTGCGATCGAAGTAAAAGACATTCCAAGAATAAAAAGGCTATCTGGTCCTCATCTTGTTAGATCCTGGACAGAAATTCCACACGTTACTCAACATGAGGAAATAGATATTACAGAAATGGAACAATTTAGAAGTTCTCTAAGAGATTTATACACTGGACAAAAAATATCTATTACTCCATTAGCTTTTATTATGAGAGCGATGGTAAATGCTCTTAGAGCGTATCCAAACTTTAATGCTTCGATAGATCCTGAGAATGGCAAAGTTACCTATAAGAAATATTTTCATATAGGTGTTGCTGTGGACACGCCGCATGGCTTGATGGTTCCAAAAATTAGAAATGTAGATCAATTAGATCTTAAGGAAATAAGTCAGAACCTAAGAACAGTTAGTAAATTGTGTAAAGAACTTAAAATTGATAAAAAAGAATTCTTTGGAGGGTCAATGACAATCTCTAGCTTAGGAGGTATTGGAGGAACTTTTTTTACTCCAATAATAAACGCTCCAGAACTATCTATACTCGGAGTTGGTAAATCATATGACAAAGTATTTAAAAAAGAAGATAAAATTATTACAAGAAAAATATTACCAATTTCTTTATCTTACGATCATAGGTTTATCGACGGTGCAGAAGGTGCGAGGTTTTGTGTACATTTAAGCCAAAGCTTAGGAAAAGACTTCGCGTTCAAACTTGCTGTTTAAGCAAATTTAAAATACTCAACTTTTGTGAATAAAAATATTTTTTCTCTTATTTGTGCAATCATAACTTCAATTTTATGGGGTTCAGCTTTTGTTGCTCAAGATATGGGTATGGATTTTATTGGGCCACACACATTTAATGTTGGTAGATTTCTAGTTGGATTTTTAAGTCTACTTCCTTTTTTTCTTTTTTTTGATCTTAAAAGAATAAAAAAAAAAAAAATAGATAGTAAAAAAACTTTCTTCTATTTAATTCTTTTAGGATTCATACTAGGTGTAGGTCAAGCACTACAGCAAATTTCACTAATATATACTGATGTCGCAAACACCGGTGTTTTTACTGTTATGTATGTATTGATTGTTCCTTTAATATCTTATTTTATTTTTTCAAAAAAAATTCATTGGTCTATCTGGCCAGCTGTTATTTTGTGCGTGGTAGGTGGAATGCTTCTAAGTGAATTTAAAAATATTTCTGTAAGATATGGGGATGCTCTTGGTATTCTAAGCGCTTTTTGTTGGGCTCTACATATAATATATATTAGTAAAACGATTAAATTTTTTAATTTTCCTGTAACTATTGCAATGTCACAATGTTTTGTTGCATTTATATTTACAATTTTACCAATGGTCATTTATGAAAATCCTACGCTTAATAATATACTTAAGGATTCCTACGAAATACTATATGTGGGAGTTTTATCTAGTGGTTTAGCATTCTTATTACAGACTTACACTTTACAAAATTTAAATCCAGCACCTGCTGCGATTGTATTTTCTCTTGAAGGGGTATTTGCAGCAATTTTTGCATGGATGATTTTAGACCAATTTTTAAATGAAATTAAAATATTAGGGATATTTTTAATATTATTTGCAGTAATATTTTCACAAATTATACCAATCTATGATAAAAAAAATTATGGACGAAACTAACACAGGCTTTATGAGTCATATCGGTGGCTTAGAACTTAAAAAAATTGATAAGAGTAATTATTCTTTTTCTTTTATTGTTAAAGAAATTCATCTTAATA
>Ga0115004_10004847_pt1 | contig 10703 bp, 13 predicted proteins | sample ArcticOcean_MG_C_10_FD_88737 | JGI IMG/M metagenome (GOLD analysis project Ga0115004, IMG submission 88737) | Marine microbial communities from western Arctic Ocean - ArcticOcean_MG_CB11_90 | ecosystem: Environmental > Aquatic > Marine > Oceanic | place: Arctic Ocean: Canada Basin | collected... | reverse complement strand
CAGTAGAAATTGATGCAATTTTTGAAATTAATTAAAGCTTGGCCTACCAACGGAAAAATACTTAATTTTTTTTTTCTTCATTTCATTTAAATCATAAAGATTTCTTAAATCATATAATATAAATTTCTTTTTTGTTTTTAATTTTTTAAAATCGAGTGTTTTAAATTCGTCCCATTCCGTGTGTAAAATTATCAGGTCAGCATTTTTACAAGCTAAGTTAATTTGGTTATATGACTTACAATTTCTTAATTTAACAAATTCTTTTTTTTCTCCTGTTGGGTCGTAATATGATATTTGAGCACCTTTTTTGTGCAAATTAGGTATCATTGAAAGACTTGCAGAATCTCTCATGTCATCTGTGTTAGGTTTAAACGTAACACCAAGAAAAGTGATTCTTTTATTTCTCACATCTTTTCCAATAATTTCGTTTACTTTATCTAGTAATAGTTTTTTTCTTTTTTCATTAGATTTAATTACAGACTTAACCAAAGAAAGATCTACATTAGCTTTGTTCCCTATAGAAACTAGTCCTTTTGTATCTTTTGGAAAACATGATCCGCCGTATGCAGGACCAGCTCTTAAAAAACGACTTCCAATTCTTACATCACTACCCATACCTAATGAAATATCTTCTATATTAATTCCAGTTTTTTCACATAAATTTGCAATTTCATTAATAAATGTAATTTTTGTTGCCAGAAAAGCATTGGAAGAATATTTGATTAGTTCGGCTCCACGTCTGTTAGTGGTGAAGTATCTAGCACCTTTGTTGATTAAAGGTAAATATAATTTTTTCATAGTTTTAAATGAGTTTTTATCATTAGAACCAATAACTATTCTATCTGGATATCTAAAATCTCTTATAGCCTCTCCTTCTCTTAAGAACTCAGGATTTGAAATAACTACAAATTTTTTTTTATTTTTTAATATTTTTTCTATTTGATCGCCAGTACCAACTGGAACTGTTGATTTTGTTACTATAATTTTTTTCTTCTTGGAGAATCTAAGTATTTCTTTTGCAACTTGGTAAACAAAACTTAAATTAACAGAGGATAAATTTTTTACACTTGGTGTACCGACACATATAAAGATAATATCAGATTTGTTCAGAGCTTCAGAAATATTTGAAGTAAAAAAAAGTCTTTTAGATTTTCGATTTTCACTTATCAATTCATTTAAACCTGGTTCAAATATAGGGGATTCTCCAGAATTTAATTTTTTAATTATATCTTCATTTTTATCAACACAGTAGACAGTGTGACCTATATCCGCAAAACAGGTTCCACTAACTAAACCAACATATCCTGTACCGATCATGCATAATTTCATTATTTAACTTTCTTAGAGATTTGAATTCCTGAGTTGATATACCCATTTAATGTACCACAGTCCAAATATTTTCCTTTAAATATATTTCCATAAAATTCATCTCCACCTTGAATTGATTTTTTAATTGCATCTGTAATATGTATTTCACCACCTAGACCTGGTTTTAAATTTTTTAATTTTCTCATTATTGTCTTAGGTAAAATATATCTTCCGATAATTGCGTAGTTTGAAGGTGCATATTTTTGAATTGGTTTTTCAATTACATCTTTGATTTGAAAATAATTTTTTTTCTTATTTTTTATTGAAAGAATACCGTATCTTGAAACATCTTTTTTATTAACAGTTTTAGTGGCAATAATAGAAGACTTAGTTTTTTTATGAAGAGCAATCATTTCTTTTGTACAATTTTTTTTAATAATAAGATCATCAGGAAAAAGTATTAAAAAATGAGAAGCCTTAATATAATTTTTGCACAAAAATATAGCGTGACCAGTACCTTTGGGTTTATTTTGATAAACAAATTTAATCATTTTTTGATATTTCTTTAGTTTCTTGAACACTTCTTCAATTCTTTTGTCTTTTTTTTTTTAAAAATAGATTTATAAAAATCATCATTAAAAAAATATTTTTTAATATTTTTTTTTTTTTTAGATATAATGAAGATAAATTTTTTAATACCTGCCTCAATACATTCTTCAAGTATGTGTTCTAAATTTGGTTTGCCATTTATAGGAAGAAGTTCTTTAGGGGTAACACTAGAAAGTGGTAAAAGTCTTGTGCCAAGTCCAGCTAATGGTATTATTGCTTGTTTTAACATAAGTTTCTTTTACTTTTAAATAGTAAATATTACAAATGAAAATATTTAAAAACAAAATTAATTTAATTAACGAAATATCTAGTATAAAAGATATTGCTTTTGTTCCTACTATGGGGTCAATACATAAAGGCCATCTAAGTTTAATTAAAATAGCTAAGAATGAATCAAAAAATATTTTGGTTTCTATTTATATAAATCCAAAGCAATTTAATTCATCTTTGGACTATAAAAAATATCCAAGGAATTTATATAAAGATATTAATATTTTAAAAAAGAATAAAATAAAATATCTATATATACCCAATTTTAATGATGTTTATGGCTTCAAGACAAATTCACCAATTTATGTAGATAAATTTTCAAAAGAGCTTTGTGGCCGTTTTCGGCCAGATCACTTTAAAGGCGTTATTAATGTCATTAATAGGTTCTTAGAAATTATAAAACCAAAAAAAATATACTTGGGTATGAAAGATTTACAACAATTATCATTGATAAAATCACACATAATAAAAAATAAAATAAATACTAATGTAGTTGCGTGCCCAACGATAAGGGAGAGAAATGGGGTTGCACTATCATCAAGAAATATAAAACTTACTAAAAAACAATTAAATATAGCTTCGAAAATTTTTAAACTCCTAAAGCATGAAAAAAAACAAATAAGAATTTCTATTTTGAATAAGAAAAAAAATAAAATCTTAAATGAGATAAAACAATTAGGAGCAAGTAAAATTGACTATTTAGAATGCGTAAATTTTAAAACACTTAATTTTAAGAAGGTTATAAAGACAAAATTTAATATATTTATTGCCTATTATATTGGAAAAGTAAGGCTAATTGATAATTTATAAAAATACTAAAGAGCCAATTCCCAAGAAAGATAGAAAGCCGATTACATCAGTAACAGTTGTTACAAAAACACTTGAAGCTAAAGCCGGATCTATATTCAATTTTTTTAATGTTACTGGAATTAAAATTCCAAATAAACCTGCGACTATCATATTTAAGACCATTGATGCGGCTATAATTAGTGATAACTCTTCTTGTTTAAACCATAGTTGGACCACAACACCAGTAATTATTGCAAAAATAATTCCATTTAAAACTCCAATGAGAAATTCCTTACCAATAATTTTGTTAATGTTGCTGCTAGATAATTCTTTTGTAGCTATTGCTCTTATTGTAACTGCAAGAGTTTGCATACCTGCGTTACCACCCATGGATGCAACTATCGGCATCAAAAAAGCTAAAGCTACAACTTTTTCTATTTCTGCTCCAAATATGCTAATAACCCACGAAGCAATTAAAGCAGTCGCAAGATTAACAAGTAGCCAATTAAACCTTCTTTTAGTTTTAACGAAAACAGTATCTGTTATTTCTTCATCACCAACTCCTGCAAGTCTTAAAACATCTTCTTCAGCTTCTTCTTGCACTACAGTTACAACATCATCTGCTGTTATCACTCCAACTAATTTATTATTTTTGTTTACTACACCAGCCGATACAAGGTTGTAGTTTTCAAAAGCGTGTCCTACTTCTTCCTTATCCATATTAACAGAAATAAGTACTGGCATTTCTCTCATTATAGAGTTCATTTTAAAATCTCTTGGTGTTCTCAAAACACGCGAAGACGGCACTATCCCTATTGGTTTAAATTCATTATCTACAATAAATATTTCTAAAAACTCCTGAGGTAAATCTTTACTCTCTCTTAAATAATCTATTGTTTGTCCTACAGTCCAATCACTTGGTATTGCTGTGAATTCTCGCTGCATAATACGTGCGGCAGAGTCTTCAGGATAACTAAGTCCTTCCTCTAACAGAAACCTATCTTTAGGTGGTAATTTATCTAAAATTAAATTTTTTTTTTCTTTTTCTACGTTTTCTAAAATTGCAACTGCATTGTCAGACTCTAGCCTTTTTATTATATTCGAAATTGAATCTATAGATAATAATTGTAAAACATCACTTTGTATAGATTCGTTTAATTCTATGAATATTTCAGGAGCTATATTAAAAGACTCAATTTCAATAAGTTTTGTTCTTGTGTCCTCTGATAAATTTTCTATCAAATTTGCTACATCAGATGGATGAAGATCTTTAAGTGTTTGATTGATAAATTTCAGATCGCTAATATTGATTTTATCACTAAAGGTTGTAATAAAATTTTTATTAAAGTCTAAATTAACTTTTTTATCACCTATAGATTTAATTAGACTCATAAAATTTCCTATTACATTATTTGTGAGACTATTAGTTGATCTAGTGATAAAATTCAATTTAAAATGACTATAGAAGTAAAGATAAGCAAAAAATTAATACCCTATAAAGTAGCAATCTCATTCCTTAAAAAACGTGTTGAAAAGCTTAAAAAAGGGAAAAGTAAGGACTTACTATGGATATTAGAACACCCACTTACATACACTAGTGGAATAAGATCAAATAAAAATGAAATATTAGATAAAAAAATAAATTTAATAAAAACAAATCGTGGTGGAAAAATAACACTTCATAATAAAGGTCAAAAAATAATCTATTTTGCTTTGAACCTAAATAATAAAAAAAAGGATATTAGAAATTTGGTAAAACAGGTGGAGAAAAGTATTATTGAATTTTTATTATTATATAAAATTAAAGCTAGTTCTGATAAAAAGGATATAGGTATTTGGGTTAATAAGAAAAAAATTGGAGCTATAGGGATAAGGGTAAGTAGATGGATAGCATATCACGGTTGTTCTATTAATATAAATAACGATCTTAAGTATTATAAAAAAATAATTCCATGTGGCTTAGATAATAAAAAAATTACGTCTGTAGAAAAGGAAAGTAAAATTAAGATCTTAAATATAAATAATAAAATAAAAAATATTTTTTTAAGAAATTTAAAAAATGTTTAAATCTTTTTTTTTAATAAAATCTTTAAACTCATTATTAGGATCAGCTCTAAAATTATATTTCATGTTATTAATCATAAATTTAATCTCATAAGCGTGAAGCATTAAGTTTTTACTTTTGACGGATATCTCGCTTCTTTTAACGTAGTATTTATCGTCACCAATTATTGAGTTGCCAATATTGTAAAGCTGTTTTCTAAGTTGATGTTTTCTACCGGTTATGGGTCTTAATTCTAATAATGAGTATTCTGCGTTACTTTTTAGAATCTTAAGATACGAAGTTGCCTTTTGGATTATCTTTCTGTCATTTTCATATAAAACAAGATCATCTTCTAAAACCTTAATCTCGGCAGAAACTTCACCATATGCTACTGCTAAATAAGTTTTATGGATTTTTCTTATGCGAAACAAAGACGTAAATAATTGTGCATATTCTCTATTTTTTGCAACAATTAAAATTCCAGAAGTTTCTTTGTCCAGTCGATGAACAATATATGGCTTTGAGTCTTCAAAATATTTAGTTTTTCTTAAGGTGTCAACAATATTTTTAAAAGATTTTGTACCTGATTGAACTGCGATGCCTGCGGGCTTATTTATTACAATAAAATTTTCATTATTCTCAATTATAAAATCATCATATTTATTTTTTTCTGAGTTTGATGGAATATATTGTGTTATTAAATTTTTTTCTGATTTTTTTATTTTTTCAAAATTAAATACTTCTAGAACATCTTTTTCCTGAACACGATATGAACTTTTTGTTTTTTTTCCATTAATTTTTACTAAATTTTTTCTTATTATTCTTTCTATTAGACCTTGAGGTATGTCCAAAATTTTGTTTTTAAACCAACGATCAAAACGAGTATTATGGAAGTCCTTTTCTACCTCAAACTTTTTATTCATGGTAATGTTGTCTTAGGCTAAACTATTTTGCAGCTGCAACTGGTGTTTTGTCTTTTTCTTTAGTTTCAACTTTTTTTGGCTTATCAACTTTTTTAGCTTCTGTGTCTCTATCTACAAGTTCAATTACAGCCATAGGTGCGTCATCACCATATCTATAGCCTGCTTTTAAAACTCTAGAATAGCCACCATTTCTTTTTTCATATCTGGAAGAAAATACATCAAAAACTTTAACAACTGAGTTCCTGTCCTGAAGTTTAGAAAAAAGTCTTTTTTTATTACTTAAATTATTTTTTTTCCCAATAGTGATAACTTTATCTATCAAAGGTTTTAATTCTTTGGCTTTTGGAAGCGTAGTAGTTATTTGCTCATACTTAATTAAAGAATTAAGCATGTTTTTAAACAAGGCTTTTCTGTGCTCTGATGTTCTGTTAAGTTTTCTATGTCCTAAATTATGTCTCATATATTAATAATTGTTATCTTCTAATTTTTTTGACATTTCAGCGATATTATCCGGTGGCCAATTAGGTATTTCCATACCCAAATACAAAGACATTGTGCTTAAAACTTCTTTTATTTCATTTAAAGACTTTCTTCCAAAATTCGGAGTCCTTAACATTTCTGGTTCAGTTTTTTGAACAAGATCTCCTATATAAATTATATTATCATTTTTTAAACAATTCATTGATCTCACAGAAAGTTCTAATTCCTCTACTCTTTTTAATAAATTTTTATTAAATTCTGGCTCCGAAGATTTTACTTCTTGTACAACTTCTTGTGGGTCTTCAAAGTTGACAAACATAGATAATTGATCTTGAAAAATTCTAGCAGCATAAGCAACAGCGTCTTCTGCGTTCACCGTTCCATTTGTTTCTAATTTCATCAATAGCTTATCGTAATCTAAGGCACTGCCTGCTCTTGTGTTTTCAACGGTATAAGAAACTTTTTTGACAGGACTAAACAAAGAATCCACGGCGATTAGGCCTAATGGACTATCCTCATCTTTATTTTTAGTAGAAGGTACATAACCTTTGCCAGTATTTACTATTAATTCCATATGAAAATTAGTATTTTCATCTAAATTACAAATAACTTGTTCTGGATTCAATATTTCTATTTCTGCAGGTAACACTATATCTTTTGCTTTTACTTCTTTTGGTCCTTTAACATCTAATATAATTTTTTTAGGTGAGTTTACAGAAGATTTAATAGCCAAGTTCTTAACATTTAACACTATGTCCGTAACATCTTCTCTTACACCTTTTATAGATGTAAATTCATGAAGCACTCCATCTATCTGTATTGCGGTTACTGCCGCTCCTTGAATTGATGAAAGTAAAATTCGTCTAAGTGCGTTACCTAAAGTTTGTCCAAAACCTTTTTCTAAAGGTTCGGCTGATACAGAAGCAATTGATTTATCTTCATTACTCTTTATCTCTAGTTTGTTTGGTTTTATTAAAGCTTTCCAGTTCTTATCAATAATATTATTCTCAATTTGCATTATACTCTCCTTCTTTTGGGTGGACGCGTACCGTTATGTGGCATAGGTGTTGTGTCTTTAATGGCTGTGATCTTAAATCCTTTTGATTGAAAAGCTCTTAATGCTGTTTCTCGACCTGATCCTGGTCCTTTAACTTCAACAGACAAAATTCTTACACCTTGCTCATATGCTTTTCCTCCAGCATCATCAGCAGCAACTTGTGCTGCGTATGGAGTGGATTTTCTCGATCCTTTAAAACCTTTAGCCCCAGCAGAAGACCAGGCAATGACATTACCACTCTCATCTGCAATTGAAATAATTGTGTTGTTAAATGTGGAATAAACGTATGCTATTCCTGATGTAATATTTCTTTTTACTTTCTTTTTTTTTTTAAACGAGGAAACTTTGCCAATTTTTTTTTCTACTTTAGGTGCTTCTACTTTTTTTTCTTTAGTCTTAATTTCTTCAATTTTTTTATTCATAATTTAATTATTTTTTTAATGGTGTAAGTTTTTTCCCAGCGATAGCTACAGCTTTTCCTTTTCTTGTTCTTGCGTTACTATGTGTTCTTTGTCCTCTGACTGGTAATTTTTTTTTATGTCTAGTTCCTCTGTAAGCAACTATGTCCATTAATCTTTTTATGTTCAAAGATACTTCTCTCCGTAAGTCTCCTTCAACTTTATGATTTTTATTTATAAAATCTGTTATTTTAAGAACTTGGTCTTCCGTTAAACTATTGACTCTTATGTCCTGAGGTATTTCAAGTTTGTCACAAATTTGTTTAGATGAATGAAGACCTATACCATGTATATAGGTCAAGGCTATGCTTACAACTTTATTTGGAGGAATATTAATTCCGGCTATTCGGGCCATAGTTTATTGGTATAAGTTTTTTAAAATCGTATTTATATGGCGTTATTATTTAAAGTCAACCCTCTATAACAGTCAAAAAATCAGTTATTTTACCGTAAATAGTCTCTATATCCGTTTCTCCATTTACATCTTTTACTAGATTCATTTTTTTGTAAAATTCTAAAACTGGTTCAGTGGCCTTTTCATAGGTTTCAAATCTTTTAACAGCTACTTCAACATTGTCATCATCTCTTTTTTGTAAAAGTTCTTTTTTACAACAAGTAGAGTTAATTGGGGGCATGTTAAAATATTCATTATAAGTATTCCCACATTTAGAACAAATAACTCTTCCTGTTATTCTCTTTTTAATTGTGTCTAATGAAACTTCTAATCTAATTGCAATATCTATTCTTTGGCCATGTTTTAGAAGTAGACTGTTAAGATTTTCTGCTTGTGATAAATTTCTTGGGTAACCATCAAATATAATTCTGTTTTCGTATTCTTTATTTGTAATAATATTTTCAATTAGACTATTTATAATCTTATCTGAAACGAGAGTTCCAGAATTTACTACTGAAGTAATTTCAATTCCTAATAAAGATTTTTTATTAATTTCTTTTCTTAACAATTCACCAGTAGACAGTTTAAAAAGATTAAATTTTTTACATATAAAATCAGACTGTGTGCCTTTACCTGCTCCTGGAGGACCAAATATAATAATATTCATTTAAAATTCTCTACTTGCCAAATTTTGATTTTTTAATTAACGACTCATATTGTGAGCTCATCATTCTAGTTTGGACTTGAGTTACAGTATCCATAGCTACAACTACAACAATTAAAATTGAAGTTCCGCCTAGATAAAAAGGAATTGGATATTTAGAAATTAAAAATTCGGGTAACAAACATACAAAGGTTAAATACATAGCACCTATTGTAGTTAGTCTATTTAGAATAGTTTCAATATATTCAGCGGATCTCTCACCTGGACGTATGCCAGGTATAAACCCTCCGTATTTTCTTAAATTTTCTGCTGTTTCTTTTGGGTTAAAAACTATCGAAGTATAAAAAAAAGAAAAGAAAATAATACCAGAAGCATAAAGCAACATATAAAGTGGCTGACCTTGAGTAAACATTGAAGAGATATTTATAAAAGTATCTGAGTCGGAAAAACCAAAATTAGCCAATGTAACAGGTAGCAATAATAAAGCGGAGGCGAAAATTGCAGGTATTACTCCCGCTGTATTAATCTTAAGTGGTAAATGTGAAGACTCACCGCCGTAAACTTTATTGCCCATTTGTCTTTTTGGATAATTAATTAAAATTTTTCTCATTGCTCTTTCGAAAAAAACAATAAACAAAACTGTAAAGATAACTAAAATAAACATAAATATAATTAATGTTGCAGATAAAGCACCCGTTCTACCTAGTTCGAAAGTAGAAGCCAATGCACGAGGTATTTCAGCTACAATGCCAGAAAAAATTATTAAAGAAATTCCATTTCCAACACCTCTTAATGTTATTTGCTCACCGAGCCACATTAAAAATGTAGTTCCAGCGACTAATGAAATAGTTGTAGTTAATCTAAATGACATTCCAGGATCTAAAACTAAAGATCCTGCATTTTCTAAACCCACAGACACACCGTATCCCTGTAGACAGGCTATAAATACAGTTCCATATCTAGTTAATTGAGTGATTTTTTTTCTACCAATTTCACCTTGTTCTTTTAAATTTTTAAAATAGTCAGAAACACCAGTTAAAAGTTGAATTATGATAGAAGAGGATATGTATGGCATTATTCCTAGCGCAAGAATTGCCATTCTATTAACAGCGCCCCCAGAAAAAACATTAAACATACCGAGTAATCCTTTTTGAGAGTCACTCATGACTTGTGTCAAAGCTTGTGGGTCGATGCCTGCGAGAGGCACGTATGTTCCAAGTCTATAAACGACTAAAATAAGAATAGTGAAGAAAATTCGATTCTTCAAATCACTTACTTTTGTAGCAGAACCTTGATTTAAGTTTTCGTTAGACATAGGGATTTCTATTTTTTAGGAATATCAGTAGTGGTACTAGCTTTTTTAGTTTTAGCTTGTGCTTGCTTTTTTTTAAGGATGTTGATAGTTCCACCCGCTTTTTCTATTTTAGCTAATGCTTGGCTAGAGGCAAAATTTGCAGTTAAACTAATCTTACTTTTTAAATCACCATCTCCTAGTATTTTTAATTTAAGATATTTTTTATTAATTATTTTACTCTCTTGCAATATTTTTAGATCAATTGGTAATGTGAGGTCTATTTTTTTATTATCGTGAAATTTTTGTAAGTGAGAAAGGTTGATAATAGCTGTGTTGTTTTTTGCTAAAGATTTGAAGCCTCTTTTTGGCAATCTTCTATACAAGGGCGTTTGACCTCCCTCAAAAGCTTTTAT
>Ga0115004_10004846_pt1 | contig 10704 bp, 8 predicted proteins | sample ArcticOcean_MG_C_10_FD_88737 | JGI IMG/M metagenome (GOLD analysis project Ga0115004, IMG submission 88737) | Marine microbial communities from western Arctic Ocean - ArcticOcean_MG_CB11_90 | ecosystem: Environmental > Aquatic > Marine > Oceanic | place: Arctic Ocean: Canada Basin | collected... | reverse complement strand
CCACTTATGCCACTTATGCCACTTATTAAACTAATTTTTACTTCTCTATTGCTAGCGCTAAACGCAAACGCAAATGCAGATTCAGGAAATAATAATATTACCTTAGACACTATTGATATTTATACATCAACTCCATTACCTTCCATAGGTTTACCAAGAGATATGGTGCCAGCTACTATTCAAATAGTAGATCAAAAAGATATAGCAAAGCAGAGTGGTGTTTCAGTTGCTGACTATATGTTAAATAACCTTCAGGGTGTAACAGTTAATGAGATTGCGGGAAATCCTTTTCAGATTGAATTAAATTACCATGGCTATAACGCAACGCCTGTAGCAGGTAATCCTCAGGGACTTTCTGTGTATGTTGATGGTGTTAGAGTTAATGAGCCATTTAGTAATACAGTCATGTGGGATCTTATTCCTAGTTTCTCAATTGATAGGATGCAAATGATAGGTGGGTCAAACCCTGTTTTTGGGCTAAATACCCTGGGTGGCGCGTTATCGATGCAAACGAAATCGGGACAAACATTCGATAAAACTGCAGTTGATATTTCTGCTGGCTCTTGGGGAAGAAAGGTTAGCTTGATTGAGACGGGAGGAATTTCTAGGGATGGAAAATTCGACTACTACTTTGGCTATGAACATTTTTCAGAAGATGGATGGCGAGATTTTTCTCCGACTCATGTTAATCAATTATTCGGTCAAGTTGGATGGGAGACAGATACTTCTCGTTATGAAGTTAATTACACCGGCGCACATAACTTAATGATTGGTAATGGGTTAACACCAACAGGTCTTCTTGGGACTGACCGTACTGGTATTCATACACTAGAAGATGAGACTATAAATGATTTTGGGAAATTGGTCCTAACTGCAACAAATCTTATAGATGATATGACGATGCTATCTTCTAATGCCTACTATATTCGTTCTGATCGTAGAACCTTTAACGGTGACCTGAATGATGATTTCTGTTCAACTAGTATGGGAAATTCAGATGAATGTTCTACTGAGTCGCTAGCAGCATTTGATGTAGACGGCACACAAAACTTAAATGAAGGTGTATTAAATAGAACTAAAACTAAACAAGATGCCTATGGAGCTAATTTTCAAGTTACTTTTGATAATGATTTTAAGGAGAGAAGAAACCAGTTAATAGTTGGCTCGGGTATTGAGTATTCAGTTATTCGTTTCCGGCAATCTGGTCAAGAAATAGCGACATTAGAGGCAAGCGGTTTCTTTGGCGGTGCAACTGATGACGAAGAACAATCTACTGGCCTGACAGGTAAAACTAAAACCTTTGGTTTGTTTGCGACTAATACACACTCTCTATCAGATACTCTAAGTATAAACACAGCTGCCAGATATAACTCTATTCAGGTAGATAATATGGATACATTTAATGCGCCTGGAGCAGCCGCATCATTAACGGGTAAGCATGATTTTGAAAGAATTAATCCTTCGATTGGTTTAACCTTTCACCCAACTAAAAATTACACCACTTATGCCTCTTACAGTCAGTCAAGTCGTGCACCAACAAGTATTGAATTAGGCTGTGCTAATCCAGATCAACCATGTAATCTTCCGACCCAGATGGCTGATGATCCACCATTAAACCAGGTTGTTGCTAAAACGATTGAATTGGGTGCTCGTGGTCGCTTACCGAATGGGGTGAGTTGGAATGCAACAATCTATGACGCAAGCAATTATGACGATATTTTATTTGTCAATGCAAGCTCTGCCAGTGGAGCAGGTTATTTTACAAATGTTTCAAAGACAACAAGGCAAGGTGTTGATCTGGGTTTGGCATTTAATACCAATAAAGGATCAATGAATATTAATTACGGATACCTCTTAGCTCGTTATGGAAGCGAAATTAATTTACCAAATGAAGTGAACTCATCAGCTTCGAGTGATTTGATCTCAGTAAAAAAAGGCGATTACTTGCCTAATATACCAAAACATCATCTAAAAATTAGATCTGATTACCAATTTAAATCAGGATTTAATATTGGCGCAACTATTTCTGCTTTTACAAAATCTTATATGATGGGGAATGAAAATCAGGAGCATGATTCCTCTGGGGGATTACAGGGAGAAATTCCAGGGTATGTAACACTTAATATGGATTCTGAATATAATTATAATAATGGATGGAAAGTTTATGTTAAGGCTATCAATGTGCTAGACCAAAGTTACTACACGGGGGGGCGCTTAGCAGAAAGCTCAGTACAAACCTCAGATAGACTCCATAACGGAGATGAGGGTGATTCAGTTGCTAGCTTAATTCCAGGATCTCCACAAGCCGCATGGATTGGTCTTCGCCACGAATTCTAGTATTTCTTCCTTTAGTTAGTTATTGCTATAATAAGTTAAATTTTAAAGGCATATTATGACCATCGGAACACCTCTCTCTGAAAATGCTACCCGAGTCATGATTTTAGGTAGTGGTGAGCTTGGAAAGGAAGTCATTATTTGCCTGCAAAGATTAGGTGCAGAAGTTATTGCAGTTGATCGTTATATAAATGCTCCGGGTCATCAGGTTGCTCATCGCTCTCATGTAATTGACATGACTGACAAAGAAGCCCTAAAAAGTATTATAGATCTTGAAAATCCCCATTATATTGTTCCTGAAATTGAGGCAATTAATACATCCTTATTAGCTGAAGTTGAAATTAAAAAACAATCAATTATTGTCCCTAGTATTAAGGCTGTCCAGCTAACAATGGATCGCGAAGGTATTAGAAAGCTGGCTGCAGAAACATTAAACCTTCCAACCTCAGCTTATATATTTGCTAGAAGTGTTGAAGAGCTAAAAGAGGGCATTCTGGATAAAATTGGATTCCCCTGTTTTGTAAAGCCAAGTATGTCCTCGTCGGGCAAGGGGCAGTCTAAGGTTGTGACAGATTCAGATATTGAAGCAGCATGGGATCATGCTGCTTCAGGTGGTCGAGTAAATAAGGGGGTAGTGATTGCTGAGGCTATGGTTGATTTTGATTATGAAATAACACTATTAACGGTAAGATCTAAAGACAGTAATGGAGAAATTCGAACAGATTTTTGTGAGCCGATTGGGCATCGTCAAGAAAATGGTGATTATATAGAAAGTTGGCAGCCACAGCCAATGAGCAACAAAGCATTAAATCAATCAAAGGCAATTGCCAAAAAAGTTACTGAGTCTTTAGGGGGGTTGGGATTGTTTGGAGTTGAGTTATTTATTAAAGGTGATAATGTTTGGTTTTCTGAGGTCAGTCCTAGGCCTCACGATACAGGTATGGTGACTATGGCTACTCAGAAACAATCTGAATTTGAATTACATGCTAAAGCTATTTTGGGACTTCCAGTTGATACCATGTTAAGCAACCCGGGTGCAAGCGCAGTAATTTACGGACAACATGATGCCAAGAGTATTATTTTTGAAGGAGTAGATGATGCACTCACTATTAAAGGTATTGATGTTCGGCTATTTGGAAAACCTCAATCCCTTAAAAAAAGAAGAATGGGTGTTGTTCTAGCATCATCAGAAAATATTACTTTAGCTAGAGAAAGTGCCAATAGAGCGCAAGCTTTAATAATTCCCAAGACAAAGTAATTTTTTATTAGAATTTTTAGTAATTAATTGTGCTAAAATTCGCGCCTTATTAAAATTTTTGGTATCCCACATGTCCCGCAAGTTAAGAAATATTGCCATAATCGCTCACGTTGATCATGGTAAAACGACTCTTGTCGATAAATTACTTCAACAATCTGGAAGTTTCGCAGAGCACCAACAGATCAATGAGCGTGTTATGGACTCAAACGACATTGAGAAAGAGCGAGGTATTACAATTCTAGCTAAGAATACTTCCGTGACCTACGAAGGTCATCATATTAATATTGTCGATACACCTGGTCATGCTGATTTTGGCGGAGAGGTTGAGCGCGTTTTAGGTATGGTAGACGGAGTTGTATTGTTGGTTGATGCAGTTGATGGGCCAATGCCACAAACACGATTTGTGACTAAAAAAGCATTAGCATTAGGGCTTAAACCTATTTCTTACTTAATAAAATTGATCGTCCTGGCGCAAGGTGTGATTGGGTTATTAATCAAACATTTGATTTGTTTGCAAATTTGGGGGCGACCGATGAACAGCTTGATTTTCCTGTTGTTTATGCTTCAGCATTAAATGGTTATGCCAAGCTTGATGAAAAAGACGAATCTGAAACAATGAAACCTCTTTTTGAGACAGTACTTGAACATGTTAAGGCACCTGAGGGTGACCCTAACGCGCCATTACAGTTTCAAATTTCTGCTTTAGATTACTCAACTTACACAGGAAGAATGGGAATAGGCCGAATCAGGAATGGTGTATTAAAACCAGGATCAGTAGTAGCGGTAATGTTGGGTGAAAAAAAGATTGGACAAGGTCGTATCAATGAAGTTTTTGGTTTCAAGGGGCTGGAGAGAGTTACAGTAAAAGAGGCGGAAGCTGGAGATATTGTTATTGTTACCGGCATTGATGATGTGGGAATTGGCGTTACGATTGCAGACAATGAAAATCCTGTTGGACTCCCAGTTATTGCCATAGATGAGCCTACCCTTAACATGGATTTTATGGTGAACAGCTCACCATTGGCAGGAAAAGAGGGTAAATTTGTTACTAGTCGTCAAATACGTGAACGTCTCACTAAAGAGTTATTGGTAAATGTTGCTTTACGTGTTGAGGATACAGATGATGAAACTGTTTTTCGTGTATCAGGGAGAGGAGAGTTACATTTAACTATTCTTTTAGAAAATATGCGTAGAGAAGGGTTTGAGATTGCAGTTGGAAAGCCTCGTGTGGTTTATAAGGAAATAGACGGAAAAAAATGTGAGCCATATGAAAGTTTAACAGTTGATATTGAGGACGATACTCAAGGTTCAGTTATGGAAGAGCTGGGTCGACGAAAAGGTGAGTTAACTAATATGGAGTCAGATGGTCTAGGCCGAACAAGGTTGGAGTATAAAATTCCAGCAAGAGGTCTTATTGGGTTCCAAGGCGAATTTTTAACGATGACCAAAGGTACTGGTCTTATGTCACATATTTTTGATGAGTACGCTCCAGTAAAATCTGAAATTCCAGGTCGACGAAATGGTGTATTAATTTCTTCTGAAAAAGGAGAGGCCGTAGCATTTGCTTTATGGAAACTTCAGGACAGAGGAAGAATGTTTGTAAGCCCCGGTGAAAAACTTTACCAGGGTATGGTGATTGGTATTCACACTCGAGATAATGATCTAATTGTTAATCCAATTAAAGGTAAACAACTTACTAACGTTCGGTCATCAGGAACTGATGAGGCAGTAAGATTGATTACTCCAATTATAATGAGTCTTGAGTATGCGGTCGAGTTTATTGATGACGATGAATTAGTAGAAATTACACCAACGTCATTAAGAATTAGAAAGAGATATTTACTTGAACACGAAAGAAAAAAAGATAATAAATCAACTACTTAGCTAGCTTTCCTGTGAAATTACATAATCTTCATAATTACCAGTAAAGTCAATAATTTCATCCTCTTTTATTTCTAAAATTCGGGTCGCGATAGAGCTAACAAATTCGCGATCATGGGTTACAAAAAAGAGTGTGCCTTTAAATTTATCAAGTGCTGTATTTAAGGATTCTATCGATTCCATATCCATGTGATTGGTGGGCTCATCAAGAAGCAAAACATTAGATCTTAATAGCATTAATTTACCAAAAATCATTCTTCCTTGCTCACCACCAGAAAGAACCTTCACTTTTTTCTTAAAATCCTCACCAGAAAATAGAAGTCTACCAAGCATACTACGAACAACCTGGTCATCATCTTCAGGTCTACTCCATTGAGACATCCATTCAAACACAGTATTATCTTTTTCAAACTCCTCTGTATGATCTTGTGAAAAGTAACCTAATTTAGCCTTATCTGTCCACTTTATGGAGCCTTCAGTTGGTGTGATCATATTACCAATAATTTTGAGTAACGTTGATTTACCTATTCCGTTCTCACCAATAATAGCAACTTTTTCGCCAGCTTCAACCATAAAGTTTAGATTGGTATAGAGTGGTTCGTCAAATTTTTGAGATAATTTATTTACAATTAATGCTTGCCTATAAAGCTTATCTTTATCATCGTATTCAAATCGAATGAATGGATACTGTCGACTGGAGGGTTTCATGTCTTCTACTTTAATTTTATCGATTTGTTTTGCGCGAGAAGTGGCTTGCTTAGCTTTTGATGCATTAGCTGAGAATCTTCGGACAAAATCTTGAAGCTCTGAAATTTGTTGCTTTGCCTTATCGTTTGCTTTTAATTGTTGAGCCTTTACGAGGGTACTGGCTTCCATAAAGTCATCATAATTTCCAGGATAGACAGTTAGCTTCATATAATCCATATCAGCCGTATGGGTACATACCTGGTTAAGAAAATGTCGATCATGTGAAATGATTATCATGGTTGAGTTTCTGCTGTTCAATATATTCTCTAACCACCGTATAGTATTTATATCTAGATTATTTGTTGGTTCATCTAACAGTAAAATTTCTGGGTCAGCAAAAAGTGCTTGAGCAAGTAAAACTCGAAGTTTCCACCCTGGAGCTACTTCACTCATAAGGCCTTCATGTTGTTCATTTGGAATTCCTACACCTGACAAAAGCTCTCCAGCCCTAGCCTCTGATGTATAACCGTCATATTCTGCATAGACTCCTTCTAATTCAGCCGCCTTCATATAGTCATCTTCAGTTGCTTCCGGATTAGCATATAGACGATTTTTTTCTTCATTAGCGGCCCACATTTCTTGATGCCCCATCATGACAACATCAATAACCCTTAGCTCTTCATAGGCAAATTGATCCTGACGTAGCCATGCCATTCGTTCCGAGCTTTCAAGTGCAGTAGTACCACCAGAGGCCTCTAGTTCACGCGCTAGTATTTTCATGAACGTAGATTTTCCACATCCATTAGCTCCAATAAGTCCGTAACGATTACCATCGCCAAATTTAACTGAAATATCTTCAAATAATGGTTTTGAACCAAATTGCATCGTAATGCTGTTTGTTATAAGCACTGACTAATTCCTTAACTTCGTTTAATAAAAATTGATTGTATTCTATTGCTTTCACCACTCAAAATCTACCGCAGCCTTTATTAAAGCTCCATTTTAGATAGTCAAATCACTAATAAAATAGGGGTTTAACATCTTCAGGTAGATTAATTTATTGAGCGATTATATAGAGATGATAGTGATCCATAGGGCAGCATAATACCCTAAATTCTTCGTGCTATCATTAGATTCACGCCTTAAATTTTATTTTAAATTTTAGGATAGGTGATCTTGCTAATGATTAAATACTCATCTCCTGATGGTTTCTCCCATTTAACCTCATCATAAAGTTTAGCTCCAATTAGTGCTTTTGCTAACGGAGAGAGATAACTAATTTTCCTTAATTTTATATCTGCTTCATCCTCACCAACAATTTCATATGTGTAGCTGTTGTTTTCTGAATTCTCTACATCAACCCTTGCTGAAAATAAGACAATATTTGCTGACTGTTGATGAGGATTAATAACAATTGCTGAATCTATCCGAGAAAAGTAATAGCGAATTTCTCGTTCTATCCTCATTTTTTTTTGTTTAGATGAGGGGCTATCATCCCCGATTAGTTTAGCCCGATCAGATTCGAGTTGTGCAGATTCGTACTTGAGAATTTTGAGCCCATTTGGAGTTACGTAATTAATTTCAGCGCTAATTGCTTTCTCTGGAATATCAATCCCAGCATGCTCTAAATCATTTTCTTTTATAAATGCTCTACTCATAATTTAATATATTATTCAATAGTTTGTATTGAGCTTATAAAGTTGATTATTATTTATATAAACTGCTTTATAGGTATTTGAGTATTATATTTCATTTAATTTTGATACTAATTATTAAATAATTTCCATAAATCTTCAAGTTTTTTTTTGGATAAGCTACGGTTTGTTACGTATCTAATATGCTCATCTTTATTTGCATTCTTATTAAGTTCAATACCCCACAACCCAGTAATTTCATTTGGAAGCATTGAGTATCTGATGTCGATAATTTGATTTGGATTGTTTTTTGATACAGCAATGTAACCACTACTAAACCATTGAAACCTTTTGATGTCCTTTGCTTGCTGTGATTCTTTGTTGAGCCAAGAGAAGTCTTCATCTATATTTAGTTTTTTAGTTCTCCCTCCTTCGTATATCTTATTTATTGGGTATAAGCCTATTCCATCAGTATAAAAATACCCAGCTGATTCGTAAATAGCCTTCCAGAGAAACAAATTTCCTATCGTTGGTTTTACTTGAATTCTTTTAATGATATGGCCTCTTTTTGAGGCCAGATCTTTTGCTAATTCTTTTGCATGATTATGCTGCACCAATCCTAGTATTAAATAGAGCAAGCCCCAAATTAAAGCTAATCTAGCTAGAAGAATTTTTTTAAACGACACACTCATTAAAATTAATACAAGAATTGGTAAGGTGAAGAGTGGATCGACAATAGAAATATTATTCCATGAAATACGCTCATAACTAAAAGGCCAAAATAGTAGAGTTCCATAACTAGTGCAGGCATCTAGTAGTCCATGTGTCCCGTATCCAAGAGTTGCATAGACCCATACTTGTCTGAAGGATAGTGTTTTTTTAAACCTAAAAATAAAAAATAATATGGCGGCACAAATCAAACCTCCAAAGGGTATAAAAATTAACGAATGAGTAAATTGGCGATGATACTCTAGGAAGAGAAGGGGATCTTGCTCTGATCGAATAAAGACATCTAAGTCTGGAGCTATACCTGATAAAAATCCAATAATACCTGCACTTATTAAATGTTTTTTATTTTTTACGATTGCTTGGGCGACGGATGCACCAATAACGCCTTGGCTTAATGGATCCATCGGATTAATTTCCTTTTATTAAATGTTCTCTTGCCTTAAGGAACAGACCCTTAAACTGAATGTAATCAGTTGCAACAGGAAATTGAGGGAATTCGATGATTAATTTTTTTGGGGGACAAAATAATATTCCTGCGTCTGCTTGTTGTAACATACCAGTGTCATTGTAAGAGTCTCCTGCTGATATTACTTGAAGATTAAGCCCTTGGAGGGCTTTTACCGCTTTAGTTTTCTGATCATGTTGTCGAAGTTTGTAACCTGAAATTTCTCCATTATTTTCGATAATCAGGTTATGACAAAGCAATGCTGGGTAGTTAAGCTGCTTCATTAATGGGCCAGCGAACTCGTAGAAGGTGTCGGATAGAATAATGACTCCAAATTCTGATTTTAACCACTCAAGAAAATCCTGGGCACCTTCAAGTGGCGACAATTTTTCAATAACTACTTCTATATCATTAATTTTTAAATTATGTTTTTTTAGTATATTAATCCTGCCCTGCATTAGGTCGTCATAATTAGGGATATCTCGAGTAGTTAATTTAAGCTCTTCAACACCTATTTTTTCAGCAAATTTTATCCAAATTTCTGGGAGCAAAACTCCTTCTAGATCAATACACGCTAACATAACTCATCCTTAATATATTTATTCCCACTCAATAGTCCAGGGAGCAATCGATTAAATATTGTACATAACTTATCCTGCTTAATTACTTTTTATGAAAAAATTAGTCTATAGATTTTTTATATTATCCAACTCCTTTACATAATTGATGCTTTCTTACTTATAATTCAAGAGAATTTAATTTATTAGGAAAATGCATCCATCCAGTAATTATATACTTACTATCTACGTTCAATAAATTGCCCTTATGTGCATGCGTCCACTCAGCTGGCCAGATTAATGTCAGTCCTTTTCTTGGTTGTATCTCCAGATCATAATGACTAAAAAATGTTGACCCACCATCTTTTTTATCAACATCATTTAAGTATGTCATCCATGCGAAGACACGATGAAGTGTAGCCATGCTACTGCGCTCGGTATGGGTTGTTTGGAAGTGTTGCCCGCTTTGATATCTTTGAAGATTAAAGCTACCAACTTGTAAATTTTCGGCGAATGTCGTTAAAAAAGGCCACTGAATAACATAATCTTGGTAGCAAGAAAATAGTTGGTGGATGTATTTCTCAAAGACTTCATTACCAGGCAATTTTAGGTCTTTTGGTAAAATCGGCATATCAATACTATTTTTAATATCTAGATTTAATCCACCTGCAATAACTCCACTTTTTTGCTTATTTTTGTTTATTTCAAAATAAGCAATTAACTCATCACATATTATGAGTGGATTAATTATCAATAGCACCTACTATATAAGCCATTGTTTTAATTGACTTAATTTATGGGTATGTAAGTAGTTTGTAAGTTGACATACTAAAACTTATAAATTCTGTTTTGAAAAAAACCTATTGTAATTCAATAGTAACGTTAAAAAAGGTTACATACTTTGCAACTACTTTTCAGCCAAGTAGAATTGTAGTTTTTTTAACTTTTTGTCACAAGGCATTGCACAAAAATTGAGCTACTCGGTTTTAACTTTTCTGCAGTTCACGCAATATATCAGAATTTTTATACAAGAAATTAAAGTTTATCTAAATAGCCATAATCACGCAGCCAAGGCTCAAGCTGCCTTTTGAAGGGATTTAAATATTTTTCATAATTCTTCCAGCGATAAGACGCAGTTTTATAGATTGGCTTAATTACTTGTGAATGACTTGGTGTATT
>Ga0115004_10004844_pt1 | contig 10705 bp, 11 predicted proteins | sample ArcticOcean_MG_C_10_FD_88737 | JGI IMG/M metagenome (GOLD analysis project Ga0115004, IMG submission 88737) | Marine microbial communities from western Arctic Ocean - ArcticOcean_MG_CB11_90 | ecosystem: Environmental > Aquatic > Marine > Oceanic | place: Arctic Ocean: Canada Basin | collected... | reverse complement strand
GTTGCTTTGTTCAAAGATGGCACTCTATTGTCCAATGCAGATTTCCGCAGCGCAGATTTAGCGAGTACGTGGAATAGTGAAGAATGGTCGCAGTCACCTCCTCCTTCGAAAGAATGCGAAGACGAAGAACAGTGGAAAAAATGGGCTACAAGAGTTGCCGTGCACTTGGCAAGAGTTGAGGCGTGCAGATGCGCTCGAACTGGTTTGAAAAGATGGGTCGTCGCGGGCTCAGCTGGGGAGAATTTCAACAAATGGTCGCATTTGGTTCCGCAATTATCTGTCACTTTGGCGCAAAAACAAGCCGCGTCTTTAGTGAAGGGCGGTTCGAATAGAACCGAAGGTGTTCGAGGCGCCGCAGCCGGAGGTGGTTTTCGATTTCGATACGCCGCGGATGTTTTGCGCGTTAGAGCGGCCATCGGTAAGAAGTTGGGCAAATCGCCGCAATTGGTTGATGCTGAACAATTGCGAACGTTGTTTGATCAGTTTGCTGACCCAAATTCACCAGAAACGGTTGACACCGAAGCGTTTGTTCGCATGGTTTCCGCGCTTGGTATTCGTTTACCGCCCGATGAGATTCGCGAGCTAATTATTGACGTCGATATGGACGATTCGAACAAAATTTCTTTCGAAGAGTTTGAAGGGTGGTATAGACAAGTCGTCGGAACCGGTGCCGTGACTGTTTTGCATACGGAACAAGCAGTCGATCAAGTATTGAACGAAGAAAAGGGAACGGGAAGAGCAGTAGTCTTGAAAGTTGGCTTTACGAGTTGTGCTCCTTGTAAAAAGTTTCTTCCTCACTTTGAGCAACGCGCTTTAGATTTTAGAGAAAGCGCGAGGTTTGTCAGAATCTACGGTAACGAAAATGCGAGTACGATTCATTTGGCCAGAGACCGTTTATCTGTGAAGACGACGCCGACGTTTTTTGTATTTAAAGATGGCGAGTTGACGCACTCGCACTCGGGCGCGAACGTAGACAAGTTTGATGATGCAATCAAAGAGCAAATAGGCGAAGTCGAACAAGGAACGTACAAAATGAACTGGGAAAAACCAGCAGTCGCTGATGAAGCAGTGCCGTCGATTTAAAAAATATATATACATAACTAACTTAAAATTAAGGCTGTTTTAGCTGTATCATCATCAAAATAATAATAATAAATAATAAAGAAAAACAAACAATTTAATAATATAAAGATTAATTTTTCGTACTAATCTACTAATGATTATTCATGCTGCTGCTGCTATTGCGTGCGGTATATGACGACCACTTTAGCGCCAGTGTTCGACTTATAAACTCCGTGCACGTCTGCGTAGGACGTACGTTCTAATCTCAAACAATTCTTGCGGGAAACAAGTCGATAGCTTCGCTTCGACTATGTCATACTCAGCTTGCTCAAATATCCACCTAAAGTAAGCGTCCGATCTCGTTATTGACATGTCCTGATCATCAAATCGAAACCCACTCCTACAATTGTTTTCTTTCACTACGACGAAATCTCTCGCCTCGCATCTTTTCAACAACTTTATGAAATCTTCATCCGATAACTGTCCAATGCACCACTGAATCCAAATCACGTCGTATACCATTTTCTCTCCTCCTCCTCCTTCTTTGTTATTATTATCATTAATAAACTCGAACTCTTCTAACCCGCATTGAAAGTAATTCCTGACTTTCTGGCCTAAATCCTTCTTCGCCTTTTCCACGAAATGCTTCACCGGTTCCAAGATATCGACTACTCCGAAGTACTCGCACAAGAACGTCTCACTGACTCTGCCGACGCCGGCGCCTACGTCTAAGCACGATTTGTTGTTCAATTTTTTCATCTCATCTACTTCTAATTCTTTATACATAATTTCCTTCAAAGTCTCCACGTTATCGATCGCATCTGCTCGTGATACGAACCCGAAACCGCCCAAGACCGCATCGACGGTAGCTTCGCAGTTATCCCAAAACTCGCACCCGTTTTCGTACCATAATCGCCCTCGTTTCTTCTTCATCACTCGCTCCCAAAACTTGTCGCATTCGCCCAGATCGATATCTTTCGCGCCTTTCCCTAAAAATGGATATTTTTCTTTCCGCTTTTCATCGTTCGATGATCGCGCGGCATCGGACGACGACGACGATTTTGATTTTAATTTTGATTCGCACGAACTCGCGCTCATTTTTGTTTTTGTGGAAACGCGTGTTGATGCGAGCGCGTTCTTTTTCGGCTCCGGTTTATACTATGTATATGATACTACTACTACTATAACAGACTGATTAAGTAGAGCATCAGTAATACGCAGCAGAGTACGCAAAACGAATTCTAAGAAGTAAGGAGAGACAACTTTAAGAGCATCTATCTTAACGCGTCTAACAAGTAATAATAACGATAATAATAATAATAATAACGATAATAATAAGCTTTTTACCTTTTTTAGTGCCGCGCGCTGCTGCACTGCTGCTGGTTTGATAAAAAACGTACTGATGCTCTCGTGACTACGATGGCCCCGCGTGCAAATATATAATAATAATAATAATAATAATACGCAATACTAATACTAATACTAATACTAATAATAAATGAACCCCTTCTCCTTCTTCTTCTCCTCTTCATCCGCGTTATCTGCTTCAATGAACGAGAACTATAGCACTCAAACCTATCGCATTGGGTTTCGATTCAGATCGAGCCAGTTCTTAGTCGCGTTGATACAAGTGTTCATTCTAGGAGCGCTAGTGCAAATACATAAACTCGCTGCTATTGATGCGGCTGGGCGTGAATTCGAGCAAACGAGTGCGATGTCGAAGCAAATGTTTTTAGTGCCATTTGCACTCGCAAAGGCGTTTAGTAACTTATTCAGTGGCTCGGTCGCGCAGACCGTTGGGAGGAAAAAAGGTGCTTTGGTCGGATGGGTTTTCGGTGAGTATGTTTGGTTCGTTTGTTCTGTGGTCGTGTTCTCTGTTTTAGATGAATAGAGCGAGGAAATAAACGCGCGAAGTGGTTCGTTTTCGTTGTTTATCGTATCGTGTGTGCTCTCGGATGTCCGACGAAGAGCGAGAGAGAAGCGTTTCGCTTTGCGTTAAATCGAGCGCTCGCGCGCGTGTTTGTGAAGATTTTTTTGTTACTTTCTTACGCCGATTCTTCTTCTTCTTCTTCTTGTTATTATCATATTTAGCTTTGTTGGCCCCAATCGTTGCAATTTCCGTGATTTCAAAGAGGTTCGAGGATTATAGTTTAGAGAAAAAATGGAACTTAGTCGTCGCGAGTGGATTTTTCTTGGGTACTTCACAAGGTATTGTGTGGACGATGTCAATTTTGATGGCTGTTGATGTGAGTGGGCCTTTGAGAAAAGGGTTCGCGAGCGGTATGTGTGAGACTGTTGGCTATTGCAGCGTCGCTTTGTTTGCGATTTTTTATGCGTTGCGAGAAGAAACTCTGACGACGTGCAAGTGGGAAGAGGAATATAGGGCGGAGTCCATGCGAACGGAGGCTTGTATTCGCGTAAATCCAAGCGGGGCATGCGGGAACTCAGATCAGTGGAAGGAAGAGTGTAGCGGGATGTGCAATTGTGAAGGGTATATCAAAGGACCGTTTTCGTCCTGTATTCTATTCGCTGCGATAGGTTTGTTCGTTTTATTAATCTTTGGAAGAGAAACTGGTGTATTGATAAAAAAATCAACAGCGAATAATAGAGACGATATCGTTAGACGTAGAACAAATATTGTGCAAGCACAAGAACTCAACGATAGTTTTCAAAGCATCGAAGGAGAAGAAGAAGACACGTCGTTTGAAGATCAAGAGGCTAGTTTTTTACAACAAACGCGTGTCCGTGATGGTGGTGGTGGTGGAAACTCCTCTTCGCATAACCACCATCTAAACCAACATAATATACAACAAAACGAACAAGAAGAAGTTCAGTATTCGTTTGGGAATACGTTCATGTACACGTTGACTAATAGGAACCTTCGCTTAGTAGCATTCGCGGCTTTTTGCTGCAATGTCGAAACTGGTCTGGCGTGGGGGTTGTTTCCAATTTGGATGCGCGACGAACTTGGACTTACTGGTGACCAGCGCGACTTGTTTTCTGGTTTATATTCATTTTCTAAAGGTATAGCACAGTTTTATTTCGGGCAACAATCGGACAAAAATACGAGAGCGACACCAATTCGATGGGGATTAATCGGAGGCGGGTTATCGTTAATTTTAGCTTCGTATGGAAACATCGCCGGGTCTACGTACCCGGGCATTTTATATTTCGGCGCTATAACGTTAGGATTATCCACTGGCGCGGTCTATCCAGTTCTGGCTCCAGCGGCTTTAGATCATTCCAGAAACGCGCAAGAACAAGCTGCGACGTTAGGCTCAAACAGGTTTTGGAGGGATTTAGGGTACGTCATGGGTACGCCTTTGAGCTTCTTGGCCGATCGCGCAACTCCGCGCGTTTCGTTCCATTCAGCCGGTATAACGATGATCATCGTAGGTTGGTACTTTGGCTATAGATTCGAAGAAGGTGATATTAAAATACAATCTGAAGAAGAAGAAACAGTAAGAGCTGTTATCGTTAGCGATAGTGTTACTCATCGCCAAGAGGAACCTTCAGAGTTCGATAACGTAGAGTCGAGCTACAAGCCTTGATCGATGACGGTCGACGCCGCTCTCATAATCATCACAAACAAAGGAGAGAACAAAGCTTAACTTAAGCGAGAGAACGTAACCTAATATACATATAGAAGAGCACGTGTGTGTGTGTGTAAAAAACGTATACAAATAAGAAATATCAAATATGAAATACAGACAGGACAGACAACACGACATGCACACAAACCATCACCGTCAGTTCGCGTGAAATAATAATAAAAAATGGTCCTCCTATGTTTATACATTAAATGCACTCTAGAAAACATTAAACAAATCTCGTTCCCTTTATCTACTTCGTTCGTATTCGATTTAAAAGACCCAACTGGTTACGAAGAACGCCATTCGTGCGAAATCGATCCATCGAATTTAGACGAAATCGTTAATTCGCGCGGTGAAGCACATTTTACGATTAAGTTCGAAGGACAACAGAGACAATCCACAATAACGATGATTGAAGAGGTGAAGAACGTTCTTAAAAGGGATCAGAGATATGTAGAGGAAGATAGCGATGCGTTCGTTTGTGTTCGAGCGTTCGAATGTAGGGGGGTAGATATAACGAAATGGGATTGTTTGGGGCCGTTCGTTGTCGAGAGCGTGAAAGGGACTGTTTACGAAGATGTAAATTTCGATGAAGATTGGTATGAGTATTGTGAGAAAGGACAAGAGACCGTTGCTATAACCGATTTCGAGTACGAGTTTAGAGTTGAGAAATCGGCAAAGTAGTAGTCGAATATATGTACGACAATAACGCCTAAGCGCGTAAGCGCTCGCTCTCGTATCTATACATTAAATACTTGTACGGTACAAACAGATCTCTCTAAACTACTACTACCAAATAATACAATACACTCACTTCTTCGGCAAGAACCATCTCACGAACTTATTCGCTTTCCATACTAAATATAAGAACAAAAACACTAGCACGGAGAACAGAACTAACGCGACCATGTGCCCTTTTCTGGCCTGTCTGTAGACTTTCTCCAACTCCTTCTTCGCTGCTTTCATTTTCACTTGCGCATCATCGAACCCTTGCGATAAAGTGTCTATCAATTTCGATCTAACCGAAGATTCTTCTGATATCGTGTTCGTTAAGCGCTTTAATTGTTTCACTTTTTTCCGTAACGCGGAGACGTCTTCGTTGAAATCTAAAGCAGTTTGTCCGATTTGGATGTTTACTTCTTCAACTTCTCGTTCGTGATTATTATTATGTTGATTTTGATGAGAGTGAGACGTTGATGCGAAAGAGGATTGTGTTTGACGGTTGTTTAACGTTCCAGTGGATAAGCCATAGTTTGGTTGTGGATATGATGATGACATTTCCTTTTGTCTATTGTGCGCTATTTATTTCACGCGCGCGGTTCCTGTTCATCATCGTTGTTTAAATAATTAATGAAGAGTATAGGTAGAACTCATCAGTCAATTCGCTTGGTGGTCAGCGTTGTTGCGTGGTGAATTAAAATCTAATAGATATTTGCTAAAAATATGATGATGTTTCAAGGCTCGTACTCTTCTGCTTCTTCGTCTTCATCATCATCACCATCATCATCATCACCATTATTACGTTCGTTATCCATATCAACAGGCTCTGGGATTTCGAATTCTTTATTGTTCGTTTCCTCCGCTTCTTCTTCTTCTTCTTCTTCTTCTACGGTCTTCTTCGTGCGAACTTGTACGACGGATTCTGCTATGAACTGCGCGTTTCGTTTACTCGCTTTCATGCGCGCCGTAGACACTTTCATTGCTAGAGCTGGTGATTCACTGAGCCATTGTTCGAGTACTTTGTTTTCGTTTGCCTTTTTTTGCTCTAGAGCTTTTTTTAACTCATCCACGCGCTTGAATAGTTTTTGTTCGCTTTTTATCAAATTCTCAATCGCGGCTCTTTTCTTTGCCAGAGCGCTTTCGCAACTTTGCAAAGCATTTAATTGCTCCGTAGGCGTTTTATATAAGCTAGTGATTTGCTCGTTCGCCGTGCCGTTTTCTAAACATTCTCTTAAAGAACTCGATACGTCTTCGTTATATACTCTCTCGGCTCTTTTGAATTCGTTCTCGAAAGTTCTCGCCTCTCTTAATGCCTCGGCGAATAAAGCGTCGTCGCCTTCTAACTGTTGCCTCAAAGGAATTTGTAGTAGTTGTTGTTGTTGACGTGTATTATTATTATTATTATTATTATTATTATTATTATCATCATCATGTTTTTCTTCTTCACCTTTAGGTTGTTCTTTCCGCTTCTTATTAGTAGTAGCATTCGCGCTCCTCTTCTTAGTCGTCGTCGTTTTTATTTCTCCATCACCATCACTACTACTAATACTACTACTCACCCACTTCTTCGGCTTCAACGTGTTCCCAAACACCTTCCTCTCCTCCCACACATCCATTATCCTTTTCACGCTTTGCAAAACCTTCAAATCTTCCTCGCATTGTTTACATACGAATCGCACTAAATCCTCTACGATCGGCTTCATTGCGAGCAACCAAAAATCGCCTTTGCCCTTTTTCTTCGCGTTCTGTACGACGTCGCTTATTAAATACAAATGCGCTAACATCTTCTGCGCCGCTACTGACGCAGTCGCAGTCGAACTCGCGCTCGATTTTAATATTGATTCTTTCACTATTAAAGCTAACTTCGCAGCCTTTTGCGAATGGAACAGACAATAGAACGAGACCTCTTCTATTTTTGCCTGCGAACAATCCAGTCTCTGCAGTTGTCGTCTCAACGACTGTTCTTGTTCCAAAGCATCCTGGGCACTGATGATGGGCATTTTTATTGTTTTCGACTTTTGAGCGCGTTTTATGTGATAAATATGTAAATTTTCTCATTCAGTGTCATTACAAAAACAGAGGTCTAATGTTGATGTGAATGCGCAATTTAGGGTTTCACTATTTAGGATTTCAATTGAGTGAGCACCCATTAAGAAGCGGTTATATACTTCATATTAATAAATATTATACAGTGGTGCTTGAACAGATATCAATGATAACGATCGAATTATTTAACAATCACGCGGCGTGTAAAAGAAGTTAATGCTAAAGATACGATATTACGATACACGATTCTATTTGGAGGCCATCCATCCAGTTTCGCCCCGCATTTAGTGAATCAAAACCGCGGATATACTATGAAACCGTTGTCCCCCTTCTTCTTCTTCCTCTTCTTCTTCGTGACTTCTTCTTCTTCTTCGCAGCGTTTATTGAATAATAAAGAAGACCCTTTTAAATCGCGTGCATGTGCGGACGCAGAACTCTATTGCAAAGAAGCAAATCGCGCGGTGATGGAGGAACCGCGTTTGATAAAGTATTTACTCGAAACTAGGAAAGCGGCGAAAGTTCTAGGAAACTGGTCCGAAGCCGTCGGTGATCATGAATCAATGAAGTTAGCCGAGGTTCTAGCGATCGGGTGTTGTTTATCGTTCGGGGAGTGTGCGAAAGATGATGTACGACTGTCTTCCCCTTCCCCTTCCTCTTCTTCCTCTTCCTCGAGCGATGAAAATGAAAACGATGAAGAAAATGATGATGATGATAATTTGAATGGGCCGCTGATGTTGAAAAAGTTCGCGGCGAAAATGTTCGAGAGAGTAGGAAATGATGATGAAATGGCGAAGAGGACGCCTGAGATTACGTTCTTGGCCGCGAACATGCACGTCTGTGCCGGTCCTTCCGAGAAGAGTAGTAGTAAAATCGAGCGGTCGTTCTGTTCTTCGAAGAGGGTGAAGATGTTTACGAGAGCGGCGAGAAGAGGATTTAATTCAGCGGCTTTGACGGCGGCGGAGATTTTAATTACGCGATTTGGGGGCGAGTTTACTGATAAGAACGGGTCCTGTGGTCGCGTTAGTAGTATCAGTAGTAATGATAATAATATTATCGAGTTTCCGGATGCGTACGATCCGACCGACGCAGTAGTCGCTAAGAGTTTATTGAAGCCTTTGTTAGCGACGAACGATTTGGACAGAAAGGCTAAAATGCGATTGAAAGAGCTGGAAAAAATTGAAGAGTATTTAATCATGAAAGGGAAACAGGAGCCAGACGTTGCGATGGAATTCGCGAGTTACGTAGTCGATTTAGGGATTCGGATCGCGACTATACTTTTTTTGATCATCTTACCAGCGTATCTATTCCGCGAGACAAAGATCATATCATCTGTTTTACAATTCGTTGCAAAAATTACTGGTATTTATTACGTGCGCAGATTTTTCATGTTTCTCAGAGGCGATTTTGAAGTAGATAAACAGCCGAGAGTCAACGCCGGCCGAGCCGGTAAAAGAGCCGACATTAGAAAAAAAGCGAAACAAATAGCGAAAGAAATGTATCATCACTCGAGTGAGCAAAAGAAAGAATAATATATATTAATAATAGTATTAGCGCTAGCATTACTTGTAAAAGTATATGTTCCTTCCTCATGTTTTGTTTTTTGTATTTATAGTTTTACATCTTCTTAAATTATGCCCTCTCTAATAATTATGATTCATCCGCAGTCATTAAACCTGCGGCGGTTAAAATCGATTCAAACGTATCATCGTCGTTTAAGAATACCTCTGGCACCATGTGATCGAAATGTCTCTCGATTTGATCTAAAATCAACTTTTCGTTATCGCCAAGTAACAAATTAAAAGCCGCGCCTTTCTTACCAAACCTACCGCTTCTCCCGATTCTGTGCAAATACGTTTCGAAATTCGGAATGTTTCGGTTGTTATATTCAACCGGCATGTCGTAATTAATCACCAAAGTCACAGTTGATACGTCTAAACCTCTACTCAAGACATCCGTGGCGATTAAAATCTTTGTCAAACCATCTCTGAACTCTTTAATCACTCGATCGCGATCTTCGTGTTGCATTTGACCTTCAATAGCCGTGCACTTGAAACCGTCACGTTGCATCGAAGCGTGTAACCTTCTTGCACCTTCTCTCGTTCTAACGAATATGATCGTTTGTCCAATCTTGTCGCACAACGGGAAAATCTTCTCTTTCAATAACATATCTTTTTGATCGTTCGACTGAACGTTTACGCGATATTGTTTAATGACGTCTAACGATAACTCGTGCGCGGGTAAAAAAATTTGATTTGCATTTGGGACAACTTTCGTCGCGAACGTTTTAACGGCTTCGTTGAATGTCGCGGAAAACAACAAAACTTGCCAATTTTTTGCGCTCATTTGTAAATGCTTCAAAATCTTCGTCGAATCTACGCGATGCCCGTCAGTGCCTAACATATTATCCGCCTCGTCGAATACTAAACAGTTCACGTTTTGACAATCCAACTGTTTCTCTCGCATCCATTTTAAAACTCTCCCAGGCGTCCCAATGACAACCTGCGCCATAATCTTCTCCTTGTTATACCCATCAAATTTCGGATCAGCCGTGCTCGCGATAGTAATATTTGTATACTTCCCCATCTTTTGCATCACCCCAACGTTCTGAATAACGAGCTCTCTCGTTGGACATATCATCAACCCTTGCGTAGTCCCATCTTGCGTATTCACCCTACTCAATATTCCGAGCGTAAAACAAGTCGTCTTCCCTGACCCGTTATGCGCTTGCGCTATTAAATTCCGATGCGGTGGCGTTAAAATCATCGGCAACGTCTCCGCCTGTATCTTAGAAGGTTTCTCGAATTTCATTTCTGTGTATAATCCTTGCAGAAGTTCTTGCGATAGGCCGAGCTCGTCGAACGTTTTAGCTGATTGGTACTTTGAATTTGGATCCGCTACTTTTATGATCGCTTCCGATTCAGCCTATATTTTATATCAAGCACAACACAATTATCATCAAGGTCAGTAAACACAAAAATCGATCGAAAGAAATCGATTGAAAACACAAAATCACGCACAAAATCACGCACGCACGCACTCTCCATCAAATTATTTACTAGCTACTCAGAACGTACCTCTTCGGCCCAATTCAATTTCCCGGTCTTTAAAGACAAATCTGGCGCATCGACTGCGTCCAATTTCGTGCTCGAAATCTGTTCTCCCTTTGCGAGCTTCAACGCTATTTCGGCGACTTGGTCGAGATGTGCGCCGGCTTTGACGTCCTCGAAACCGGGTGGAGGTGCCGGGGCGACCTCTTTCTCTCCCAACTGCTGTGACATTTTCGT
>Ga0115004_10004839_pt1 | contig 10709 bp, 8 predicted proteins | sample ArcticOcean_MG_C_10_FD_88737 | JGI IMG/M metagenome (GOLD analysis project Ga0115004, IMG submission 88737) | Marine microbial communities from western Arctic Ocean - ArcticOcean_MG_CB11_90 | ecosystem: Environmental > Aquatic > Marine > Oceanic | place: Arctic Ocean: Canada Basin | collected... | reverse complement strand
TCGCCAACGCCGAGCATGAGGGTCATGTGCATGATTAATCGGGGCAGGAGAGCAACCTCACTCCAACCCACAGCGTCAGGCGCCTGCGTAGAAGAGGCGCGCGTGTGAAGGCGCCAAGTAATCGAGATTTTGTCCGCCAGTCGAATGTTAGTTTTTCTCAGCCACACAGGCTGCGCAGTTTTTGGCAAGTGGTTCATGTTGACCCAATACTCCTTGCTGGCTTGCTCGCCCTCTGTGGATTTGGGCTCTTTGTGCTCAATAGCGCCACTGCGGGTGATACTGAGGTTGTCACACGGCAAGCGGGCACGATGGGCATCGGTCTTTTTGTTATGTGTGTCGTCGCGCAGTTCGATATTCAGTTCTATCGGCGCTGGGCTCCCACAGTCTACGTGGTGGCGTTATCGATACTGGGTCTGGTATTGGTGATTGGGGTTGAAAAGAACGGAGCAAAGAGCTGGCTCGATCTCCCTGGGCTACCAAGTTTCCAGCCCTCTGAATTGTTAAAATTCATTGTCCCTATGCTACTTGCCTGGTATCTCGCCAGCCGCGCCTTGCCGCCAAATTTAAAGCATGTTTTCTGGGCGGGAGTCTTCACGCTATTTCCTGCGGCGCTTATTGTCTTTCAGAACGACATGGGCACGGCGCTTATGGTGACTATGTCGGGCATTTTTGTTTTGCTTCTCGCAGGGCTGCGTTGGCGATTTGTCTTTGCAGGAATCGCCGCGGCGGTCATCGCTTCGCCAGCGTGGTATTTGTTTCTGGCGCAGCCGCATCAGAAGAACAGGATACTGACTTTCTTTGATCCTTACCGAGACCCAACCGGTGCTGGGTACAACATCATTCAGTCGCAGATAGCGATTGGCTCGGGTGGCGTCTACGGCAAGGGTTATGGGAATGGCGCGCAGTCGCATTTAGATTTCATTCCCGAAAGTAATACCGATTTTATCCTAGCGGTGCTCGCAGAAGAGTTTGGGTTGATTGGTGTGTTGGTGCTTATCGCACTCTACCTCTTTGTCATTATGCGAGGCGCGCGCATAGCACTCGGCGCAAGTGACATGTTCGGTCGCCTCTTGGCTGGCAGCATTACGCTCACTTTTTTCCTGTATCTTTTCGTTAATATGGCGATGGTTTCGGGTCTTCTGCCCGTTATCGGCTTGCCTCTGCCGCTTATCTCGCGGGGCGGGACTGCGGTTGTGACGCTATTTATTGGCTTCGGATTGCTTATGTCTATACAAACTCATAGCGCAAATAAATCGCCACGTTAGAAACCGTCGCGTCTCCTCGGCAGCGCAATGAGCTAGAAAGGCGGGCAGAGTACTAAAATACTCAAACTTTCTCTGCTGCTACCGCTACCTTACAAGAGTAACCGCGTGATGAATCGCCCTCGCATGAGGGGCGCGTAGATACCCAAGCTAATCCAATCACAGTGAGACAATACAATGAGAGTGGACGTGATCGACACATCGGTTGAGGCTGTTCTGGGCGCTATTGCGCGCGACGAAGAGAGGGTGCGTTGGGGTGTGCGCTGCGTGGCTAAGGCGTTGCTTCTGCCTGCGCTGGTCATGCTCGTCGGGTGTGCTAGCAGTCCGTCGGCAACGCCTGCCTCACCGAATGCGGGTCGATACCAGATCTCACAAGACCGTGCCCCGACGCGGGTGCTGAATGCTTCCGAGGTGAGAGACGTGGTGCCTATTGCGATTAACCGCACTATGGCCGGAAACCGCAGTCCCTACGAAGTGCTTGGCAAGCGCTATCGGGTGATGTCTTCCGAGGAAGGGTATTTCGAGCGCGGAGTGGCCTCTTGGTACGGCGAAAAATTTCATGGGCATAAGACCTCCAATGGCGAAATCTTTGATATGTATGAAGTGTCGGCTGCGCACAAATCATTGCCGATTCCGAGTTTCTTAAAGGTGACCAATCTCGATAATAATCGCAGTATCGTGGTGCGCGTTAACGATCGCGGGCCGTTTCACGGTGATCGAATTATCGATTTGTCCTACGCCGCAGCGGTAAAACTTGGCTATGCTGATAGGGGAACGGCGCGCGTTGAGCTAGAAGCTATCGTGGTGAAGGGAGATGCCCCTCGTGAGCGAATCGAGCAGCCGCAGCTAGCGCGGGTCGGCGGCGGCAAAATCGCTAACCAATACCTTCAAGTTGGGGCGTATTCGAAGCGCGGTAGTGCGCAAGAGGTCGCAGAGCAGCTACAGGGCCTTACTCGACAGCCCGTCAGAATAGAAGAGGTGCGTTCGTCACAGGGTCAGACTTTGCATCGCGTTCGCATCGGGCCACTAAGCGATCTGGCTGAGGTCGACATGCTCAAGGCGCGGGTCGCTTCAGCTAATCTCGGTACTCCCTACACCGTGTCTGACTAGCTCAACTCGATTAATCAAATGCTGGGTCTGAACGAGGGCGAAGCATGACAAAAACGGGGCGAAGCACTGACTATTCGGTGCTATCGGCTGTGGCGCGTAGGCATTGCCTCGTGTAGGCAGTAGAATACCGGGGGGTAGTCTTCCATTCGCTCTCTATAACCTTAAATTCGGTCAATAATTCCGCTCAAGACCGAGTATCATAGGCAATCGATAAGCGGCAAAGTGGTGTCCCTAACCTTGGTGTTTTGAAGAGAAAGCAAAAGAAGAGCCGCGAAAGAAAATTCAGACAAAGAGTAGAGTTTCCCATGATATCAAGAGCCCGATTTAACCTGCGCACATTCAATATCCTTTTTGCCCTGTGCCTTGGCATGCTGCCTACCCTACGGGCTTTTGCAGCGCCGGCGATTATTCCTCGCCCGCCGGATATAGCGGCAACGAGTTACATTTTAATCGACGCCAAAACTGGACAGGTATTGATTCAAGAGAACGCCGACGAGGCGCTCCCTCCCGCAAGCCTGACTAAAATCATGACGTCGTATATCGCGATCGAAGAGATCATCAGTGGTCGTCTAACACTCGACACGCCCGTGCATATCAGTGAGAAGGCTTGGCGTATGGAGGGCTCCAAGACCTTCGTTGGGGTCGATACGATGGTGCGCGCCGAGGACCTCCTGCGCGGAATTATTATTCAGTCGGGCAATGATGCCAGCGTCGCGATCGCCGAGCATATTGCGGGTAGCGAAGAAGCCTTCGCAGGCATGATGAATCAATACGCCGAAGTCATGGGCATGCAGCAAAGCTTCTTCATGAATGCGAGTGGACTCGATACGGAGCTCTATTACAATACGATGTCGGCGCGTGACCTCGCGTTAATTGCACGCGAAACGGTCATCAAGCACAAAGACTTTTATCCGATCTACGCCGAGCGCGAGTTCACCTACAACGGCATTACTCAATCTAATCGCAACTCGTTGCTGTTTCGCGATCGTAATGTCGACGGCCTTAAAACAGGCTGGACAGATGCAGCCGGATTTTGCCTCGTGGCCTCTGCCGAACGCGATGGTATGCGTCTGATCTCTGTCGTCATGGGCACCGCGAGCACAGAGGCGCGCGCAATCGAGACACAAAAGTTATTCACCTATGGTTTTCGGTATTTCGAAACCCATCAGCTTTACAGCGAAGGGCAGGTTTTAACCAATGTGTCGGTCTGGTCAGGGGAACAGTCGGCTGTAGACCTTGGCGTCACAGAAGATGTCTTTGTGACTATTCCGCGCGGTCAGGGCGAGAATCTAACCGCCTCGGTCGATGTTGAAGAGGCGGTCACCGCTCCCTTAGTGGGTGGTCAAATCATGGGCGTGGTCAATGTTACGCTCGACAGTGATCTCATATACCGTGGCGACGTGGTCGCTATGCAGGCTATCGAGCAGGGAGGGCTTTTTAAGCGCTTCATCGACTGGCTAACCCTGTTCTTCAGCAATCTATTCTCATAGGCTCGGTGTAATGACCAAAGACATCACGTTCACCGAGACGCCACTCGGTACCGATCAGGAAGCGCCGAAGATCGAATTCCCTTGCCTCTACCCCATTAAGGTTATCGGCGTGTCGGCGCCTGGTTTTGAAGCGCTGGCGATTAATGTGCTAGAACGTCACGCAGGGAAAATATCCGAAGAGCTGATCGAGTTCAATGCAAGCAAAAACGGTAATTATGTGTCTGTTCGCGTCACCATTGCTGCCACTGGCCCCGATCAGCTCGAAAATATTTTTGCAGAGCTGAAGACAATCGAGCACGTGAAGATGGTGCTTTAGAATGCGTTTAGACGCGTATAAGTGGGAGCAAGCTAAACCCGCTGCTGGTCTACCGCTAACAAGGCCGAGCGAAATCGGGCTTAAAGTAAGGCGGCTAGGGCTGCAAGACTATGTGCCGTTATGGCAAGCGATGCGTTACCTCGCCGAACATCCAAGGCAGGGACGCGACGACGAAATTTGGATGCTGAGTCATAAGCCGGTTTTCACCCAGGGTCAGGCGGGCAGGGCAGAACATATCCTCGATGCGGGCGATATCCCCATTGTGCATATCGATCGCGGCGGACAAGTGACCTACCATGGGCCTGGGCAGCTAGTAGGTTATCTGTTGATCGACGTAAAACGTCGCAAAATGGGCGTCCGTGAGCTCGTGGACCTTATCGAAGAAGCCATTGTAGAGGCGTTAGCGACGTTTGGTATTAGGGGTGAGCGGCGCGCAGACGCGCCGGGTGTTTACGTTTACGGTGCTAAAATTGCAGCACTTGGTTTACGCATAAAGAACGGACTGAGCTATCATGGCCTCAGCCTTAATGTCGACATGGACAAGTCGCCCTTCGACAGAATAAATCCCTGTGGCTTCGAGGATCTCAGGGTGACACAGGTCGCCGACTTGATCGGTCCGGTGGATGCTGAACGTAACCTCATGCAAGAAGTAAGCAGCGCATTAGCAGCCGCGTTACTCCGCAGATTTGGCTACCAAACCTAAGTTCATAGTATCTCCCTTCGGGGTCTAGCTGGAATAACACAAGCCCTGTAGAACGGGGCGAAAACCTGAAAGCCGGGCCTGCCGGCGAAGTGAGTTGAGTCAAAATGACAGAGACAACAGAGCGAAAGCGCCGGAATGTATTAGTTGAAGGTGAGAAGCTGCGCGGTGCCGATAAGGTGAGGCGCATTCCGCTCAAGGTAATCCCAACCGACGAGTTGCCGACCAAACCGAATTGGATTCGCGTCAAAATCCCAGCGTCGCCAAGAATCAATCACATCAAGCAAAAACTCCGAGAGCATAAACTAGCGTCTGTCTGCGAAGAGGCCTCGTGCCCTAATCTGGGCGAGTGTTTTAGCAATGGCACCGCTACCTTTATGATTATGGGAGAGATTTGCACGCGGCGCTGTCCATTTTGCGATGTCGCGCACGGCAAGCCGAACGCACTCGACGCGAATGAGCCGACCGAACTCGCCAGCGCGATAAGCGAAATGGGCTTGAGCTATGTCGTGATCACGTCCGTCGATCGCGACGACCTGAAGGACAGTGGGGCACAACATTTCGCGAACTGCGTCAGCGAGACGCGCCGCTTTAATCCCGAAATTCAGGTCGAAGTGCTGGTCCCAGATTTCCGAGGCCGTATGCAAATTGCTTTGGATATTTTGAAAGACACGCCTCCTGATGTGTTTAATCACAATCTCGAGACTGTCCCCCGCTTGTATAAAAAAGCGCGGCCAGGCGCCGACTATCAATGGTCACTCGATCTCCTTAAAGGCTATAAGGCACTTCGCCCCGAGGTCGTAACCAAATCTGGGCTTATGCTAGGACTTGGTGAAACTATCGATGAGGTGAAAGACGTGATGCGCGATCTCTACGCCCATAATGTCGACATGGTGACGCTAGGCCAGTATCTGCAGCCCAGCAAAGATCACCTCAAAGTCGAACGTTTCGTGCATCCCGATGAGTTCGACGAACTCCGCATTTTTGGCGACGAACTTGGTTTCAAACACGTTGCGAGTGGACCACTAGTGCGCTCGTCTTATCATGCCGACAAACAGGCCCAGGGCGAAGAAATCGTCGTTAAGGCGTAACGTGATGATTCGCATGCTGGCCGTGTTGAGCTTAATATCTGCCGTTGCTCTTTTTTATTGGCTCGATGCCAATGCGGTGATAATCGGTACCTTCGCTATTCCCTTGCGAGCGCTGCTCAGCGCTGCCGTGGGGGTTTTTGCGATTTTTGGTGTGCGCCCATGGCTCTCGCCATTTTTGCGTTCCTCTAGCGTGTTTGCCGGATTCTTCGTTATCCCTTATCTGTTTTTCGTCGGCCTCTACTACTTTCTCCTGCTGCCCCAGCGCGAAGGAGAAGGTGTTCGAGGAGAACAGATTCTGAGCGCGTTAATAACAGATGCGTCGAGTAATGGCATCGTTGAGGTAGGCTTTAGCTACCCTATTTATACGCCGACTGTTGAACTGAAGAATGCCGAACTGTTCACGCGCAACGTTGAGCTGTTTCTTCGGGTAGTAGATGCCAGCGGCGATTCCTCCCTCTATCGCGCGGTGCGTGATGAGGTGCCCGGTGCGGCGTTAAGCGTCGAGGCGAGCGTGAAAGGCTTGCTTAGCGAGAATAACGAGTATGTGTTCAACCCAGTGAGCGTCGCGCCCTTGGCGACTCTAACCGGCAGGGCCGTGTTCGTGATTACCGATCTGGAGGAGGGCAAGACACTTAGGCAAGCCCTGAGAGAGGCGCAGCAGGCACAGTTTGAGCTGCGTGAAATCCAGTCGGGTGATTTGATCGACGAATTCCCGCTTATCGCGCTTTAGGCCTGCGCCTCTGTGCTGGATGCTTGCCCTTTCGGATAGGTCCGCTACCGCTCTTCAGGGAGGGCCTAGGCGGAGGCGTCTGACAGTTCTTGACCTAGCTGGCCGTCATCATTCCGTTTGCCTTCAGCCGCGAAAATAGGACGTCTTATTACGATCCCTACTGCAATCATAACCAGCGAAGCGGCGGCCGAATAACTTAAAATCGCCGCAAGCGCTGCACCCAGTGGCAAAAGATAAGCGAGTCCCACAGCGAGCAAGAGCCGGCTGCATTCTAAGGGCGTGCTGAGCACTCGCTTGCCTAGGATATAGCCATGGGTAAAGAGCGACAGTGCGATGAAGCCTGCCGCCGCCCACAGCTCGACTGTGCTCGCCACGGTGGCGAGTTCAGCGAGAGAGAGGCTTACAACCACAGTGATGATGAACTGCCCGAACACATAGGCCCGAGTGATGCCTGCAACTTTAGGGTCGTATTTCGATTTTAAATCGACAGGCGCCGCGGCCTTGCAGGTTTTCGTGTAGTCGGCGGGCAGCCAGCCCGGTGGTTTAAACAAGAGTTGCACCTTGTTTCTGAAGCCTTTCATCTTGACGAAATCGATTAGTAGCCGCCAGTAGACATGGGTATTCGCCCAGAGTGGATTCCAGCTATTCAAGGGCTTACGCAGACCATAAACAGCGGGCTCCTCGGCAAGTTCGTCTTGAAACGTGCCGAATAGGCGATCCCAAATAATGAAGACCCCGCCGTAATTTTTGTCTACGTATTGATCATTGCGTGCATGATGAACGCGGTGATTCGAGGGTGTAACCATAATCCATTCGATAGGCCAAAGTTTAGGTACATGTTGCGTGTGCACCCAAAATTGATAAATCAGGTTGAGGCTAACCGTTGCGACTAAGACCTCGCCTGGCACGCCAACGATGAAGAAGGGTATTAGGAATAAAAAGCCGTGAAAATCGATGCTTGTCTGGCGAAGGGCTGTGCCTAAATTGTAATCTTCGCTCTGGTGATGAGAGACATGCGAGCCCCAAAACAGAGCGACTTCATGACCTAGGCGATGCTTCCAATAGTAGGCTAGGTCATACAGGATGAAAGTGGCAACCCATACAAGGGTTGACTCTGCGGGTAATTGCGTAAGCTGGAAAGTCTTAACAATAAACTCATAGATCAAGGCTGATCCACCTACGATCACAAGCCCGCTGAGTGAACTGAGTGAGCCCATTGAAAGACTGTTAATTGTGTCGTTGAGGCGATAGGTGTTGCGGCCGCGAGCGATGCCATAAATAAACTCAGCCAAAATAAGCGCAAGGAAAAATGGGACTGCAATAGCGATTAGATCCATGGTTGTTTTCTCAATTTTGCTAGCACTGCCTATGCTCGTCTCTGTGTCTGGCTGGTAAGCCTGAGTGCACTCGTGGGGTGAAAGTTTTACTCGGAATGCGCCTGCCAAGGGCGCCTAAAACCTGCCAAGGGCGCCTAAAAGGCGTATCATAGCGCACTTATAGAAAATTCTATTCACTTGATTCGTAGCGAACCCGATGGGATGTTATGAAACGAAACAAACTAACAGTGAATCTACTTATGAGTGATCCAAAATTCAAGGCTTTAGGCTTAGCTGCTGCCTTAAAGATAAGCTGCTTTGGCGCCGCTCTGAGCTTCTTGAGCAGCGTTACAGTCGCGCAGGGTATCCAGCAGACTAAAGGCGACTACCAAGATAAATTTCGCCAGCTAGACGAAGTTTTGCCGACGCCCAACGTCTACCGCAACGCGGCGGGGCAGCCGGGTCATGAGTACTGGCAGCAAAAAGTCGATTACGATATCGATGTCATACTGAATGAAGAGATGCACAGCATTCAGGGCACTGAATCGATTTCCTATCAGAACAATTCCCCCGACACGCTCAACTATCTCTGGTTGCAGCTTGATCAAAACCGGTTTCGTAACGATTCTATTGCGCAACTGAGCGAAACGTTCAACCGGTCTAGCCCCGAGCCAGGTTCGCCTGCGCGTGTAAGTCTTGGTCAGCTTCGTGAAATTCAGTATATGGGAGAAGCTGAGCTTGGATACGATATTCAGTCGGTAGTTGATGCCGCGGGCAACGCGCTCAATCACACCATTGTCGGCACATTGATGCGAGTCGATTTGGCGCGCGCCTTGCGCCCAGGTGCCTCGGTCGATTTTAAAATCGATTATAGCTACAACATCGTTAATGGCGACGTAATAGGCCCGCGCGCAGGCTACGAACACTTTGCCGACGAAGGTGAGAACGGTAACACCATCTACGCGCTGGCGCAGTGGTTCCCGCGTCTTGTCGCTTATACCGATTACGAAGGTTGGACGAATAAGGAATTCTTGGGCTCGGGTGAATTCACGCTAGAGTTTGGTGACTACGAGGTTGCCATGACTGTCCCTGCCGATCATATCGTGGCAGCGACAGGTGAGCTTGAAAACGCAAACCAAGTGCTAACCGATGAGCAGCGACGTCGCCTCCGAGAGGCCGAGACTGCCGAGCGACCAGTTTTGATCGTTACGCCTGAGGAGGCTCTAGCGAACGAAGCCGAAGGCACCAACGAAACAAAGACATGGCGATTTAGTGCCGAAAACGTGCGCGATTTCGCTTGGTCTTCGTCGCGCAAATATATCTGGGACGCAAAAGGCTATCGCCAAGAGGGCGCGGAGCAGGAGTTGGTTGTTGCCATGTCGTTCTGGCCAAAAGAGGGCGGTGACCTCTGGGCAAAATACTCAACAGAGTCGGTGATTCACACGCTAGAGGTCTATAGCCGTTTCTCATTTGATTACCCGTATCCGACTGCACAGTCGGTTAATATTGGCTTCGTTGGCGGTATGGAATACCCGATGATTACCTTCAACGGACCACGTACAACGCTGCAAGACGATGGCAGCCGAACCTATACGCTGGCTGAGAAGCGGTTTCTTATCGGGGTTGTGATTCACGAAGTCGGTCATTTTTACTTCCCCATGATCGTTAACTCCGATGAGCGTCAGTGGACCTGGATGGATGAGGGAATCAATAGCTATCTCGATGGCGTTGCTGGCCGTGAATGGGATGCAGAAATTCCGTGGGGCGTTGAGCCGCGCTACATCGTCGACTATATGGTATCGAGCAACCAAGTGCCCGTGATGACGCAATCAGATAGCGTGCTGCGTCTTGGTCCGAACGCGTATTCGAAACCTGCTACTGCACTGAATATTTTGCGCGAGACCATTATGGGCCGCGAACTTTTCGATTTTGCATTTAAAGAATATTCGCGCAGATGGGAATTCAAGCGTCCGACGCCTTCGGATTTCTTCCGCACAATGGAGGAAGCTTCGGGTATAGATCTCGATTGGTTTTGGCGCGGGTGGTTCTACACCACAGACCACGTCGATATTTCCGTAGAGCGCGTGTATCAAATGGAAATGAATATGGAGAATCCCGATATCGATTTTGCGCGTGAGCGCGAAGACGACAAAGCCTTTTCGTCGTCGTTATTCAGTGAGCGTAACCGCGATGCGGGTATGCGCACTTGGGTAGAGCGTAATACTGATGTCCGCGACTTTTATGACGAGAACGATGAATTCACGGTGACCAATAAAGAGCGCAATGCCTACAATTCGTTCCTTGAAGGACTCGAAGATTGGGAACGAGAAGCGTTAGACAGAGCGGTCAGCGAAGACCGCAACTACTATCTTGTCGAGTTTGCCAACAAGGGCGGCTTGGTGATGCCAATCATACTCGATGTCGAATACGCCGACGGTGCTACAGACCAAATTCGTTATCCTGCAGAAATCTGGCGCAAGTCGCCCAAGATGGTGAAGAAGCTACTAGTAACCGAGCGCGAGATAGTATCGCTGACGATAGACCCAGGTATGGAGACTGCAGACGCTGATATAGAGAACAATTTTTATCCTCGCCGTCTCGTCCCGTCCCGCATCGAAAGCTTTAAGTCGTCGTCTAGCAGTCGCCGTGTTTCGCGAGACATTATGCAGGACATTAAAACCGAGCTGAAAGCAG
>Ga0115004_10004832_pt1 | contig 10717 bp, 6 predicted proteins | sample ArcticOcean_MG_C_10_FD_88737 | JGI IMG/M metagenome (GOLD analysis project Ga0115004, IMG submission 88737) | Marine microbial communities from western Arctic Ocean - ArcticOcean_MG_CB11_90 | ecosystem: Environmental > Aquatic > Marine > Oceanic | place: Arctic Ocean: Canada Basin | collected... | reverse complement strand
TGGTCTGCACGTCAGCCAGCAGCTGATAGCCAAGAAAAATGGCACCCTGCTGCACAGGTTCTAGTCCCGCGGCTATGCGCAATAATGTACTTTTGCCGCTGCCCGAGGGGCCGAGGATGCAGACTATTTCGCCATCCTCTACTTCCAGATCAACATTACTGAGAGCGGTTTGGTTACCAAACTTATGGCTGATGCCGCGAAAGGCTATGGTCATTGCTAGGGTTCTTCTAAATTGCTGTCAATTTTTGGGGGCGAAAAAGGCATACTGCCTTAATGTCCGCTGGGCTGCATGCTGTTTACGAGATGGTGTTTACAAAAAGGAAATTTCGCTTTGACCCAGAATCATTCACCCATTTGGTTGTCGGGTGGTCTGTTGATCGCAATTCCAGTGGCTTTGCCTATTGGCGTATTGCTTTATTCGCTTTTGTCTCCGGTCGACGGGACCGGTGGAAATGGCGAGGTGTGGCAACATATTCGTCAGACTGTGCTGCCCACTTATCTTTTTAACACCTTTGTGTTGATGGCCTTGGTGGGTAGTGCCGCAACAATCATTGGCGTGGGTACCGCTTGGTTGAGTGCGAAATTTAGCTTCCCTTTGAGCAAAATTCTGACCCCTGCCTTAGTTCTACCTTTAGCAGCTCCTGCCTACGTCGTGGGCTACGTTTATGCCGATTTGTTTGAATTTGCTGGACCGGTACAAAGTTTTTTGCGCGCCACATTAGAGTTACAAGGAGGTGATTACTATTTTCCGGCTATTCGCTCTTTAGGCGGCGCGGCGCTGGTTATCTCTTTGGTCCTGTATCCCTACATTTACCTGCTCGCACGTTCGAGCTTCATGCAGCAGTCGGTTGCACTGCATGAAACCGCTAGGGTTTTAGGCGCGGACAGTAACAGGGTCTTTTGGCGGGTGGCGTTACCTGTGGCTAGGCCTGCTATTGCCGGAGGCATGGCTTTAGTACTTATGGAAACCGTGGCGGATTATGGCGTAGTTGAGCATTTTGGCGTGCCGACATTTACTTCGGGTATTTTTCGCACTTGGTATGCCATGGGCGAACACGCTGCTGCCCTGCAACTCGCTGGTTGGCTATTTATTATCGTTGCCTTATTAGTTGTGGCCGAGCAATTTGCTCGGCGTGGCGAGCACTTCAATCCAATCAGTGGCAGTGCGTCAGCGGATCTTCTACCGCTAAGCGGCCTCAAGGCAATTGCAGCCACGGTGGCCTGTGCAATTCCTGTGTTGCTGGGATTTGTTCTGCCTTTTGCAATTTTGTTGAATCATGCGCTGGTGGCGGGAGATCCGCTGATCGGTAAGGGCTTCTCTGAATTGTTATTCAATAGTGTTTATGTGGCCGGTATAGCCGCAATACTTTGTGCTGTAGCTGCCTTGTGGCTAAATTATGCTCAGCGCCTGCGTGCCGGTGTGGGTATTAAAGTCACCGTCCGTGTTGCCACCTTGGGTTATGCAATTCCTGGCATGGTTTTGGCTGTAGGTTTACTGGTGCCATTAACTTTTTTCGACCGGGCTTTGAGTGGCTTTTTACGTGATAACTTCGGTTTCACAAGCGGGCTGATGATAACGGGTTCGGTAGTAGGTCTGGTCTTTGTCTATGTCGCGCGATTTTTAACAGTTGCTTACAACAGTAGTCATATGGGTATGACTGCGCTGCATTATAATCTTGATGCTGCGGCGCGAAGTTTAGGTGCTACGCCGAGTCGAGTGCTCAACGAAATTCATTTGCCGCTGTTACGGCCTGCTGTTTTAAGTGGCTTATTACTGGTCTTTATTGATGTAATGAAAGAATTGCCTGCAACGCTTATTTTGCGCCCGTTCAATTTCGAAACCTTGGCGACCAGGGTGTATCGACTGGCTGCGGATGAACGGCTTGGTGAGGCCTCCACCGCTGCATTGAGTATCATTTTGGTCAGTTTAGTCCCAACCGTAATGATCTTGTTTACCAAACTAACGAAAAATTCTGTGAGAAACTTAGATTGATGGCGTCAACTGGAGTAAAGTAACCGCCTGTCAATCAAAAGTATAAATTTTGCGTGCGAAGCCAGCAGGACTGTTTATAAAACTATCCAAGTTCGCTTCATTTAGATATGAGGTGATGGAAAGCTATTCTATTCGTCATGAATGCCTCCAAGATATTGAATTCAAAGACGAGCAGGTTGCCATTTTCGACGGACAAGTTACGGTGCACGCCGGTTTTCGGTGGCGGTCTTTTAGTATGAGTTTGCATGCGCTTTTGGTTTTTTTCGGGCTAGCGCCTATGGGCGTTATTGATAAAGTTTTTCTTTACGGCCAGCCTTGGACTACTGAGCACAGTCTTCTCAGAGCTGTGCTTTTGCAATACCAAAGCACGTTACCAATAGATCGAGTGCTGATTGACGAGATTTACGCCCAAGGTCTTATTGATGCAAAAGTCCCTTTTCAATGGTTATGGGCTGGTCTTGCGGGTTGGTTCGGGCCACGCAAAGGTTAACGCTACAACAAGTTAACACGGCTGCTTTAGAAAGGCCGTCTGGTGTTAATTGCTAATGCCCAATTGCGGATGCCTACATCCCGGGTAAGTATTACCATAGACAGCCGCTTCGGTTGGTTCTTTACTTAGTTTTACTGCACCATCTGTTGACCGGCAACATCTTACCTTTGATATCGTTAGTGAACTATTGATGTAAACTTATTGTTTACATTTAATTGCCTTTGATAGCCCCTCTACTGAGGTCGAATTCGCCCTTAACTGCAACGTCGGGCGACTAATATGCAGCAATGCTAACCAATATTCTCGTAACTCGTTAAGGAAGTTCGTATGTCAGCGAAATCTCAGAATGCTCTATTACTTATCCTTGGTAATCAGCTATTTCCCCTGGACCGTGTACTTTCCTTAGGTCCCGCGGGAGTATTTATGGCAGAAGACCAATATCTTTGTAGCCATTTTCGCTACCACCAACAGAAAATTGTGCTTGTTTTAGCTGCTATGCGGGCCTACGCCGATGAGCTGCGAGCCGCTGGCGTAGTAGTGCATTACACAAAGTTGGATGCCGAGTCACAATTATCTATCAATGAAGCGGTTGTAGATTGTTTGCATACCCAAGGTTATTCATCGCTACTGCATTTTGAGATAGAAGGCAAAGCCGCTCAAGCCAATTTGACCAAGGCAGTGAACGATGCATCGATTAGCTGCAAGGAAATTCCTTCGCCCATGTTTCTATGCGATCGAGCGGGTTTTACAGCATTTGTTCAAGGCCGAAAAAAACCGCAGATGGCTGCATTCTACAAATCTGAGCGGACACGGCTAAATATTTTGCTCACGCCAGATGGCAAGCCTATTGGTGGGCAATGGAGTTTTGATGCCGATAATCGAAAGAAATTGCCGAAGAATGTTGAGCCGCCAGAGTTGCCAGAAATTGCTGAAAATCCGCATCTAGAGGCGGTGGTGGCGCTAGTCAGCGAGCGTTTTTTCGATCACCCTGGCAAGGCAGGCGAGTTTTCTTGGCCAACAACCAGAGCGGGCGCTTTCATTTGGTTAGATGACTTCATTGCACACCGGTTAGCAGACTTTGGTCCATATGAGGATGCTATGAATACCCGCTCTGAAACAGTTTTTCATAGTGTTCTCAGTCCCCTAATGAATATAGGCCTACTTGTACCCGATGAAGTGCTTGAGCGAGTTCTTGTTGTTGCCGAAACTCGTGACATACCGCTACAAAGCTTAGAAGGGTTTGTTCGACAGGTAATGGGTTGGCGAGAATTCGTCCGCGGCATTTATCAAAATTTTAGTGCTGTACAAGCCAAGACCAATTATTGGTCACATCATCGACAGCTAACCGAGCATTGGTACGAGGGGGGCACAGGTATTTTACCTTTGGATGACACTATAGCGACCACTCAGCGGAAGGGTTGGTGTCATCATATTCCGCGACTTATGGTGGTGGCTAATCTCATGACCTTGTGTGAAATCGAACCTAAAGCGGCCCATCGCTGGTTTATGGAGATGTATGTGGATTCTGCATCTTGGGTTATGGGGCCAAATGTTTATGGCATGGGGGTTTTTAGCGATGGCGGAATATTCGCTACAAAGCCCTATATTTGCGGGTCTAACTATTTACTTAAGATGAGTGATTATTCCAAGGGTCCATGGTGTGATGTGGTGGATGGTTTGTATTGGCGGTTTATTGAAAAGAATAGGGCGTTTTTTGCGCAAAATCCGCGTTTGGCGTTAATGCCCAGAGCCTTGGATCGCTTGAGTGACGCTCGCAGAGAGCTTATTTTTCCTGCTGCTGAAGAATTTTTGCTGACCCACACTCGAGCCTAAGTATTTGTTTAAAACACTGGGAATTAACTTGCTAGAGCATATACTTCCACGATGACTGAAAACCAATATATTTTGCCGGATCAATTTACCGGCCTGCCGCTTCGTGCCGAGCTACAAGCTCAGTTAGAAGTCATTAAATTCAACACCATGACCGCAGTGCAAGCTGCGGCGTTGCCCAAAATACTCGAAGGGCGAGATGTGGTGGCTCAAGCCAGCACAGGCAGTGGTAAAACCGCCGCTTTCGGCTTGGGCTGTTTGCAAAAAATTGATGCCAAAGCCTTTCATGTGCAGGCGTTGATTTTGTGTCCTACCCGCGAGCTTGCTGAACAAGTGGCGCAAACTATGCGCAGCTTGGCAGCGAAAATCAGCAATACGAAAATTCTTACTCTGTGTGGCGGCGTGCCTTTGGGTCCGCAGATTGGCTCTTTATCTCGGAGCGCGCATATTATTGTTGGCACACCCGGCCGAGTGCTTAAACATTTGAATAAACAAACTCTGCACCTTCTGAGCATAGATACTTTGGTGCTAGACGAAGCAGATAGAATGTTGGATATGGGTTTTGAAGATGAGATACAAGAAATTCTCAGCTATATGCCACCAACGCGGCAAAACTTACTGTTCTCTGCTACCTACCCAGACGGGGTGAAGTCTATTCGCCGCATCATGGGAAAAGATACGATCCATATCAATGTCACTCAAAGTGATAACAAGCCGGTTATTGGCGAATATTGGTTGCCGGTGGATCGACATGACCGTATTAAACCTTTGCTTGCCGCTATGCGTGTATGGGGTGGTGCGTTGAATTTGGTCTTTTGTAATACCAAAATCGACTGTGCCCGGGTTTGTGAAACATTGACCAATGCGGGTTTGGATGCTGTAGCGCTCCACGGTGATCTAGAGCAGCATGAGCGCAATCAAACACTGGTGCGCTTTGCCAATGGCAGTGCCAACGTTTTAGTTGCCACAGATGTTGCGGCCCGTGGCTTAGACATTGATGACGTAGATGGCGTATTCAATTTCGAATTGCCGACACATGCAGAAGTCTATGTACATCGGATTGGCCGCACAGCTAGGGCGGGCAAGCGTGGTATCGCCATAAGCTTGGTTGCGGATAGAGAAATGTCTCGCCTCAGTGCGGTTGAAGAATTTTCTGAGGGTAAAGCCATGCAGCTGTGGGAAGTGCCAGCTGACTTGCCAGATGTGTTAGATGCTGACGAAATAGGCGAAGGCCTTCGACGTCCCGGTGTTTATACCGTTGAGATTAATGGTGGTCGGAGAAGTAAATTGCGTCCTGGAGATGTGTTGGGTGCAATTACAGCAGACAAAACCGTGGCAGGGGATGCTGTTGGCAAAATTGATTTGATGGATAATTTGACTTACGTGGCTATCCGACGTGACGCCACACCAGCGGCGTTGAAGCTGCTGAACGCTACTAAGATTAAGGGGCGTCAGTATCGCGCCCGCGGAGTCGGTTAAGCGCAAGAAAGGTCAGAGAGCTTGGCCCGCTGCCGGTCTCTTGCTGAGACCAGATATGCTGATCAGCGTATTCTAAGCTACCGATTAGGCGCTATCTAGACTGAGGGTTGCGTCTACGTCTGGGTGTACCGCCACCACCACTGCCACCGTCACTACTTGAACCTGCTCGCGGTCCAACGCGTCCGTAAGGATTAACATTTTCGTTGGAGCTATTTATTGTATTGCCGTTGCTGGTGCTGCTGCTGCGGCTATTTGTTGAACTGCTCGATCGTTGTGACTGACCCTCGCCGCCGCTACGATTGCCGTCTCTATTGCCTGAGGACTGTTCGCCTTGGCTTGGCTTGCCGCTAGGTCTGCGGCGGTTGCGTTGTGCGTTGCCTTGACCCTGGCTATTTCCCTGACCCTGACCCTGACCCTGACCCTGAGCGGGCCTGCGGCTGCGCTGCTGGCTCTGGCGCCTTTCGCCACGTTCGTCATCATCATCAGATTGTGCCGGCTTGCTAGGCAGTTCAATATCTAGTTTAACTATATCGACTTTGCGTTTGGTCAATCGTTCTACCGCACGTAAGCGGCTGATTTCGCCAGCGTCAACAAGTGCCCAGGCGATACCTTTCGCACCAGCGCGGGCCGTTCGCCCTATGCGGTGTACATAACTCTCAGGTTCGTGGGGCAATTCATAGTTGAATACATGGGAGACATCGCTGACATCGATGCCACGTGCTGCAATATCCGTGGCAACTAAGATCCAAGAATTACCCTTTTTAAAGTTCTCTAAAGCACGTTGTCTTGCAGCTTGGGTTTTGTTGCCATGTATGACTTCGGCCACAAATCCTGCGCCGTTTAGCTGTTTAGCCACCTTGTTGGCACCATGCTTGGTGCGGGTGAAAACAATGGCGCGAACCAAATCTTTGTCTCTAAGAAGGTGTTCAAGTACGATTCGTTTGTTTGGCGTGCTGACCATAACTGCACGTTGATCAATTTTCGCCACGGTGACTTCTTTCGGCGAAACGTCAACTTTGATTGGCTCGTGCAGTATCTCTTTCGCCAACCTGCCAATTTCTGTTGGCATAGTGGCGGAGAACAGTAGAGTTTGTCGTTGCTTTGGCATGGCCCCAACAATTCGCCTTACATCAGGGATAAAACCCATATCTAACAGGCGGTCACACTCGTCTAATACGAGGAACTTAGTTTCGCTGAGATTGACGTGACCCTGATTCATTAGATCGAGAAGGCGTCCCGGTGCGGCAACCAGCACGTCTACGCCCATGCGCAGTTTCTTTACTTGTGGATTTTGATTAACTCCGCCAATGACGCAGGCAAAGTTCATTTTTGAAACGCCGGCAAGTTTGCCTAGCTCTTCATGAATTTGAATGGCCAGCTCCCGCGTAGGCGCTAGTATCAGTGCGCGCGGATGCCGTGGTGTGGCGCGCATTTTGCTGGTATCCACGGCGGCGTCGTTAATTAGATTTTGTAATAAGGGTAGGCCGAATGCGGCAGTCTTACCGGTGCCAGTCTGAGCTATACCTAACAGATCTTTACCTGCAAGAACGTCGGGTATTGCAGATTTTTGAATGTCACTGGGTTCGGTGAAACCTAACTCGGTTACGGTTTGGCAAAAGCTATCATGCAGGCCTAGGTCTGCAAAAACTCCATTAGTCATATTTTTTTCCTGGTAAGCAAACATTCTCACGTGCCTGAATCGAAGTTATTCGATTGAAGACATCTAGGTGGGGTCGGCTTGTTGATGTTCGCTAACCAGCTATATGCTGGAGAGAGCGGTTCGTGATCGAACTCACGGGCGCGGAGAGTGCCGCTTAGTGGTGCAAAAGTCAAGGTCTGATTGGATTTTACAGTAACTGCCCAAAGTTAGGAGCGGCTGTCGCGTATGCGTGAATATCTCGCCCGGAGCAGTCTGTTAAACTACACGAGACGCTGCAGTGCCTGATTTAGGCGCCCAATGGGCATCGCCTATTCGCAATTCGAGGTTGTGGAAATAGGGTGCAGTGAATTTTTGGCGAAAAAAAGTGCACTATATTTTTGCCGGCCTTCCAACGCAATCTTCCTTATGGCAGGCTCTTGGCACTTCGTTGGTGAGCGGGATTTGAGCTAACGAAGATAATATCCAGCTAATAGAAAAGTCGGGGGATGTGGTGACTAAATCATGGGGTGCTCGTGGATTCCTAGCAATACTAGTGGTGCTTGCCGCTTGGGTTGGCTATGGCTGGCAGATGGCTACTTTTGATGCTGAGAAGTATTTGTACTTGGCGGATCAGTATGAGGTGACAATTCGTCGAGATACTCGCGGAGTGCCGCACATTTTGGGTACCACTAATCCCGACGTTGCGTTTGGTTTCGCTTTTGCTCAGGCCGAAGATAACTGGCAGCTTATTGAAGATTCAATGCCGTTTTATCGTGGCAATAGCGCCCTATACACTGGTCAAGATGGCGCAATCACAGACTACCTTGTGAAATGGTTGGGGCTTTGGGAAACACTTGAGGCTAACTATAAATGGGACATAAGCCCGGATGTAAGAGCCTATGTTGAGGCCTACGCAGATGGTATTAACTATTATGCGGCGACTCATCCAGATCAGGTAGATGAACGTGTTTTGCCCGTGTCAGGGAAGGATATAGTTGCAGGGTTTATGCTGCGCCACCTGCTTTTCTATGGTTTTGAGGGCAGCATCAAAGAATTGACCAAACCAACTCGGCAGCGGGCGGTGAGTGAAATTATTCGACCTACGGTTATAGAGACATTGCTTGATCGCGTTGAAGACGCCGAGCCGCTATTTCAGCCGCCCGCCATATTGCAGCAAGCGCCGAATGAGATTTCTATCGGCGGTGTGCCTATCGGCTCTAATGCGTTTGCTATTGCGCCAAAGATCTCTGCTGAGGGTTCAACTCGCTTGGCGATCAATTCTCATCAACCTACCACGGGACCGGTTGCTTGGTATGAGGCCCACCTAAAAAGTTCACAGGGACTAAATGTGATGGGCGGATTATTTCCGGGAACGCCCATGGTAAGCGTGGGCTTTACTGAGAACTTGGCATGGGGTGCAACAGTCAATAGTCCCGATTTAGTGGATGTTTTTGTCCTTGAGATTAATCCTAACAATACCAATCAATATCGTTTAGACGGTCAATGGCAGGACCTTGCCGTTAGCGAAGTGGCGCTTGAAATACGTTTGTGGGGTTTTTTCCCATGGACTGTTACGCAGGAGGTGCTGGCTTCTAAACATGGGCCGGTTTTGCGCACAGATCACGGAACGTATGCCGTTCGTTATGCTGGCATGGGAGAACTTAGACAAGTTGAGCAATGGTACCGCATGAACCTTGCGACGAATTTGGCGGAATGGCGCGAAGCCATGTCGATGCAGGCGTTTGCCAGTTTCAATTTTGTTTATGCAGATAAAGAGGGGAATATCATGTTTTTGCATAACTCTCTAACGCCTAAGCGCGATCCGCGTTACGACTGGTCGCTCTATTTGCCCGGTGATGATTCGTCCTTAATCTGGAAAGAAAATTTGTCCTTTGCAAGGTTGCCTCAAGTCATTAACCCAGCATCAGGTTACGTGCACAGTGCCAATCAAACGCCTTTCAATGTCACCGCTGAAGCTGACAATGTAAAAATTGAAAAGTACGCGCCAGGACATGGGTTTCAAATGGATATGACTAACCGGGCGGTGCGTGGCTTGGAACTTTTTCAAACTCTTGGTCCTCGCATCAGCAAGGAAGAATTTTCTGCAATTAAGCACGATAAGTTCTATTCGCCAAATACCGATTACGTGGCGTATTTGGGACAAATTGCTGAAGTGGAATTTACTGATTCGAAACGCCAGCAAGCGCAGAAAATTTTGGCTGCCTGGGATTTAGGTACTGATTTGGCAAATACCAGTGCAGCAATGGGTACCTGTGTATTCTTGGCTGCGCAACCGAAGGAAAATCGTCATGAGGACGGTAAGCCCGAGATCAGTAAAATATTGGACAACTGTATAGCGGGTTTAGATAACGCGGTAGGGCGCATGGATCCGCCCTGGGGTGAAGTGAATCGGCACGTACGCGGAGATCTTAATTTGCCAGTGGCGGGTGGACCGGATATTTTACGCGCCATCTATGGGCGTGGTATAGATCAAGATGGCTATTTAACGAATGTGGCTGGTGATGGGCTTTATTACTTGGTTGAGTGGGATGCTGCTGGTGCGCTTACTGTTGAAGGCGTGCACCAATTTGGTAGTGCGACATTAGATGAAACTTCGCCTCACTATGCGGATCAAGCCGAAGATTACGCTCTGGAGATACTCCATGACCCTTGGTTCAGTGAAGCTGCATTACAGCAAAACTTACTGCGCGCCTATCGCCCAGGGGATACGCCTTAGGGGTTTGAGAGGAGGGGTTTTGTGTGGCGCTCTTTCTTTGCAAAAAACAGTTTGTAAGAAGCGCTTTGCAAAAGTGATTTTGCACAAAAGATTTTGTTAGAAAAAGCCTCTTTGGAAAAAATTAGGGGGTGATAGCCTTAAACGACAGATATTGGAAAAATAATAATGGATACCTTGATATGCCCGGTTGCTACCTCAACGGATGCTAAAGTGCCCCTTATCATCTACCTGGATTTTAAGAGCCCTTACGCCTATCTGGCGGTGGAGCCAACCCGCAAAATGTTGGCAGAGCTAGGTGTTGTTGCGGATTGGCGGCCATTTGTTTTAGACATTGGTAGTTATCTGGGCACTGCAAAACTGGGTAAAGGTGGCAAAGTCGCCGAGCAAAGCCGCAGTAAAGAGCAGTGGTCTGGCGTCAAATACGCTTATTTTGACTGCCGGCGTTATGCCAATTTAAAAGGTATGACGGTCCGTGGCACCGTGAAAATTTGGAATACAAATTTGCCAGCTGTTGGCTGGTGGTGGGTCAAGCAGCAAGAGAGCTTACAG